>Ga0066388_100000259_pt1 | contig 22911 bp, 21 predicted proteins | sample PanSoiMetaGPlot6_FD_64539 | JGI IMG/M metagenome (GOLD analysis project Ga0066388, IMG submission 64539) | Tropical forest soil microbial communities from Panama analyzed to predict greenhouse gas emissions - Panama Soil - Plot 6 (Hybrid Assembly) | ecosystem: Environmental > Terrestrial >...
GTGAACGAGGGCAACGAACGACGGGCGACCGCCACGAAGGCGACATCCCCGAGCACGTTGACAGCACAACCGGCGGCGATCTGGTGACCTGACCGTTAGGCGATCGCAGTAGCGGCGGATCTCCCTGGCGCGGGTTCCGCGCGACTTAGCTGAACTTTGTCTTCGGGCGCTCCTGGCGTACACCGTCGACGAAGACATCGGCCCGTTCGTCCAGGAACGCGATCAGCCCGGCGATCTTCTGACTCTCCGGAAGTGGGGTCGGGTAGGACCAGCAGATGTCCTCGTGTTTGGCGTCGCCGACGCGAGCCGACCAATATCTGGCCTGGCCTTTGTACGGGCAGTGGGTCACCGTGTCAGTGGCTTCGAGCAGATCGAGCCGGACCTCGGTCCGCGGGAGGTAGTAGCGGGGCGGGAGTCCCGTCTCATAGAGGATGCGCGGGCTGTGCGAATCGGCGACCGTCACACCGTCGAGCTCGATCCGGACGTGCCGGGTGCTGGCCAGGATGTCGAGTCTGGAATAAGGGTCGCGGGGATGGGTGTAAATCTCCTCGTCCTCTTCGAACCAGGCATCCATCGCCGCCCAGTCGAACCTGATCAGGTCGCGGAGCTCGGGGATCGGCGAGTCCTCATAACGCCAGGCGGCGTCGGGCCTCTCCTTCTCACCGACCTTGATCGTGTATTTGGGCCCATCACCGCGGCTCGGCGAGTGCGTGCTGTTGCCGCTTGGGGTGAGGAGATCCATGCGCACGTCCTCGATCGGGAAGTAGTACGCCGGGTAGTACGGAACCTCCCAGACCAGGACCGGTCTGATGGTGTCGGCGATGGGCACGCCGCCGAAATATGGGCGTACGCGCTTGCGGCTCTGCTTGATCTTGATACGCCCGCGCGGTTGGGGGTCGGTCTTTGCGGTCATATCCCGGTTAATCCCCAGCGGTACCCGTCTGATTCCATCGGCCGCGCATCGGCGGCTCCGCCGCGGCGTAAATCCGCCCAATAGGCTGCACCTATGAGATATCGGCGGTTAGGTGACTCCGGTCTTGCCGTGTCGGTCGTCGGTCTTGGTTGCAACAACTTCGGTCGGCGGATCGACAGGGACGCGGCCCAGGCCGTCGTCGAAGCCGCCATCGCCGCGGGCATGACGCTCTTCGATACGGCCGACTCCTACGGGACACCTCCTGGCACCTCCGAGCAGTTTCTTGGCGATGCGCTGAAGGGGCGCCGTGACGACGTCATTGTGGCCACGAAATTCGGCCATGATCTCGGCGGCGCGAACGGTCTCGACTGGGGAGCACGCGGATCACGCCGCTACATCCTGCGCGCGGTGGAGGCGTCGCTGCGGCGGCTGGATACCGACTGGATCGATCTCTACCAGCTGCACTATCCCGACGAGGAGACCCCGGTCGAGGAGACGCTGGCCACGCTGACCGACCTGGTCAAGGAGGGAAAGGTCCGCTATATCGGGTGCTCGAATGTCGCTGGGTGGCAGGTCGCCGACGCTGCGTGGACTGCCAGCTCTGCCGGACTCACCGGCTTCATCTCCGTCCAGAACGAATATTCGCTGCTCGACCGCTCAATCGAGGCGGAGGTGATTCCCGCCGGCGAGCGTTTCGGCCTTGGTGTGCTTCCGTACTTCCCGTTGGCTCAAGGCTTGCTGACGGGCAAGTTCCGGCGGGGCGAGCCCGCTGCCCCTGGCACGCGGCTGGCGACCCGGCCAGAGGTACTCGACAGCGCCGACTGGGACATGGTGGAGGCGCTGGCGGCCTTTGCGGCCGAGCGCGACGTGGGACTGCTCGATGTCGCTATCGGCTGGCTCGCCGCGCAACCCGCTGTGGCCTCAGTTATCGCAGGCGCTACCCGGCCGGATCAGGTCCGTGCCAACAGCGCCGCGGCGGAGTGGATCCCCAGCGCAGAAGACCTCGCCGCGCTCGACGCCATCACGGCCCCACAACGCTGATGTCCGCGCTACTTTCCTCCGGTGAGCCGCTCGTAGCTCTTTGATCGGCGTTTGGCCGACGCGCGCTGCCAGGCCGATGGGAACTGACTCATGGCTTGCCGACCGTGGTCGGCTTCGGCCTGGTAGAGGACGCCGTACGTGAAGGTGTCCTCGGCCGCTTGCCTGGCCTCCGTACAGAGCCGCTTGATCACCGCCCGTGCGACCACCGTGTCCTGGTACGTGCCGAGGACCTCCTGGATATCCGCCAGCCGCTTGGAAAGCCGACGTGCCTTGCGGCCCATCGCCGGCCTGACCGCTTCGAGCACATAACGTGCCCGCTTCGCGGACTTCCGCGCAGCGTGGATCTGCTCGGCCGCTGCCTCGAACTGGCTGTCGCCAACCGCGGTGGCCGACGTCGCTGGGGTCTGCTCTGCTTCCGGCTCGCTCTCCAAGACCCGGGAGGCCCGCCGCGTCAGCCGGCGCCAGCTGCGCTGCGTGTGTCCGGCGAGTACATCTCGCGCGTTGCCGTGGGCTAGCTCGGCGAGTGGCGGCTCAGCCTCCAGCTGCTCAAGGCGGTCGAGCAGCGCGAAGTACCGGGCCGTGACCATCGCCTCGAGCATCCGCTCCCGCGCCGCGTCGTACTCGCCCCCCAGTTGACCGGTCACGCGAGACCGCACGGGTCCGACCACGAGATCCGCAGGGAGGGCGGCCAGCTCGGCGAGGAGCCGTTCGCGGAGCACCTCGATGTCTCTGACCTCGCCGAGGACGCCGGCGAGCCAGCGCAGTTCCTCGTCCAGGTTCCCGATGGCCGCCGAGTCGAGCAGCTCGGCGAACTCGCGAAGCGCGCTGCGCAACCTGCGGGTCGCGACCCGCATCTGGTGAACGGCGTCCGGCTCGTCCACCCGCACCCGCGCGTCGTAGGAAAGCAGCGCCTCGACCTGTGTGCGGACGTACGAGTGGAGCACCGAGCCAGCGCTTGGCGTGTCCTCACCCGGCCCGCCGCCTTCGCCGGCCGGCAGACGCTCGCTGAGCAGGTTGGCGAGCTTGGACGAAGAGCGCGAACGGACGAACCCGGCGGCGGTGAGCACTTCTTCGGCGTGGTCAAGGAGCTTCAGATCGGCGGCCGACAGCTCGACCTCTACCTCCCGCCACGACTGGGAAGCGGCGGGCTCGCCCAGCGCTTCGAGGGTGAGAGCAGTCACGCCGTCGGCTGCGACGTCGGCGAGCACGACACCGTCGGCGTCGAGGAGCCGGCGCTGTCGCCGGCTGGTCGTGATCCGCGCGATCGGCTGGAGCGGCGCGCCTCTCGTGTAGGCGAGGACGAAGGTCAGCAGGCTGGCCGGAACGACCGCTGCCTGCGCGCCCAGCGGCTCACGCATCTCAACCCGCGCATCGGCTGAGACCGGGAGCTTGAGATGCCAGCCTGCGTCGTCACCGCCACTGCGGCGCCGCAGCGTAATCCCGCGTTTGGCAAGGCGGAGGTCCGTGGTGTCGAAGTAGATCGCGCGCAAGCGCAAGAGCTCCGGGCCCTCGACCCGGCTGACGCCTGGCAAGTCGCGCAGCGGCGGAAGCTGTTTCCCTGCTGCCGACTCGTACTTGCGCTCGATCTCTTGTGCCGTTGCCGGCCGCCCGGCCTGTGCCATTTCGCGCCATCCTTACACCGTCTGTCGGGTAACCGTAACGCGTCAGGCAACCCGGGCCGAATGGCCGGCAAGATGCAATCGCCGCCGCCACGAGGTTTGCAACCGGCGCCAGCGGTAAGGCGTTCACCGCACCTTCCCGCGAGAGGGAGTGAGAGGTTATGACCGCCTCCGGGGTCTTCAGTGCGATTCTCATCGGGGCCGTGATCGGAATTCTCGCCAGGCTCGTCCTGCCAGGACGCCAGCGGATCGGGGTTCTGATGACCGTCCTCATCGGCATCGGAGCTGCGCTCCTCGGGACGTGGCTGGCGCAGCAGGTCGGTGTCAAGACGACGAGCGGCATCGACTGGATCGAGCTCATCTTCCAGATCGGACTCGCGGCGATCGGCATTGCCCTCATCTCTGGTGCGGGTCGCGGCGGAGGTTGGGGGAATCGCAGCGGCTGGGGCGCCCGCAGCGGCTCGCGCTGGCGGCGTATCCCATAAGGGCCGGATCGTCGGATTAATGTAATGAAGAGGGCCCGTACGGGCCCTCTTTCCGTGGTCACGCGTCACGGCGACGGCTGACGCCGACGCCTGTCGCCGCGCCGCACAGAGGCTCGTGAGGTGAGGCGTGCGCAGGAGTGCGCGCTGGGCAGTAGCCGTCGCGTTCGCCGTCCACGGTGCGGCCTTCGGCAGCTTCGCCGCGCGCCTGCCGTGGATCCAGGAACGCCTTGAGCTCAGCCCTGGCGCGCTCGGCTTGGCGCTGCTGATGATGTCGGTCGGTGCCGTCGGCTCGATGCCGTTCGCCGGCCGGGTCGTGCACCGCATGGGCTCTCGCGCGGCAACCCGCTGGTTCATGATCGGGTGGGTCTTCGCGATGGTCCTGCCCACACTCGCCCCGAGCTTGATTGCCCTCTGCGTAGCCCTCCTGTGCTGCGGCCTCACCGCCGGGACTGCCGACGTGGCGATGAATGCCCAGGGGGTCGCGGTGGAGCAGCGAATGGGCAAGTCGATCATGTCTGGCCTCCATGGCATGTGGAGCGTCGGTGGGCTGGTCGGCTCGGCGGTCGGCGCCGCGGCGGCCTACCGCAACATTGACGCCCGGGCTCACCTCGGCGTCATGGCCGCGGTCCTGGCCATCGCCGCGCTCCTTGCGTCCTTCCGGCTGCTGCCGTCCCGGCCCACAGTCAGTGACATGCCACCGCGCTTCGCGTTCCCCACCGGTCCGGTTCTCGGCATCGCACTCGTCGGTTTCTGCGCGATCTTCGTCGAGGGCTCCACCGCCGATTGGTGTGCCGTCTACCTGCGGCAAGTCACCGATGCCGGCGCGGGCCTCGCCGCCGCGTCCTACACCCTGTTCGCGTTGACGATGGCCGCGGGACGCATCAGCGGCGATGTCGTCGTACGCCGCTTCGGGGCGGTCCGTACGGTTCGGGCCAGCGGGGTCGTGGCCGTGCTCGGCGGAGTGCTCGTCGTCTTCGCCGGGGCTCCGGCGGCAGCGATGATCGGATTTGCACTCTACGGTCTTGGCGTAGCGGTCGTGGTGCCACTGGCCTTCGCCGCCGCCGGTCATGCCGGGCCGCACTCCGCGCACGCCATCGCCGGCGTGGCGACCGTGTCCTACGGCGGCGGGCTGGCCGCGCCGGCTGCGGTGGGCGGCATTGCCAGTCTCACCTCGCTGCCGGCCTCGTTCGCCGTGATCACAGCACTAGCCGCGATGATCAGTGTCGGCGCCGGCCGCCTGCGCTCGGCAGATGCGATCCGGCGCGTATGACGTCACCTTGGTCACGGTAGTTCTCAACAGATCGACTAATCCCTATGATCTTGGCGGCTCTCTCAATCGATGAGATGAGGTGGCGGCCATGGCCGATACGACATCCGGCGCCGGGCTCAGGCGCGATGCGATCGGGCTTCGGGAAGTTCTGTTCCAGTCCATCACCCACATGGCGCCCGCAGCCGCGGTCGCCTTTTCCATCATTGTCGGCGCGCAGTTCGCCTCCGGCGCGTTGCCGCTCTCGGTGGTCTTCGCACTGATCGCCTGCATGTTCGTGGCCATCTCGATCGGCCAGTTAGCGAAGCATCTGCCGTCGGCGGGTGGCTTCGCGACGTACGCGAGCCAAGGGTTACATCCCAGCGTCGGGTTCATGGTCGCTTGGGGGTACGCGCTGGCAGAGGCGCTGGTGGCGCCCTTGCTCTACCTCATCTTCGGCAACGTGGTCGCGGGCACGCTGCAGACCGAGTACGGCTGGTCCTACGACACCTGGTGGCCGATCGCCGCGGTCGGAGCAGCGCTCATCGTCTTCCTGCTGGGCTGGTTCGGCATCAGGGTGGGCGCAGTAACCGGCACGATCCTGGGGTTGTTCGAGATTCTCGTATTCGCCGCGCTCGCCGTCTGGCTCATCGTGAAGGCCGGCGATGCGAACACGATCTCGGTTTTCGGCACCAAGTTCGCGACCGTGCCCGGCTTCGACGGAATGAGCGGCATCGTCGCCGGGTCGGTCTATTGCATTCTCGCGTTCATCGGCTTCGAGGCCGCGGCCCCACTGGCGGAAGAAGCAAGGAACCCGCGGCGAACCGTCCAGGTCGCGGTGGTCGCGGCCGCGGCGCTGATCGGCCTCTTCTACATCCTCACCACGTACGCGGCGGCCGTCTTCTTCGGACCGGATAAGTTCGCGGTCTTCGCCGCATATGGTGACGGCAACCCCTGGCAACAGCTTGCCCGCGACGTTTGGGACTGGGGTTGGGTCCTCGTCTTCTTCGCCATCATCAACTCGGCGATCGCCAACTCGAATGCTGGCTCGCTTGCAGCGACGAGGACGTGGTATGCCCTCGGACGTAACCGGATCCTGACATCGATGCTCACCGAGACCCACCCACGCTGGCGGTCGCCCTACGTCGGCGTGTTCCTCCAGTTCGCCCTGGCGCTAGCCGTGGCCTTGCCGCTCGGCTTCAACTACGGCCCGCTAACTGCCTTCGGCCTGGTGGGAACGATTGTCACCGCAGTCATCGTCCTCATCTACATCACCGTGAACCTCTCCTGCATCGGTTACTACCGGCGCAAGCAGCGGGACGAGTTCAAGCTGATCTGGCACTTGATCCTGCCGATTCTTGGCATCCTGGCATTCATCCCGGCCATCTTCACGGCGCTTGGCGTTGGCAGTCACCAGGTCGATTTCATCGCCAAGCTGCCCTGGCCGCTGAGCGCGGCCGGGCCTTCTGTTGGGATCTGGCTCGGCCTCGGCCTGATCTACATGATCTACCTGCTGGTCACCGACCGTCGGCGCATCACCGGATTGGGTACGGTCTTCGGCGCCGAGGAGCCGCCGCTAGCACCCGCGCCCGCCGAAGGGGGAGCGGCAGCGACTCCTGAACCGGAGGCAGCCGTCGATGCCTGACCTCGAGGTGGTGTCCTACCGGCCGGAGCCGGTCGATTTCGCGTGGACGTTCGGCGGGGTCAGGCCGGTGCGGTCAATCCGGCCAGGCACAGTGCTCGAGCTCTGGACCGAGGACGCCTTCGGCGGAAAGGTCCGCGGTCCCGACGACTTGGTGAGTCGCGTCATCGAGTTCCCGTTCGTGAACCCTCAGACGGGTCCGTTCTATGTCGAGGGCGCGCAGCCTGGCGACACGCTCGCCGTGCACTTCGTGTCGATCACGCCGTCTCGTGATCACGCGGCGTCCTCGACGATCCCGTTCTTCGGCGCGCTGACCGGCACCGGCCCGCTCCACACCGCCACGCTGCAAGAGCCCTTGGACGAGCGGGTCTGGATCTACGAGGTCGACACGAAGGCGTGGACCGTCACCTACCGCGCCAGCCGCGGCGACTTCACCGTCACCCTGCCAATGGACCCAATGCATGGCACCGTTGGCGTGGCGCCGCCCGCCCTCGAGGCACGGTCCTCGCTGGTGCCCGACGCGCACGGCGGAAACATGGACACGCCGGAGATGCGCGCCGGGACGACCTGTTACCTCGGTGTCAACGTCGATGGCGCCCTGTTTTCCCTCGGCGACGGGCACTGCCGGCAGGGTGAGGGCGAATCGTGCGGCGTCGCCGTCGAGTCGGCGATGGACACTGTGGTCATCGTCGACCTGATCAAGAGTGAGATCACTCCGTGGCCGCGCTTGGAGAACGACGGATACGTGATGAGCACGGGCTCCGCGCGGCCGCTCGAGGATGCCTTCCGCATCAGCCAGGTCGACATTGTGGGCTGGATGGCCACGAGCTTCGGCTTCGATCCACTTGACGCCTACCAGCTCGTGACCCAGGTCGCCGAGACACCTGTCGCCAATGTTTGCGATCCCAACTACACCGTCGTGACCAAGGTGCAGAAGAAGTACCTCCCCGCGGCGGCCGTTTACGGAGGCATCCATCAGCGTCTCCGCGAGATGGGGAGCGCCTACACTGCGGCCCGCGGCTGATCCGCGCCTCGGCTCGCGACTCAGAGCTCGACCGAGCCTCCGACGGGGATCCGCTGGTAGTCGGTCCGGCTCTGGTCGCTCATCCAGCGATCGGTGAGCTCGAGTCCGGCCTCGGTGAGGATCGCGTCATGGATCGAATACGCCCGGCGGGGGTTCACCCGGCGGACGAAGTCGATCGCCTCGCCCACCTTCAGCCACGGCCCAACGGTGGGGACGAGCAGAGTCTCGATCTCTGCCTCCGGCATGGCAAAGGCGTCGCCGGGGTGGTAGATGCCCTCGACGACATAACCGAGGTTCGCCGCGTCCGGCAGTCCTCCGTAGGTGATCGCGTGCCGATCTCCGCAGGTCCGTACCGTGAAACCGGCCGCCTCGAACTCCTCGCCCGATTCGACGGCTGTCATCGCTTCACCAAGGTCGGCCAGCTGCTTGGCGACATCCGCATTGGTCCAGACGCGCAGCGCCGGGTTCGCGTCGACGGCAGCACGTAGCCGCTCGGGGTCGACATGGTCGAAGTGCTCGTGGGTCACCAGCACACCGTGCGCGCCGTCAAGTGCCTCGGGCTCGGCCCAGATTCCGGGATCAATCACCAGCACGTTGCCGTCGCGCTCCAGCCGCACGCACGCATGCGTGTACTTGATCAGCCTCATGACGGCCACCCTAGTTCGACGTCAGGGCACGACCGTGACCGGCCAGCGGCCGGCCTTGACCAGCCGTACGGCGAGTGATCCTGCGAACCGATGCCCGGCCCACGTGGATGCGCCGACAACGATTGCGTCAGCCTTGATCTCGGTCGCCATCCGGCACATCTCAACGAACGGGTCCCCTCGCCTGGTAACGAAGGTCAGCGCGATGCCGAGTTCCTCTGCCCGGCTCTCGGCCTGCTCCCGCAGTTCCTTGGCCATCTCATCGGTCGTCTGGTAGAGCATGGCGAGAGCGGCCGGCGACATGCTGGCGAACCGACTTGGTGAGGCGACGAAGAGCACGACCAGCCGGGCCCCCTGCCTGCGTGCCAGGCCGCCCGCGTACGCTCCTGCCCGCATGGACGTCTCAGACCCGTCTACGCCGACCAGGATCACTTTGGGCCCATCGGTGCCAAGCTCGAAGTAATGAACCGCAGGCCCGTCCACGCGACGCAGTATGGCCCCAAATGCAGGTGGCCAACCTCCCTTGCACCAGGTCAAGGGCGCGCCTCGTGTCGCAGGCTGAGAGTCGGGGAGAATAAGAGGGGTTGTGAGAGCGGGACGCGGAGTTGCGCAAGCGCGATGCGACGGTGCGGCAAAGCGCGGTGCGCGGGCTGAGGGAAGGGACCACACACGCTAGATGCAGGTCATGGACGCGGTAGCCCTGGTGACCGGAGCCTCCTCCGGTCTGGGGGCTGTCACGGCTGAGCGGCTGTCGGCCGCCGGTGCCCAGGTGCTGGTCCACGGCCGCGACGAAACGCGCCTCGCCGAGGTGGCACGCACCATCAAGGCGACACCGATCGCCGCGGATCTCGCCGATCCCGAAGCCGTCCAGCGGCTGGCCAAGGCGGCACTCGAGGTGGCCGGACGGGTGGACATTCTCGTCAACAATGCCGGCCTCGGGTGGGCGGGGCGGTTCGCCGCGATGCCCGAGCCGGCAGCGGCTGACCTGATCGCCGTCAACCTGACGGCGCCGATAGCCCTGACCAAGGCGTTGGTTCCTGGAATGCTTGCCGCGGACCGCGGCCGCATCATCTTCGTGACGTCGATTGCCGGGCGGACCGCTGTCGCCGGCGAGGCCGTCTACGCGGCGACGAAGGCCGGTCTCGACCTGTTCGCAGAGAGCCTGAGCCTCGAGCTCTACGGCACCGGAGTCGGTGTCGGTGTGTTCGTGCCGGGCGTCGTGGACACCCCGTTCTTCCAGCGCCGTGGGCTCCCCTACCAGCGGAGCAGGCCACGCCCTCGACCGGTGGCGGAGGTGGCCGACGCGCTGGTGCAGATGATCGCGACCGATCGTTCCGAGCGATACGCACCGCGCTGGCTACGGTTGCCGGTCGTGGTGCGGGCGGCGGTGCCCGGCTCGTACCGGCGCCTCGCCGCGCGTTTCGGCGAGACCCCCAAGCTGGCGGCAGGTGGTTCGGTCTCAGATCGATCACCTGGTCCCGAGGGCTGAGGGGCGGCGAGACGGATGCTCTTTGTCGCATTCCTCAGCGTGCTGGCAGCCTTTCTCTTCGCCTTGTCGGCAGCGATCCAGCAGCGTGCGGCCCAACAGAATTCGCGGCACTATTCCGCGTCGCGGGGCCGCGCACGGCTCAGAGCCGTCTTTTCGCCACTCCTTCAGCTTGCCCGCCGGCTGATTCGTTCGCCGCTTTGGCTCGCAGGGTGGGCCGTCAACCTGGTCGGCTTCATGGCGCAGGCCGTCGCGCTGCACTTCGGGTCAGTCGCGGTGGTACAGCCGTTGCTCGTGACGCAGTTGCTCTTTGCGTTGCCGCTCGCCGCAGCCTGGAATCACCGTCGGCTCACGCATTGGGACTGGCTTGCGGCTACCGCGGTCTGCGGCGGTCTGGCGGTTTTCCTGGCGGTGCGCGGTATCGCCCCGCTCGACGCCGATCCCGATCGGTGGCGAGCATTCCTCGCCATCGTGTCGGCGGCAGGGCTGGTCTGCCTGCTGGTCGCGGCGGCGGCCGGACGCCCTCCCTCCCAGCACGCGTTCTTGATCGCAACTGCCGCGGGCGTGTGCTTCGCGATCAGTGCTGTGCTGATCAAACTGACGGCCACCGATCTGGTTGACCGCGGCGTCGTTGCAACGGCTTTGGATTGGCCGGGCTATGTCCTCGCCGCGTCCACGGCTGTCGGGCTGCTGCTCGAGCAAGGTGCGTTCGCCACCGGATCGCTACCGACCGCAATCTCGGCGATGACCATCACCAATACCCTCGTGAGCTATACGGTCGGCGTGCTGGCCTTCCACACGGCTATTCCGACGAGTCCTGGGGCACTGGCTGCTCTTGCCGGTGCAGGCGCATTGATATGTGTCGGTGTCATCGGATTGGCGCAGTGTCAACAGCGACAACAGCCAGCGAGGCGAGTCATGGTCCGCACTTACGCGGAGGAGCCGGCACGGTGATTGGAACAGTAGGCGACGAGCCCGAGCCCGACGTCGTCATCGAGGTCGGCAATTTGCGGCCCATGCTGCTGCGCGCCGGGCGGCTGTTCATCGAAACGGTCCTGGTGCCAACCGGGCTCTTCTACCTTCTGCTTCACACCGCTGGCCTGGTCGCTGGCCTAGTCGGTGTCATCAGCTGGTCCGTGGTTGTCGTGGCCGGCCGTTGGATCTTCGGCCATCGCCTGCCTGGGACCTTGCTCGTGTGCGCCGGCGTCCTCTGCGGACGAGCCTGCGTCGCGCTCCTGCTGACTAGCGCGGTCGTTTACCTCATGCAACCCGTCGTCGGCTCGGTCTTGATGGCCATGCTGTTCCTCGGCAGCGCGGCCATCGGCCGACCGGTCACGGTCCGCCTCGCGCGGGACTTCATCGAGCTCCCCGCCCAGCTGTTTCACCGGCAGGGGGTACGGCGGATGTTCGCGCAGGTCGCCGTCGTCTGGGGTGGGTCGCGCCTGCTCGACGCCGGGATGAGCGTGGTCTTCCTGCACTGGGGCATCGACGCCGGGCTGCTCTCACGCGGCGTTTTCAGCGGTGTCCTAACCGCGCTGACCATCCTCGGCTGCGGCTACTGGGGGTGGCGCAGCCTGCGCAGGCTGCCCGGCATCACCCTCCGCTGGAGCCACGCCCCGCGCTTGCGCACGGAGTGATCTGGCCGCGGACTAGGTAGTGGTCGCGGGCGCGTTCACTAGCCTGACGGTGGCTCGGACCCGGTCACCGCGGGTCCCCACGCGAGAGCGAGGGTCAGCCGGGCCCTGGTAGCCGGATCGTCGAGGACAGTGCCGAAGAGATCGTGCAGCTGGGCCAGCCGGTACCGGACCGTCTGGGGATGAACATGAAGCTCTGCGGCCATCGCTTGACGGTCACCGAGATGCCGCAGCCAGGACGCCAGCGTTTCCGACAGTCGTTCCCTCACTGCCGGAGCGAGCCCGTCCAAGGGCGACAGCAACTGCCGCTGGAGGGCCCCGAGCAGCCGCGCGTCGCGATGCACGATGATCGCGTCGAGGTGCTCGTCGGCGAAGACCGGATCATCTGCCAGGGATCCTTCCCGCAGCAGCCTCGCGGCGATCTCGGCGATGTGTGTGCTGGCAGGCAGGTGCTCCAAGGGCACTGCGTGGCCGATGACCGTGCCGGCCCCGCGGAGCATCGCCGCGAGCCGCTGCCGGCGCCCTGGGGTCTGGGGGTCGGGGACGATCGCGCCGAGCAGGTCACGGCGGCGGATGGGCAGGCAGGTGGCGTCAAGACGCGACAGGACCGACCGGGCCTGCGGACTGTCAGGATCCACGAGGATCACGGCGGCCTCACGCGGCAGCGGCCAGCCGGCGCGCGCCGCGGCTGCTCGTACCATCGCACTTGCCGATCGGTCGGAAAGCAGGAGTTCGACCAGCTCGTCGCGTAGCCGTTCTCTCGTCACTGCGGCTTCTGACTGCTCCCGGACGAAACCACGGGCGGAAGAGGAGGACAGCTGATCGACGAAGACGAACACAGCCTCGGCGAGCGCTGCGAGTGCCTCGGGCGCCACTCCGTTTTCCAAGGCGATCCCGGATACGTGATGCCACGCCACCCGGGCTCCGACCTGGTATGCGGAGAGCAGCGTGGACAGGTCGCGGCCCTCCCGCCACTGGATTCGGCCGATCTCCTCGAACAACGCGACCTGTGCCTCAGGCTGGGGGACGCCGTCCTCAAGGGACTGCGACAGCCCCTGCTCCGCCGTCGTCACCAGCCACCGCAGGAAAGCCTCAGCCGCGGCCGAGACCTCGTCCTGCTCCTCGGCCAGGAACGCCGCATAGTCCGGCCAGTCCTCGGCGAATCGCTTGGCGACCTCCTCCAGGAGGACGGGCAGCCGCTCGACGACGGCGGGTATCAGGCTTTCGAGCTGCGCCGCCCCACCCTCGTTCCGGTGACCAAGCACCCTTAAGGATGCACCCGCGGATGGGTCTGGCGTGTTACCGCCCCGCGGTTTTGTCAGCACGTGATAAACGAGGCTCCCCCGAATTACTCGTTTGATCGCAGAGCGTGCACTCCGGGGCGTTGCAACATCGACAGTGAACGGTTCGGCGTCCGGGTGCCATGACGAGGAGGAGGTCGTGCGGGATGCACGACGATCATGCGGCCGAGGCGAGCGCGCCGCCCGGAATGACGGGCTCCCCCTGATGACCCCACCGCCGCAGCGTCGTGACGGCCTCCCGCTGGCGGCGGGCCGAGTGGCGAGCCCGCCGGACGCGGACTTGCGCGAGAAGGAGCGGGCGGAGAACTTCCCCGTCGCCCTGCGGATCCTGCCCAGGCGCTACCAGGTGCACCTCAGGGCGCTCTACGACGTCGCCCGAGTGATCGACGATCTCGGCGACGAGGCCTCAGGCGACCGGACCGAGCTGCTCACGGCTTTCCGATCCGATCTCGACGGCATCTGGCTGGGTCACCCGCCTTCGACGCCGGTGCTCCGCCGGCTCGCCGTTACGGTCCGCGCCTGTGAGCTGGACCGGGAGCCGTTCGACCGCCTGGTCGCCGCGAACCTGCAGGATCAGGCGGTCAGTCGGTACGCGACGTACGCCGACCTGGCGCACTATTGCACGCTCTCGGCCGATCCGGTCGGCCGAGTCGTACTCAAGATCTTCACCTCGAGTACGCCGCGCAACATCGAGCTGTCCGACCGCATCTGCACAGCGCTGCAGCTCGTGGAGCACTGGCAGGACGTCGCGGAGGATCGCGCGGCCGGGCGAATCTACCTCCCACAGGAGGATCTCGAGGCGCACGGCGTGGCCGAGACCGACCTTGATCGGGCGGTAGCGACGCCGGCTGTCAGGCAACTCATGGCTTTCGAGACCGCTCGAGCCGCCGACCTGCTCGACTCCGGCACGCCGCTTGTCGCGCGGTTGCGCGGCTGGGCGCGGCTGGCCGTGGCAGGGTACGTCGCGGGTGGTCGCGCCGCGATCGACGCGATCAGCCGGGTGGACCACGATGTCCTCGCCGGCACGCCCCGGCCGCGGCGCCGCGATGTCGCCACACACCTTGCCGGGCTTCTCGGCCACCGGAGGAGGGGAGCCACGTGACAAGCACGATCGCCGATGCGTACGCCTCCTGCCAGGCGATCACCAAAGACCAGGCGCGCAACTTCTATTACGGCATCCGGCTGCTGCCCGCCGACAAGCGTGACGCGCTGTGCGCGGTCTATGCGCTGGCTCGGCGGATCGACGATATTGGTGACGGCGACTTGCCCATCGACGGGAAGACCGCTGCAATCGCACAGCTGCGGGTGTCGCTGGATGCGCTAGCAGACAGCAGCGCAGCAACGCCCTGGGACGCAGTCTTGGTCGCCGTCGCGGACGCCAGCCGCCGCTATCCGATCCCGCTCGGAGCGTTCTACGAGCTGGTCGACGGCGTCGAGATGGACATCATCGGCCGGACCTACGCGACGTTCGACGAGCTGGTCGACTATTGCCGGTGCGTGGCCGGCTCGGTCGGACGGCTGTGCCTCGGCATCTTCGGCAGCCGTCCCGACCCGAATGCGGCACGCTACGCCAATACGCTGGGCATCGCGCTGCAGCAGACCAACATTCTCCGCGACATCCGGGAGGACCTGCTCAACGGGCGGGTCTATCTTCCGAAAGAGGATCTGCACGCCTTCGGCGTCGAGCTGGCACTCGATGAGCACGGCGTGCTGGTCGACAGCGACGGCAGCCTCAGCGCTTTGATCCGGTTCTCAGCCCGCAGGGCCCAGGAGTGGTACGCGGAGGGCTTGCGCCTGGCACCGCTGCTTGATCGCCGCAGCGGCGCATGCTGTACGGCGATGGCGGGCATCTACCAGCGATTGCTCGAGATCATCGCGGCCCAGCCATCCGCCGTCTTCGCCGGCAGGTTGTCGCTGTCGGGGCGGCAGAAGCTCGGGGTAGCGATCCGGGCACTCTCGGGGCGGGTCGCGTGACCGCCCGGCGGGTCGCGGTGGTCGGCGGCGGGCTCGCCGGGATCACGGCCGCCTTGCGCCTGGCCGACGCGGGCCATTCGGTCACCGTCTTCGAGGCGAGGCCGCGGCTAGGCGGACTCACCTACTCCTTCCGCCGTGGCGATCTCTACGTTGACAACGGCCAGCACGTCTTCCTCCGCTGCTGTACCGCCTACCAGGCGCTGCTGAGCCGGCTCGGAGTAAGCGATCGCGCCACCCTGCAACCGCGACTGGACATCCCTGTCCGCTCCATGGGCCGACGCGGGACCACCCGCCTGCGAAGGAACAACCTCCCGGCGCCGCTGCACCTCAGCTCCTCGTTGATGCGGTATGCGCCGCTGCGCCCCCGCGAGCGGGTGCGGTTCATCCTCGCCGCTCTGGCCATGCGCGGGCTCGACATCAACGATCCGGTGATCGACAGCCGAAACTTCGGCCAGTGGCTGTCTGCGCACGGTCAGACCAAGCGCGCGATCGACGGGCTGTGGGACCTGGTCGGCCGGGCGACGCTGAACGTCACGGCTTCTGAGGCCTCATTGGCGCAAGCGGCGATGGTCTTCCAGGTCGGGTTGCTCACCGAGACCGGGGCCGCGGACATCGGCTGGTCACGGGTGCCGCTCGGTCAGCTGCACGGCGAGTCGGCGGCCGCGGCACTCACCGCCGCCGACGCAACAGTGCGGACGAACACCAAGGTCGAGTCGATCGCGAAGGCCGAGGCGGCCCCTGCCCCACCGCCAGGCACGGACCGAGCTGCGTCGTGGATCGTCACCGCGGACGGGGAGCACCACCTCGCCGACCAGGTGGTCATAGCCGTGCCGCCGGGCGCTGCCGAGCACCTGCTTCCCGAAGGCAGCTTGCCCTTTGCAGCGGGTTGGTCTCGCGAGCTTGGTACGTCCCCCATCGTCAACGTCCACATCGTCTACGACCGCCATGTTCTTGACGAGGAGTTCGTGGCTGGCGTCGGCACGCCGATCCAATGGGTCTTCGACCGGACCGGCCCGTCGGGCCTTGCCGATGGGCAGTACCTCGCCGTGTCCCTGTCCGCGGCCGACGACATCATCGACCTGCCGGTGGCACAGATCAGGGAACAGATCATGGCCGCACTGGAGGCCCTCCTGCCCGAGGCGAGGCAGGCGCAGGTCAGGGACTTCTTCGTCACCCGCGAGCGGGAGGCGACGTTCCGCGCGTCGCCGGGGACGGCCCGGCTGCGACCCGGACCGGTTACTGCCCATGAGGGCCTGGTGGTCGCGGGCGCGTGGACCGCGACCGGATGGCCGGCGACCATGGAGGGCGCCGTGCGCAGCGGCGACGCGGCAGCCGCGGCCCTCCTCGGTCAGTCCGTCCTCGAGGGGGTCGCCGCATGACCGCGATGCTCACCGCACTCGAGCGCAGCAGGGATGCGATCGCTCCCGCTCTTCGGGCTGCTATCGACCGACTGGACGCGACCAGCCGGGCACAGGCCTCCTATCACCTTGGCTGGACCGACGCAGATGGGCGGCCGTCCGGTGCCGCCGGCGGCAAGGCCGTCAGGCCTGCGCTCGCCTTGCTGTCCGCCGAGGCGGCCGGCGCCCCTGCGGAGGTCGGGCTGCCGGGAGCCGTCGCGGTCGAGCTCGTCCACAACTTCTCGCTGCTGCACGACGACCTCATGGACGGTGACGTCGAACGACGCCACCGGCGTACGGTCTGGGCTCTGTGGGGGCCGTCAAGCGCGATCCTCACCGGCGATGCCCTCCTCGCGGTCGCGCAGGAAGCACTGCTTGAGAGCGGGTCGCCGTACGCCCCCGCTGCAGGACGGTTGCTCGCCACGGCGACCCGTGATCTCATTCGCGGGCAGGTTCAGGACCTCGCCTTCGAGCATCGCGCGGATGTGACCCTCGACGAGTGTCTGGACATGGCGGCCGGCAAGACAGGATCACTCCTTTCGGCCAGCGCCGCCATCGGCGCCGTCCTCGCCGGCGCGCCCGATGAGACCGTGGGCGCGCTCGCCACGTTCGGTGCGCATCTCGGCATGGCCTTTCAGCTGGTCGACGACATGCTCGGGATCTGGGGGGATCCAGGGGTCACGGGGAAGCCGGTCTTCTCCGATCTGCGGTCGCGGAAGAAGTCGCTCCCGGTCACCTACGTGCTCGCGCAGTCGAGCGTCGCCAGCCGGGAGCTCGCCGCATGGCTGGCCTGCCCCGATGAAGTCACGGAGGCAGAGCTGCGCCGGGCCGCCGACCTGATCACCGCGGGTGGCGGCAGGGACTGGGTGAGAGCGGAGGCCAGACGGCGAATGGAGCTCGGTGAGCTCGCGCTCGACGACGCGTCGATCCCGGCTCGTCCGGGAGACGAGCTGGTTGCCCTCGGCCGTTTCATCGTGACGAGGGAGGCGTAATGGCGGATACCGCCGCCGCGGGTGTCGGACCAGCCGCCGCGACGCCTTCCCCTGTCGAGGTCGCGACCGCTTCCCGACCGGTTCGTGATGCTCTTGCCGCTGCCGTCGATCACCTGCGGGGCCTGCAGGACAAGCAGGGCTGGTGGAAGGGCGAGCTCCAGACGAACGTGACTATGGACGCCGAGGACCTGCTACTGCGTCAGTTCCTCGGCATCCTGCGGCCGGATCAGCTCGAGGAAGCCGCCCGCTGGATCAGGTCGCAGCAGCGCGAGGACGGCACCTGGGGGACGTTCCACGGCGGACCGCCGGAGCTCTCGGCCACCGTCGAAGCGTGGGTGGCGCTGCGCCTCGCGGGCGACTCGGTCGAGGCGCCGCATATGGCGAAGGCTGCCGCATTCATTCGGGACAGTGGCGGCGTGGAGAGCGCCCGGGTGTTCACCAGGATCTGGCTTGCCCTGTCGGGCCTGTGGAGCTGGGACGACCTGCCCACCATGCCGCCTGAGATGATCTTCCTGCCGCGCTGGTTCCCGCTGAACGTGTACAACTGGGCGTGCTGGGCCCGCCAGACAGTTGTCCCTTTGACGATCGTGAACACGTACCGGCCGGTGCGCGCATTGCCATTCGCCATCGACGAAATCCGGGTACACCGCGACGCGTCCGCCTCTGCGCCGGCGTGGACGTGGAAGGGCTTCTTCCAGCGGCTCGATCGTGTCCTGCACGCCTATACGCGGCACCCGATCGGCCCGCTCCGCCGGCGTGCGATCCGCCGCGGCCTCACCTGGATCCTCGCCCGGCAAGAGGCCGATGGCGGCTGGGGCGGCATCCAACCGCCATGGGTCTATTCGCTGCTCGCGCTGCACCTGTCGGGCTATCCCCTCGACCACCCGGTGGTGCGCGCCGGTTTCGAAGGCCTGGAGGGCTTCCTGATCCGGGAGGAGACACCAACCGGGTGGATCCGCCGCCTCGAGGCGTGCCAGTCGCCGGTGTGGGACACCGCACTGGCAGTCACCGCACTGCTCGACGCGGGCGTGGCCGCCGACGATGAAGCTGTGCTGCGGGCGGCCGACTGGCTGCTCGACGAGGAGATCCGGGTCGTGGGGGACTGGTCGGTGCGGCGGCCGTCGCTCGCACCTGGGGGCTGGGCGTTCGAATTCGCCAACGACCTGTATCCGGACACGGACGACACCGCGGAGATCGTCCTTGCACTGCGCCGAGTCCAGCATCCCGAGGCCGGCCGGCTGCGCGCCGCAATCGACCGTGGCGTGGCCTGGGGGGTTGGCATGCAGTCGACGGATGGGGGTTGGGCCGCCTTCGACGTGGACAACACCAAGACGCTCGCGACGAAGTTGCCCTTCTGCGACTTCGGGGCAGTCATCGATCCGCCGTCCGCGGACGTCACGGCTCACATCGTCGAGATGCTCGCGGCCGAGGGCGCTGTCGGCGACCTTCCTGCTCGTCGCGGGATCCGGTGGCTGCTCGATGCGCAAGAGCCGGATGGGTCGTGGTTCGGCCGCTGGGGGGCGAATTATGTGTACGGCACCGGAGCGGTCGTGCCCGCCCTCATCGGCGCCGGGACCAACCCGTCGGCGCCGACGATCCGGCGGGCCGTCCGGTGGCTGACTGAGCATCAGAACGATGACGGCGGATGGGGTGAGGATCTGCGGTCCTACCGCGATCGGTCATGGGCCGGCCGCGGTTCGTCGACCGCGTCTCAGACGGCGTGGGCATTGCTCGCCCTGCTCGCCGCCGGTGAGCATGCACGTGAGCCGGTTCGCCGGGGCGTGCGATGGCTTGTGGACACCCAGCGCTCCGACGGAACCTGGGACGAGCCGGAGTTCACCGGCACCGGCTTCCCCGGCGACTTCTACATCAACTACCACCTCTACCGGATCGTCTTCCCGATCTCAGCACTCGGACGATACGTGACGGCACAGGCGGGAGCTCAGTCGTGAGACCAGCCGTGATCTGTACGCCGCTGCGCGTGGAACGAGCCGCCCTGCGCGGGGCGGACGCGCGAGTCGTACGAACAGGCATGGGAAAGGACCGGTCAGCTGCGGCCGCGGCTGCTCTGGCTCGCAGTGGCCCGTTGCCGCTGCTCATCGCCGGGGTCGGTGGCGGGCTGGCGGCCGACCTCCACGCGGGCGACCTGGTGGTCGCGACCGAGGTCCGCGGTGGCGATGCGCCCGTTGAGAGCCCGTCGGCCCCGATGCTCGCGGCCGCGCTGCGGCGCCTGGGGCTGCGAGTCCACACCGGGCCGATCGTGACGACGCCGACGCTGAACGGCCAGCTAGCACAGCAGGCTGAGCCGGCGGCGCTCGCGGTGGACATGGAGTCCGGATATCTCGCGCCGGCCGCCACCGGCCAGCCGTTCGCCGCCGTCCGGGCGATTGTGGACTCGCCAGAGCGGCCGCTGCTGCGACCCGGGACGCCGGCCCGCGGCATCGCCGCGCTGCGTGCGCTCCGCCGGGCTCTTCCGGCCCTTGAGCAGTGGACAGCGGCGGCCGCAGCCGCGCGAGAGGTTCTGCTCGCCAGCCCGCGTTCGTTCTGCGCCGGCGTCGAGCGTGCGATCGACATCGTCGACCGCGCGCTGGACCGCTATGGCCCACCCGTCTATGTCCGCCGCCAGATCGTGCACAATGCGCACGTCGTCAGGCAGCTGCAAGACCGCGGGGCGGTCTTCGTGACAGAGGTGGACGAAGTACCAGAGGGCAGCCTCGTCGTCCTTGCCGCGCATGGCGTGTCGCCCGCGGTGCGCGGGGAGGCCGCTGGGCGCAAGCTTTCGGTCATCGACGCGACCTGCCCGCTGGTGACGAAGGTCCATGCCGAGGTGCGCCGCTATGCGGGGCGGGGCGACACGGTCTTCCTCATCGGGCACCGTGACCACGAGGAAGTCGAGGGAACCTATGGCGAGGCGCCGGCCAACGTGATCGTTATCGAGGACCTGGACGAGGCGGCTCGCGTCGCGCCGCCCGATCCCGGGTCCGTCGCTTATGCGATGCAGACGACGCTCGCCGTTGACGAAGCGGACGAGATCGCCGACGTGCTTCGCAGCCGCTTTCCTTCGCTCGCTGCTCCGCGCAAGGACGACATCTGCTATGCGACGACCAACCGGCAGAGCGCGGTTCGTGCGGTCGCGCAAGAGTCCGACGTCGTACTCGTCGTCGGCTCGACCAACTCCTCCAACTCGAAGCGGCTGGTCGAGGTGGCCGAGCGCGAAGGGACGCCGGCCTACTTGATCGACGATGCCAGTGAGGTTGATCTGCGCTGGCTGGCCGGTACCAGTCGAGTCGGCGTCACGGCCGGGGCGTCAGCCCCACCAAGTTTGGTCGACGACCTTATTCACGCACTGTCCGGGCTCGGTCCGGTGACCGTGCGGGAGACCCAGGTCGTCGAAGAGGACGTGCATTTCACCCTGCCCAAGGAGGTGAGCTGAGCATGGCGATGCCACTGCATCAGAGCATCCGACTCGGCGGTTTCCTGTTCAAGCAGAAGCTGCTACGCCGGGACAAGTTCGCGTTGCTCGTTGAGCTCGAGCCGCTGTTCGCCTGCAACCTCAAGTGCGCCGGCTGTGGGAAGATCCAGCAGCCGCACACGTTGCTCAAGCAGCGGATGCCGGTCGAGCAGGCGGTGGCAGCGATCGAGGAGAGCGGCGCGCCGATGGTCTCGATCGCCGGCGGCGAGCCGCTGATGCACCCACAGCTCGACGAGATCGTGCGCCAGCTGCTCAAGCGGAAGAAGATTGTCTTCCTCTGCACGAATGCGGTGCTGATGCCCAAGCACCTGCACAAGTTCGCCCCGCATCGCAACTTCGCCTGGATGGTGCATATCGACGGGTTGCGGGAACGGCACGACGAGTCGGTATGCAAGGACGGCGTCTTCGACCAGGCGGTGGCCGCCGTGAAGCAGGCCCAGGCGGCCGGGTTCCGGGTCATGACCAACACCACTTTCTTCGACCTGGACTCCCCCCAGGACGTCATCGACGTCCTCGACTGCCTCAATGACGACCTTCGCGTCGACAACATGCAGATCTCGCCTGGGTACGCCTATGAGAAGGCGCCCGACCAGGAGCACTGGCTCCGGGTCGAGCAGACTCGGGCGCTGTTCGCCAAGGCATTCGCCGATGGCCGGCGCAAGCGGTGGCGGCTCAACCACTCGCCGCTCTTCCTCGACTTCCTCGAGGGAAAGATTGACTTTGCCTGCACGGCGTGGGGCATCCCGTCCTATTCGCTGCTCGGGTGGCAGCGGCCGTGCTACCTGCTCGCCGACGGCTATACCAAGACCTACAAGGAGCTCATCGAAACCACGGATTGGGACGCGTACGGCCGAGGCAAGGACGAGCGCTGCTACAACTGCATGGCGCACTGCGGCTACGAGCCCACCGCCGTCATCGCGACGATGGGCTCGCTCAAGCAGACCATCCGCGCCGCTGTGGGGAGCTAGGCGCGAAAGCTAGGTGGGGTGCTAGGTCTCGATCGCCGCGTAGGCAACGACGTTGTCCTCGTAGCTCTGTCGGCTGCGGTCGAACCTGCCCCCACAGGTGATCAGACGAAGCGCCGCTTCCGGTGTCGGGCCGTAAACCTCGGCGGTCGGAAACGCCGCTTTGGGATAGGTCTGTACAGACCGGACGCGGAAGACGACGGTGGTGCCGTCGCTTCGGTCGACGAAGATGCGATCGCGGGCGCGCAGCTGCGCCAAGCGGTAGAAGACGGCCGGTCCGTGCTTTGAGTCGAGGTGCCCGGCGATCACCGCCGGACCTATCTCCCCAGGTGCAGGACCGGCGGCAAACCAGCCAGCCTCCTGTGGATTAGCGGGCGGCTGAAGAGCACCGGCCTTGTCCAGACCCAGCCGCTCGAGCCGCGTGTCGACGCCTAGCGACGGGATGCGTAACACCGCCGGCTCGACCACTCCCGGGCGTATCGGCGCTCGGCCGCGCGGGGCAGCGTGGTTGATCGTGCTACACCCGGCGGTGCCGGCAAGAACGAGGGCGAGGACCATGCGGAGCCACCCTCGCTCCCTCATCGCTGGCGACCGGGCCGTCACGCACGCCTGGCCGTCGCCGGGCGAGCGCGCCGAACTAGTGCGATGAGACCGAATGCGGCAACGGCGAGGACGATCCAGCCAATCCGTGCGTGCCAACCGGCATCGGCGGCGCCGGGGGCTGTGCCGCCAAGACCTGTGTTCACCGCGCCGACTGGCGTGGAGGCGGAGCCGGAGGCGTCAGTGAGCTCCATCAGCCGGATACCGCTGGAGCGGCCGTCAAGCACCACGATCGTGTGCGTGCTTCCGGCGGCAAGCTGGACTGACAGGCTCGCGTCACCGCCGCTCCCAGACGCGCCGACCGTGCCACTTCCCGGCTCGACCGGCGAGTACGCCGTGACGTCAGGGAAGTGCAATCCGCTGGCCAGGCTCTCGCCATCAAGCGTCACGTCGACGACGGGCACCCGCAGCGAGGCTTCGATCAACCGCACGGTTGCCGTGCCGGCGGGCGCATTGAGGGAGTCCTTCAGCACTTT
>Ga0066388_100000260_pt1 | contig 22883 bp, 21 predicted proteins | sample PanSoiMetaGPlot6_FD_64539 | JGI IMG/M metagenome (GOLD analysis project Ga0066388, IMG submission 64539) | Tropical forest soil microbial communities from Panama analyzed to predict greenhouse gas emissions - Panama Soil - Plot 6 (Hybrid Assembly) | ecosystem: Environmental > Terrestrial >...
CTGCGTCGCAAGGGTCTGCTCCAAGTTGCGCCGGAAGGCGTCGCCGCCGCAGCGAGTCACTCATTTGTCCCGACCGAATCGACAACTATCCTCGCGTTTAAGTTTGCCGGCGGCGTGCTGGTGGCGGGCGATCGGCGCGCGACGGCGGGTAACACTGTGGTTTATGATCGGGCGGACAAAGTGCTCGAAATAGATCGACATTCGATCATGGCGATCGCGGGCGTGCCGGCGACAGCCTGGGAAATGGCACGCGTCCTCGAACATTCGTTTCAATATTTCCGGCGGACACAGCTGCAGGAAATGAGCGTAGACGGGAAAGTGCGCGCACTTTCCAAATTGCTCCGCGACAACTTTGGGTTCGTCATGCAGGGCGTCGGGGTCGTGGTCCCGATTTTTGCGACCTACGATGGAAATTCGAAACCTGAAGCGCGCCTTTATTTTTACGATGCGATGGGCGCGCAATTCGAAGTGACTGATTATGCCGCGACCGGTTCGGGTTCACCGGCGGTGCGCGGCATTCTTTATTACGAAAACAATTGGGGCACCAAAAAGCTCCAGGAATTGAACGAGGATGAAGCGGTGGCGATCGCATTGCGCGCTCTCGATACCGCGGCAGAAGCCGATACCTCGACCGGCGGGGTCGATCGGAGCGGAAAAATTTTCCCATTAATCAAAATTGTTTCGGGGGAAGGGATCACCACGTTGCTGGAAGAAAAAATCGCGGCGGTATTCAAAAAGAACGTGGCATGATCGAAGAACCGTATCGTTGGGTGGAAGCGATCGCGAACCGGCGCGAGTACGTTGAAACGCAACTCGCGCAAGGCAGTCCGATTGCGGCGGTGGGCTATCGTGACGGGATTCTTTTCCTGACGGTCGGCCGCAGATCGCGACAAAAGATTTACGAGATCTACGATCGAATCGCGATGGGTGCGATCGGGCATCCGGGCGATATCGAACGATTGCGTTTGGCCGCAATTGAACTTGCGAGCACAGAAGGCTTCACCCGTTCAGCGGCGGACGTTTCACTCCGCCGGCTCGCCCATTACTCGCTCAGCCCGGTGATGAAGACTGCCTTCGAGCAGGTTTACGGTCCTCCTTATTTAGCGAGACTTCTTTTTGCTGAGATCGGCTCGAGCCCGAAAGAAGATTTGTTTTTGTCGGTCGACTACGACGGCTCAATTACGGCAGAGGGGCCGAGTCCTCAGCCGCGGCAACGGTTTGCGGTGCTGAGCGGATCGAAGTCTTCGAGCGAGCTGATGGGAAAATTCCTACAGCAAAATCACGCGACGGACGCGGAGTTGTCAGATGCCATAGTGGTTGCAGCCGACGCATGGAGCGTCGGGCGAATGGCGACGGGCGAAGATGCGATTAAAGATTTGCCGGAGCCTGACGCGATCCGCAAACATCGCGACGAGCAACTCGCTACCGCGGCAATTGAGGCTGCCGTGCTCGAGCGCGACACCCGGAGCGCGATCCGTTATCGAACTTTAGTGGAGAGCGAAGTCCGCGAAAGCATTCGCAGGTAACAATGTTTCGAAAACGACTGGGTTTGGTGCGGGCAATGAAAAACATCGTCGCCTGGTTGGGATTCGTGCTGATGCTGGCCTCGTTTGTCTGGTGGCAGATTCTTTCCACACCACGACCAGCAACTTCCACGCGAGGCCCTGGGGCGCCGGCGCCGTTTACACTCGTTGTCCTCGATCCCGGTCACGGTGGGCAGGATTCAGGCGCAATGTGCGGAGCAATCTACGAAAAAGATCTGACTCTGGATATTGCACAGCGAGTCGATCGGCTTCTCCAAGCGCAAGGGCTGGCGACCTTGATGACGCGGGTTGGGGACGGTTACGTTTCGCTTCAAGATCGGGTGGCGGTCACCAATCGAGCACGAGATTGCATCTTCGTCAGCATTCATTTCAACGAGAGCAAGAAAGCCGCCAGTGGTATTGAGACTTATTATGCCGAACACCAAACCGTCCCCGCGCCGCGGCTGGTGGCATGGATTCCTTTTTTCCAAGGGCCGGCGGCCCAATCGCCAACCTTGGCGAGTCAAAGCCTCGCGCGATTTATTCAAGAAGCGATGATCGCCCGGACAAAGGCGCCGGATCGCGGAACAAAGGCCGAACAATTCTTCGTTATTGGGAATGTGAGCGCGCCGGCTGTTTTGGTGGAAGGAGGTTTTCTGAATAAGGAAGAGATCGCAAAGCTGGAAAGCACCGATTATCGGGACCAAATGGCGGCAGCCGTCAGCGAAGGCATTCTCCATTACCGGGACGTTTTGAAGGAACGGCAACTCACTCTCGCGGTGACGGATCCACGGCCTGAATAGCTCGAAAATTTCGGCGTCAAAGCAAACAACAACATGAAAATTCGCATGGCGGTTCTCGTTTTTCTCCTTCCGGTGGGCGCGCTCCTGGCCGATCCGGTGATCGAGAATGTGCAACAGGCGTTGAAAGACGAGGGCTTTTATTATGGCGAAGTCACCGGCAATAAGGATGCCGATACGACTGCGGCCATCCGGCGTTACCAAATTCGCAATGGTCTGCAAATTACCGGCGATCTCAACGACGAGACGCTCAAAGCGCTCGGCGTGAATTCATCCGGTGGTCGCGCGGTTGTCAAAGCGTCACCTACGGTCGCGCCAGACAATTCGGATTTGAAGGCACCGTTGAAGGAAGAACCAGAACCGGAACAAACACAGGGGCCAACCAATCCATTGACTGGTCAGCCGTTTCCTCAACCGCGACAAGAGCCACAACCGCCGCGTGACTCCGACGCCGCGCCGCGATCGTCCGGGAATTTTGCCGGCACGCCGTATGAAGCGGCGCCACCCGAAGTTCAGCGCAACATTATCATTTCCGCGGAAACGTTCCTGGTGCGCCGCGGACTTTATCGTGGTCCGATCGATGGTTCCCTCGGACCTGATCTGGAGTTTTCGCTCCGCGCCTATCAATCGCGAGTGCGATTGCCGGTCACGGGAAGACTCGATCTTGAAACACTCGCGGCGTTGCAATTGTTGCCGGGCGGAAACGCGCCGGTTTATGTTCCGCGTCGCCATCCTTCTCGCGAAGCGCCGGTACGGGGCGAGTGGATCCGCGAACGTTAACTCTTTTCCGGCTCAAACTGCACAGTCTGTAATTCGGCGAACACAGTCCCGACAAAAATTTGCGCTTCGATCCGGAGGGGGATGCGATTTTCGTCATCCGAAATCCACACCGTCGCGCGGCGAAACTTCCGGTGCGGCTCGAGCTCGAACTTTTTGCCGATTCGTTTGAGCTGAAGATCGAACTTGATCGCGTTGTAACTTCCAGCGTGCACCGTAATTCGCTCGCGGCCGAGAACGGTAACTGTTGCCACGTAAGCCGAAGTGGCGGGATAAACGACAAGGCGATAGATGCTGTGATCGCTCAATGGCTGACTTCGCAGATAAAGCATCGCACCGTGCAAATCGAACAAGCCTGGGAAATTGAACGGTCGCGGTTTCGAGCTCTCGGTTGGGGAGCCTTCGTTGCGGATGCGACTGACGCCGGAATCGGTGAACTTTAACTCAGTGACGATCTTCTTATGGCGATACGCCTCGACCTGTTTGCTCTCGATGGGCCGAAGCGTCTCCGCATTGGCAAGTCCGCGATAAGTAGCATCAAGCTTCCAAAGCGCGCGAACCAGACCTGTCGTGCCGCCATTTGCTTCGAGTTGGAATCGTTTATCGGCAACTTTGCTGAAACGGACGTCTCCGGTGCCGGCCGTGAATCCGGACCAGCCAAAATGATAAGTCGTCCGGACCGGACGCAATCCCGGAAAATTTCCCGGCGGATCCTTAGTCAAGGTTGCTTCCCAGCTCGGCGCCGCGACGGCCATCCGCCCAAAGCAAAACAATGCCGCAACCGCGACGAGAAAAAATGGATGTCGATCTTTCACGTTGGTGATCAATCGGAACTTAATTCAGATTCCGATCGGTACACAAAAAACACACGCGAGCTTGGTCCCGCGTGTGTTTTTGAATTGAGAGAAGAAGTTAAGGTTTTTTCGGAGTCGCGGCCGGGCTGGTAGTGCCGATGCTAGGGCCCATTCCAGTTGTTACGCTGCTCGGACGTCCGGGCTTGTTCAAGACCGTGATCACGTCGTTGGTAAAATCGACGCTATCGCGGGAGTACATCAGCACGGGCACGCCGTTCAGACTGTTGCCGGATTTATCGAAGACCAAGTCGAGATTGTTGGACTTCACTTTCTCCAAGACCACGTCGGTAATCTCTTTGACGATGCCTTCGCGCATTCGCAGGGCCTGTTCCTGGAGCTGGCGCTCACGGGTTTGGCGGAACTCGGTGATCTCGCGCTCCATGTTTTTGATGTTGGAGATCTTATCGTCGCGTTCCTTGGCCTTTTGCGCCTTAGCATCTGCGCTCAGGGCTGGAGCCTCGAGTTGTTTGTTCAGATTGTTGATATCATCGAGCGCTTTCTTATAGGAGTCGGCGCGCTCGTCGTATTCTTTTTTCGCCTGATTTTTGGCGTCGTTAATCTTCGCCTCGGCGTCTTTGGTCTTGTTGTATTCGCGGAAGGTTCGGTTCATATCGACCGTCCCAATTTTTATTCCCTGGGCCTGCACGGCGAACGGCAGGACGAGCAGAGAAGTAAGCGTCAAAAAGAGCGTTTTTTTCATAAGAAGGGGTAAACAAGTCGTCGGAAACCGGCCAGACCGCAAGTGCCAATTATCAGGGTTAAAACTGATAGCCCACACTGAAATTCAGGTGGCCGTGGTTGGGGTTTCCAGCGTTTTCGACCGGAAAACCGTAGTCGAGACGGAGGGGACCTATCGGCAAATCAAGCCGCACGCCTATGCCGAAATCTGATCCCACACTTTCGAACGTTCGCCGCGGGGTAAGTGGCGGGAGAAGCGGCAGACCGTGAGCCTTATTGAATTGCTGGGTCGCTCGGTAGGTAGCGATCTGATTTGGTCCGCGCGAGACATCGATCGTCGTTACTCCGAAAGTCCACGGGCCGGAATTCACTGCGCCGACGTCGGAAAATATCGCGCCGCGAGCTTTTTCGATGATCGGAAACGTGATTTCTCCGGTCGCGCGCCACATCGTCTGTCCGCCGATGGGCTGGTTAAAACTGTCCTTGGGACTGATGTCTCGAAATCGGAAGCCGCGCAGGTTGTTGGAGCCGCCGAGATAAAGCCGATCATAAATCGGTACGTTCGAAACCTGTTGGGTGATCGGGAAAGGAGGCAGCTGATGACCCATTGGATCTAAGGCGGGCGTGTGCGGAGCGCTCATAATGGTGCCAAAGGTATGGAAGTCGGTGAAGTCAGATTTGTCCCACACGTCTACAGTTGCCGCCTCGGCGTCGACCAAGAAGATAAAATCCTTCCAGAATCGCCAGTATTTGGTCGCTCCCACATCGAGTCCGTAGATTTGCTCATCGCCTCCGAGAGGCCCGCCGGCCACGTACGGAGTAACAGAAATGCGTTCGCCTTTCCGGGTTAGGAACGGATTATCGCGGCGATCCCAGACCAGGCTGGTGGATACCATACTCTTGGTCGTCGTTCCCGCTTCCGCTTGAATTTCTGGCGAGACTCCACTGGAGACATTGTAGATCTCGTAATTCTGCAGGCTGTATCCAAGAATGCCGTAGATCCACGACCAAATCGGTTTTCGCATCTCAAGAGAAAATCCGTAATTCCGTTGGTCATAGACAGAGCTCAGATAACTCGCGTCCGAATAAAATGCCTGCCCGCCGAGGGACAGTCGCATATCGAGAAAATACGGCTCGGTTAATCCGACAGTGAAATCCTTTCGCTGGCTGCCAATCTGTGCCTTTGCCCTGAACTTTTGGCCGGCACCAGTTAGGCCGGGCCAGTTTGTAATGTCGAAGTTGCCCTGGGTAAGTTCGACGAATCCGATCAAACTGTCGATCGTGCTGTAGCCGGCGCCGAAATTGAGCGCTCCGGTTCGCTTTTCTTCCACTTGGACTACCAGATCCTTGCGGCCTTCGACTCCGGTTTCCTCCGGATAAGTTTCAACTTTCGCAAAGTAGCCGAGGTTCTCGAGTCGTTTCTTCGTGGTCTCGACTCTTACTGTGTTGAAGACATCGCCCGGTTTAATCAGAACTTCTCGCCGAATCACTTTATCCTTGGTCCGGGTATTTCCGATAATGTTGATGCGCTCGACGAATGATCGATTGCCCTCCTCGATCTTGTAACCCACGTCGATAAGTCCCGGTCCTGCGGGAGTGCCTTGTGGCAGAATGACAAGATCAACATATCCGCCACTACCGTATGCGTCGGCGATCGCTTTTGCGTCATCGTGCAATTGCTTGGGCGAGTAAACGCTCCCTTCCTTCATTTTGAGCAGGGCCCGAATCTTTTGCTCGGTGGTTTTTTTATAACCCGAAAACGAAAGTCTGTTGACGTGGTATTGAGTGCCTTCCTTTATCCCAACTGTAATCACGAGCGGTCCACCTTTTTTGCGCTCGCGCCGCAGTTCCTGCACATCGGCGTCGATGTAGCCGTGGTTCTGGTAATATTCTTTGACCTTGTCGAGGTCCTGCTGGAGCTGAACTTCATCTAGCCGCCCCGATTTATCGATGAAGGAGATGAAACTTTTCCCGCGTGTCTTCATTTGCTTACGCAGAACGGCGTCGCTGAAATGTTGGTTGCCTTCGAACTCAATTAGCTTGACCGCTCCTTTTGCGCCTTCGCTCACGGTGTAAATCACTCGCGCCGTGCCTTTGCTCTCATCGATCGGTTCCGTCCGAAAATCCACCGTTACGTCAGTGAAGCCTTTGCTCTGGTAAATATCGATGATCTTTTGTCGCCCTTTCTGTAGATCGTCTTCGTTCACCGGTGAATTCAGTTTCACCGCGATCTCCTTGCGCAGTTTCTTCGCGCTCACGCGCTGCGCGCCGTCGATCACCAGTTCGCGAATCACCGGCCGCGTCTGCACCGCCACAATCACTTTAACGCCGTCGGCTTCCGGTTGCGCGAAAATACGGACGTTTTGAATCGTGCCGGTTTTGTAAAGATTGCGAATGTCGTCCTCGACTGTTGAATCGGAGTATGGCTGGCCAACGCTGGTTCGGATCTGAGCGAGAATCCGCTCCCTACTCACGGTTGCTGGACCGGAATATTGAACATCAATCGAGCGAATGATTGGCGCTCCTTGCCCGTGTGCGACGGACGCGCCGCCAAACCAAATCGCGCCGGCGGCGAAAAGCATCGCTAACGTCCAGCCCCGCGCCGATCCGCAAAATTCTCTCATAACAATCAAGATGCCGAATCCCGCGCAGCGCAAAAACTGGCGCGGGACAGGCGGCAAATAGAGGCAAAGGCGGCAATCGTCAAGGCATGATTTCGTCGAGAATGGCTAAGGCGCTCCTCATAGACAGCGGCGGACGCGGTTCAGTTCAACAGTTCGTAGGAATTATTTCGCCGGCGCGGTTCGTAACCGGCATCGCGAATCAATGATTCAATTTCCGCGGCGTTCAGGCGAAACGTTGTGCCCGCCGCGCTCACCACATTTTCCTCCATCATCACCGAGCCGAAGTCGTTCGCCCCATATTTGAGCGCCACCTGACCAATACCCGGCCCCTGCGTCACCCACGAACTCTGAATGTTGTCGATGTTGTCCAAAAAAATCCGGGACAACGCCTGCATCCGCAAATATTCCGCCACCCCAGTCGGCTGTTTTACTTTCAAGACCGTGTGCTGAGGCTGAAACGTCCAGCAAATGAAAGCGGTAAATCCGCCGCTTCGGTCCTGTTGATCTCGGATCCGTTGCAAATGTTCGATTCGCTCCTCCACTGTCTCGACGTGACCGAACATCATCGTTGCGCTCGATTTCAAACCGAGCCCATGCGCCACCTGCATCACTTCCAACCATTGGTCGCTGTTGATTTTCAATGGCGAAATTTTTTTGCGGACGCGATCAACTAGAATCTCTCCACCTCCACCCGGAATTGATCCGAGTCCCGCTTTTTTGAATTCGGAAATCACTTCCCGCAACGGCATTCGGAAAGTCTCCGCGAAATGTTGGAACTCCGGTGGGCTGAATCCGTGGATGTTGATGTGCGGATATTTTTTTCGGATGTGCTGCAAAAGATCGACGTACCATTCGAACGGCAATTTCGGATGATGCCCGCCTTGCATCAGGATTTGAACGCCACCCGCCGCCGTCAGCTCGTCGAGTTTTTGATCAAGCTGTTCGCGCGAAAGAACGTAATGATCTTCGTCGCGCTCCGTTCGGTAAAACGCGCAGAACTTGCAGTAAACGTTGCAGACGTTCGTGTAATTGATGTTGCGGTCGGCGATGTAAGTCACGATCTCGCGCCCGCGTCCGCCGTAACTTTTTTCCTTCGCCAGGTTTCGCCGCGCGTTTGCCAGCGCGCCGAGCTCTTCCAGCGGCAAATGATAAAGTAGAATCGCTTCATCGGACGAAATCCGTTTGCCTTCGAGCACTTTCTCAGTCAGCGCGTCGCGATTGATCGAAACCATCGTGTCAATTTAGTCTAGCCGCGCCTTACTTACGAGCCCTTTGGTAAAAGCTGATTCTGCTCTAGGAACTTCAAAACCGGAGCGTTGAATTCGCGCGGCTTCTCCATCATCAAAAAATGGGAAATGTTTTCCCACACTTGATAACCCAGTTTCGGAATCAGCCCGCGGACGAACTGTTCGTACTCCGGCGACCAAGATGGCTGCTTCGCCAAAATCATTAACACCGCAACGTCGATCTTGTCCGGTTTCCATAAATCTTCGTCGGCGGTTGCTTCGAACTCGCTCACCGCCACGTACTGCGGCGTTTTCAACATCATCGCTTTGATTTTATCCCGCAGCGCTCTGTCTTGGATTGGACTGATCATGGCCTCAATCATGCGCCCGGCTGCTTCCGGTTAATTGTCGCCTTTCAATGGCACCACGAACTTTTCCATCGTGTCACGATCAAAAAACGCGCGCAACGGTCCTTCGACAACGACGAGTGCCTTCACTTTCGCAGGAAATTTCCGGTAATACTCGCGGGCGAATGGAGTGCCGTTGCTGTGTGCGACCAAAGTGACCGACTTCACATTCGCGTCCGTGATTACGTCGTCGATTGCGCGCGTGTAGAGATCCTTGTCGTAGAAAATCGTTTGAGGCTTCTCGCTTTGACCGTGACCCGGCAAATCGATCGTGATCACTCGGATTTTTTCCGCAAGCGCGGGCGCTTGATCGTCCCAGACCGTTTCGTCACAAGCCCAGCCGTGCACAAAAAAAAGCGCGGTCTCGTCTTTGCCGTACTTCGTGTAATGGACCTTGAGATGATCGACATCGACAAACTTCGATTCGCTCACGATCGGCTGCGCGATTGACGCCGCCGCGCTGGTTAGCAGAAACAGAAACGCGCTCAACGTTTTCACGCGCCGAAGTTACGTTTAGAATCGGTCGATGCAAAAATCGGTAGCGATTATTGGCGCCGGCGTTTCCGGGCTGACCTGCGGCGTTGTTTTCGCCGAGCGCGGATTTCGCTCGACGATTTTCGCTGAACAAGTGGGCACGCTAACAACTTCCGGCGCCGCCGGCGCGCTCTGGTTTCCATACGACGCCGAGCCAGTCGACAAAGTGATTCCGTGGGCGCTCGCGACATACGCGGTGCTTGTCAATCTTACCAAAAATCCCGGTAGCGGCGTCTCGATGATCGAGCTCCGCCAATATTGCCGCGCCGGCTCAATCGAAATGCCGGATTGGGCTTCTTCTTTTTCTCCTGTCGTGCCGCGCGAAGTCGAAGGATTTCTGAATATTTCTGTTTTCAAGAGCGGGTTCGCTCTCAGCGTTCCTCTGACCGACACAACGATCTATCTGGATTATTTGGTGCAACGTTTTCAAAAAGCCGCCGGCGAAATCAAAAGCAGCGTTCACTTTGAAAAACTCGAAGATGTCGATCCAAAATGGGATCTGGTAATCAATTGCGCTGGAATCGGCGCGCGCGAGCTCGTGCGCGATGCCGATCTTGAACCCCATCGCGGGCAGGTCGCGATCGTTCCCAAAATCGACAATTTGAACTGTGCGATCGTCTGCGACGATGATCCTCTCATGTACGCGATCCCGCGGGCGAACGATTGCGTGTTCGGCGGCACGAACGACGTCAGCGATAATCTCGTGCCGGATCCGAACACCACGAAAGCGATTGTTTCGGAATGCAGTCGCGTTTTAGAGATCGAATCGCCGCGCGTCCTTCGCGAGCGGGTCGGTCTTCGGCCGTTTCGAAAATCAGGCGTGCGTCTTGTAAAGGAAAAACTGTGTGATGGTCAAACGGTGATTCACAATTACGGCCACGGCGGCTCCGGATTTACGCTTTCATGGGGTTGTGCGCACGAAGTCGCGCAACTTGCGACCAATTAATCAGGGCAAGAAGTGAAGAGCCTCCGAAGTGTGTGGGAATCGAGTTCGCAGGGATTGAAGTTGCGCGCGGCATCGATTTGGAGCGCGAGCCAGCAATGTCGCGCGCTGTAAATCGTTTCTTCGAACTTCACGTCGCCGCTTTGCACACGATCGATCAAGACATGCGTCGGATCGCGCAGGAGCGCGACGATTTGAACGCCAGCGCCGAGCAGGCCGAGCAGAATCGGAATTGGCAGCAGCCATTTGCGTCGCCAAATCTGTTCCATCGTCGCGGCGATAAACATTCCAAAGACCGGCAAGGTCAGCGTCATCAATCGGCTGCCCCAACTCAATCCCCAGCCGAGCGGTCCCCAGCACGCGACGATCAGCCCATGCGCGAGAATGAAGAAGAGACAAAGCAGTGCCATCGGCTTATCTCGTTTGAAAAAGAACCACGCACCCGGAATCGCGAGCAACAGAATCGGCGAATAAGCGAAAATCGAGCGGCCGGGACTGAAGAAAAGAACAGAGAGACCGGTCAGCAACGGCACGCTAAGATTTCCCGGTGGATAGCCGGACTTCAGCGGCGATCCGAATCGCGCCCAGTTGTAGGTGACCAATCCAAACAAACCGACGCCGACAATGAGCGCGCACGCGATCAGCCCCCGCGATTTTCCTCTAGCGGCCTTCGCGATAAACGGCAACGCGAGCAAAGTTGTCGGCCGAAAGAGACTCGAGAGCGCGATAAGCCCACTGCTCGCATAGACACGCTCGGAAATTGCGAAGAACAAACTCCATGTCACCAGTGCGCCGGCGGCGACTTCCGAATACAAACCGCGCGATTGATACCACCAGTCTGAGCAAACCCCGATCAACGCAACAGTCGTGATCGCAATGTGCCAATCGAAATATCTCCGAACGAGAAATAGCAGTCCCGTCATACCGAGCGCGCCCCAAAACGCGTTCAAGCAAAGCGCCCAGCGCGCGCCGCTGATCGATGGCGCGAGCTCAGTTGTCCAGACGTAGGGTTGATCGTTCTCGCGCGCGGTCAGTTTGTAAACGAACGCGACTGCAAAAACATTTCCCGGAAAATATTTGGTGTAGAGATGTCCGTCCGGTCCTTCCGTACCAAGATTTACTTTTTCCTGAAGCGGTTTGAGTCGATCGATCGCCAGATGGCCGGTCGTGGCGAGCGAGATCCCGCTGGCAAAAACGGCCGCTTCATCCGACGCCTGAAGTTTTCCGCGCGACGTAATTCCGTAGAGCAGCATGAGCGAAACAAGACAAATCGCGCCCGCGACCAGACTCTGGCGGCTTCTGGAGAAACTAATCGCGTCGATTCGCGTGATTGCTAGTAACGAGTGTTCCTACGTCAGCGCGATGCACTGGAAGGAGCTGACGACATCGTCCGGGCCTTTGGCGGCGAAGAAACTCTCGTAGTAGCCGGGGCCGAGGTCCCAGTAAGGCCCTTTGTAATATTCGTCCCGATAAAACCTCCAGATGCCGCTGACTACGATGACACAGCTCATCCGGTCATTCCAATAATCGCCGACGTAATGAAAACTGAGATTCGTTCGCGCGTAAGCGCCCTTAAAACCAATGTGATCGTAAAGGACGAGTTCGGGCAGCCGGTTAATTTCCTTGGTCGGTTCGATATTCACCTTGCCGGCGCCGCTGGCATGGTAACCGAGCGCCCCAAGTTTCCATTTCATGTCGATGACGCAGCCGTTATCCGGCGACAATTCAGTTTTCGGTATTTGTCTCATAAGCGGCGAAGGTTTCTTGAATTTGAACCCAGCGAAGCCACCCTGTCGAGCAGAGAGATTAGCAATTGCGGATTGCGGAAATCGGATTGCGGAAAGGCAAATTCGACCACGGCGCTCATCTATCCGCAATCTACAATCCGTACTCCGCAATTAGATTAAATGTTCTCGGTTGTCGGAGCGCAGCCGGATGGTTTTCTGTTGCAAATTATGAAGCGTGCGGATGAGCCGGACGGTTTTGCTCTTGGCCCGCATCAGAATCGAGTGGGTGATTGCCGTGGCGCCCTTTGATTTCACTCCTCGCAACAGCGCGCTGTCGCTGATCCCGGTTGCGCAGAAAATGATGTTCTCACCCTGAGCGAGATCGTCCGCAGTGTAAACGCGGTCGAGGTCTTTTTCCCAACCGTCGCTGATGAGTTGTTTTTTTTCCTTCTCATCGCGCGGCCACATTTTCGCCTGCATCTCGCCGCCAAGACACTTGATCCCGGCCGAAGCGAGCACCGCTTCGGGTGAGCCGCCGATTCCCATATAAAGATCGATCTCGCTCTCGGGCAACGACGGCGCCATCGCGGCAGCGATATCGCCATCGCCGATCATGCGGAGGGACGCGCCGCATCCGCGAATTTGTTCAACGATTTCCTTGTGCCGCGGACGGTCGAGCATCATGACGGCGACGTCTTGCACACGTTTGTCGGTCGCGCGGGCAACGATCGCGAGCATTTCAGGAATCGGCATGTCGATGTGGAGCGAGTCACCGCGTTTTTTCATGTAATCGATCACGCGCGGGCCGTATGCGAGCTTGGCCATGTAAAACGAGGGAATGTCGCGGAGCGCGACTTTGACTTCTTCTTCGGGACTTGCCGCCGCGATACAACTGATCGAGTTCGGCGCGCCTTTGGAAATGTTGGTCGTGCCGTCAATCGGATCGATCGCGATGTCGAACTGGGGCGCGCCCGGCAACCAGGTGCCGAGCTGTTCGCCTTTGAAAATTCCGGGCGCCTGGTCCTTGATTCCTTCACCGATCACCACTTCGCCGCAGATGTTCATCAGATCGAACATCCCGCGCATGGCGTCGCAGGCGGCCGCGTCGGCAGCTTCCTTGTCACCGCGACCGAGCCAGCGGAGCGAGTTCAGCGCGGCAGCTTCGGTCGCGCGCACAAAATCGAACTCAATGATTCGCTCGATATCGTGGTAGCTGATCTTGGGAAGGCGGTGCATCCGGAGCGCTAATTTTCCCATAGACGCGCCTAATGACAAGACGTTGTACCTGGCGATGTCCTCATCGGCAGGAAGTCTGAAATCAGTGAACTGCGGCCAGAGACGGCGGCAGCCACAATAAATTTTGAAAGTTTCTGCTTCGGCTTGCGAATCTTAGCCATTAAAACATCGCTCCCATGAAATCGATTAAATCAGTCGCCGTGCCAGCTGCCGTGATTGTTTTTGTCCTGTGCTTCTACGCCTTCCTTCTCGGGAACGAGGTTTTTGACGGCAAGTTCAAGAACGAAGCGATCGCCTGGTACATTTTGGCCAAGGGGATTTTCTGCTCGGTCGCGCTGGTCGCTTTGAGTAGGATTCTTGACGGCATCATCGCGAAGCTCGGCGGCTAAAGGTCGTTCTCAATGCATCGCACCAGCGTGCGCGTGCAATGATGGTCGGACGCGCAGAAAGAATTGAAAGCCGTAGCCGGGTCCGCCACCGTAGTAGCGGTCGAGTTCGCCCGGCCAGAAATCGAGCGTGAATTGGCCGCCCAGCCCGATGTCGATGTTGTTGCCGTGAGAAAGATCGCGCACGTAACCGATTGAGACAGTGTTCACGGAAAAGATTTCGTCCAAGTCGACCCGATCGAGCACGAGCTCGTGTCCGGATTTCTCCACCCACTCCCAACGCCCGTAAACAGTGTCGCGTTCGCGTTGGTAATCTGTTTCGAGCAAGACCGATTCAGTTTTTCCCTCATGAGTGTCGTTGTTCTGACCCCAGACCAGCGACGTTGCCCAGTTCGCGTCCGGGCCGAGCCTCTTATTATATATGAGCGAAGCAGTGGTCCGGTGGCGGTTCACGTCCGGCTCGAGCGCTTCCGGGCTTTCGATGTAAGCGTGCGAAACCTGAAACGCGAGATCGGAAGTCGGATTCCAGGAAATCCGGCCGCTGTATGAATCAAAACGTGGGCGATCGAAATCGTAACGATCTTCATCCGGCTCGCGGCCGGTGAAAATGCTGCCTTCGACTTTCAAGTTGTGCGACTGCAGACCAGCAGTCGCGACGCCGAATGTGACATGCGTCGAATCCTGCCAGTGATGAGCGATCGGCGCGTCGGGATCGTCCATTGCACTTGGCCGATGCATGAACGTCGGCGGACCGAGCGCCGGTTCGCCCGGATAACCGAAGTAAATGTAGCCGCTCAGGTCTTCGATTAACTTTTGCGAAAGCGAAAATGAGAGCTCATCGAACAAATCGTGCGGATGTTGTCGATCGTGGAGCGGTTTTTCGTGCCAGAATTCGCCGCTTTGGAGTAACAACGGATATCCGCGTCCGCCCTCGGTTAGCGGGTCTAAGCTCATCATCGCGCGCAATCCGAGCTGCGTTGTTTCGCTGAACGGATGCGAATACATCGCCATGATCCAGTTTGGCGAATCGATCCGATCGTCACCGCGATCACTGCTCAGATTGGTGTAGCGCGGGAAAATCGCGCCGTGCAACATGAGCATGTCGTCGCCAAACATGAACATACGACCGTACATCGGCGACGAATCTGGCAACCAGCTCGTGCCCGACCCCTCGCGATTCATTGGATCCACAACGTTGATCGACGATTTTATGGACATCTCGTGCTCGGTGTGATCGTGCATCGGCATTGCCATTCTGTTAGCATCGTGCGTGGCGTGCTCAGCGTGCGCTTGGTCCGATGCATGTTCTGGGTTCGACGTTGGCCGTTGGTCCGAGCCGGACTGGCCTTTGTTGGGCATTGAGCGTTTTTCTTTGAGTGGCACGAGCGTCATTCCGCATTTCGGACACTTGCCCGGTTCGGTGCGCACGATTTCGGGATGCATCGGGCAGGTGTAGAGTGTCCGAGCCGGACTGGCGGTAGCCGAAACCGGATGCGTGTTGTGTTGCGCGAATGCGGCAGTTGTCACGCCGAACGCAACAAAGATTAGAATTCCGTTTTTCATTTCTGATTGTAGGGCAGGCGCCTCGTCTGACGATTCTGATAGCCGCCAGTCCGGCTCGGACCGGCAACCGGAGCGGTTGTCCTACAAACAGAACGCGGTGATTCGCGTTCTAAACAAAAGACGGCGGAGCGTGCGCGCGCAGGCCCCGATTTAATTCAACAAACGAAGTTTTGCCGGGTGGTCCGGTGTCGAGCGTTGCGGACGAGAAACAGATTTTCGGCGGTGATAGGACGACAAGCTCAACGAAAGCAAGATCGACAATTGCTGGCGCGGGATCTTTGGCCGGCGTGTTCGAAACCGCGCGCAGAATCTTGCAGCACTCGGTGCCAGCTCGTTGGGATTCAGATTTGGCCGGCTTGGAATGGAATGGACAGCCTGTCGGGTGCGGTTTTGTGACAAGAGCGGTCACGACGCAGTGATTGGAAATCGCAACCCACGCGCAAATCGTGGCCGCGACGATTAGCCAACGCGCAATCGCTTTCACATTGCGTTCAATCGCCGAGGGTACGCGATTCCTCAAATACTTTCTTTCACTTCAGTAATCGGAGCGCCGCCCGTCGCGGTGATTTCTGGAGGTGAGATCGGCGCGCCCGTGTCGGACGAAATCGCATGCACTCCTGAATCCTTGATTCGGGTCGCCATCAACATTGCAGTGAACAAGAGTGCGGCGGCGAGAAAGTAGGGCGCGCCCGGGAGATGAAGCGGGTTTTTTGGATCAACGAACCATCCAAAAATTCGAAGAAACAACCACGGACCGATAATGAAGGTGATCGAGCGCATGCTTTGCAGCGCGCCTTGGAGCTCGCCTTGTTCGCGCTCACTCACGCGATGCGTCATCATGCTTTGCGCGGCCGGCATTGAAATGTTCCAAAGTGAAATAATTGGGATCGACGCGAGCAACCACGCGCCGGTTTTCGCGAGACCGGCGATGAACATTCCGAACGCGCCGAAAAATTGGCCGACATAGAGGGTGCGCTTTTCACCACACCACTTAACCATTCGACCGGTCAGACCGCCTGAGATCACTGCGGTCACGATTCCGACGACCATGAGGGAAATTCCGATCATTCCCTGACTCCAATCGTAGCGATAGATCGCGTACAGCGCCCAAACACTGAACACATTGTGCGCGATGTAGGCGAGAAATTGGATTGTGGTTAGCCGCCAAAGTTCGTGATGTGAGCGCAACAAAACGAGCGAGCCGACCGGATTTGCGCGACGCATCTCGAATGCTTTGCGCTGTTCTTTGGCCAGCGATTCCGGCACGAAAAAGAAACCCCAGACCCAGTTGGTCAAACTCAGACCGGCCGCGATCCAAAAAGCGAGACGCGGATTCATGTTGCCCGCCAAACCGCCGATCGCCGGACCGAATGTGAATCCAATTCCGAATGCGACACCGATCATTCCGAACGCGCCGGCCCGTTTTTCTTTCGGCGTCACGTCCGCGATGTAAGCCATCGCCGTGGGAATGCTCGAGGTCGTGATTCCGGAAATGATGCGGCCGAGAAAAAGCCACGGCAGCGTCGGCGCCAACGCCATCACGATGTAATCCAGGCCAAGACCAAGATTGGAGAGCAAAATGATCGGTCGTCGGCCAAACCGATCCGATAAAACTCCGAGCCACGGCGAAAAAACAAACTGCATCAACGCGAAGACGACCGCGAAACGCGCGCTCCATTTGGCGGCATCGGTCATTTCGCCGCCGAGAAAATCGAGAATCAGTTTCGGCAGGACGGGAATGATCAAACCCATTGCCAGAATGTCGAGCGTGACTGTGACGAGAATGAAAATGAGAGCGGCCTGGCGATTTCTCATGAGCCCGAAGAGTGATTAATCTTCATCACTAGTTCTGAACTGGTCACTTGTCACTGGTCACCGATCACTTCTTTGACGCGAACAGAATTGACCTGATTGCGCCCGATCGGGTACAGATCCATAGAGCGTTACACCGATGAGCAAATCCTATTTTCCAACGGACCGCGCCGGCCGAACCGCCTGGTACGATAATTTTGCCAAAGAATTTCCCAAAGTCGGAAAGGATCTCGGATTTTCCGACACCGAAATCACCAACGCAGTGAACGACGCAAAATACGCGGCTCACATTTTGAATACGCTCGGTTCCGACATCGATGCCGATCCTGGTCACACTGCCAATGCGATCCTGAGCGGACAATCATCTGGAGACTTTGTCGATCTTCCGGGCGGCGGCAGCGCGCCAACTCCGGTCCGGCCGGGAATCGATACTCGTCGACAAGCGCGCGTCGAACGAATCAAGGCGCAATCGACGTTCAACGCTGATATCGCGAAGAAACTGCGGATCGAAACCGAGAAATTGGACGCCGCGAAATATAAAGCTGAGCTGGGTCGCGCGCGCCAGACCGGAAATTTCGTGACGATTCCGTTTCGTAAGGCCGGCGGTGGCGTTTCCGGAGTCAATCTTTATCGTCAACGCAAAGGCGATAAGTCACCGCAGAAGGTCGGCTTCTTTTTCCGGACACCAGCGATCGATACATCACCCGGCAAAGGGGAGTTGAACTACAGCGCGCGCGCCGTTCTCAATGGCGAAGAAATTGGCGCGGCAAGCGACGCAGTCAGCGTGACGGTGAGCTGATTCCTGTCGCATTCTTGATAAGACGAATGGAAAGGTTTGCGATCTTCTTCGTCGTGGTCGGACTTTGTTCCCCATGTCTGCTCTGTTCGGCGGACGAGTATGTCGAATCGAAATCGCCCGACGGAAAACTTGCGCTGCGTGTTTCGCGCGGAAACAAGCAGCCGTTTCCGCAAAGCGACGCGTTAATTGAGCGAGCGACGCGCAAAGTGATTGTCGATCTGGACAAAGACGCGCTTTTTGCTCCCGAGGCGAAACTTGTTTGGTCACGCGATTCTCAACGATTCGCATATGTGCGCGAAACGAACGAAGACCCCCAGTCTGTCGGCACTCGCGTGTTTCAGCGAAATGGCGCCACCTTCGAAGAAATCAAATTGCCCAATCTGCCTCTGCCAAAACTTCCTAGCCAGGCTTCTCGATCGGAGAAAGACAGGGTGTATATCAAACCGATCCGGTGGCCGGAAGCCACTTCGCTGGAGCTCAACTACGAAATTATCACCGATGACGGTTGGCGGGGAGCGGAAGCGATTTCACTCAAGTTCGATCGCCAAAGTTCACCCACGATCGTCAAGATCGAAGCGGAACCGGTGTCGATTGTGGACTATTTTCTGTTGCTGCCCGACGACACGCTGGAAACCCGGCCGCGTCATTGGATCCATAACGCAACCGTAGTGGACAAGAAAAATGGTTACATGAGCGTAAGCGGTGACGGCGCCCAGCCGTCGTTCGACGTTGCTCTGTTTCGTTACCGCGACGGCCGGCCGTTGCTCGCAGTTTGTCAGGCGGACTTGGAAAGCGATGACTCTCGATGTGTCAGCATGGAATTTTTCGAACTCGGCGTGGATGGCAAAATGCAAAAAACAGATCGCAAAATTTTTCCCGTTCGCGATCAATGGGATTCCGGTGAGCAGAATAAAAAGTATGAGGATTTCCGCTTCATTCTGCCGCGACAAGGCCGAACCGTTTTAGTTCGGAGCGCGAAGACGAAAGAGATTTTGCATAAAGTGACTTGGAACGGCGAACGTTTTATTGAGGAGAAGTAGCGTGAATCCATTCGACTTCGCTCAGGGCGTGACGCTGCACCCATTAACAGAATGAGTTTATTCCGTCCTTCGACGATTTCGTTAGCAGCCGTGTTTGTTATCGCCGGTTGCGGTAAACCAGAAAGGGCAAAGCCTGCCGCGATTCGCGCGCAGCCGTTTCACGGCGCCGGTGATTTCGATGAAGTCGGAACGGTCACGTTGTATCCCGGCGAATCGTGCGCATCGCAAATCGTGTTTATTTTTCATGGCCAAAGATCGACCTCGATGGCGGCACCTTTTCGGGTGTCGAAAATCTTGAGTGAGGCGGCGCATCAACACAAAGCGGTCCACGTGATCGGCAAATGGCGTCGTGGCAAAACGCCCGATTGCACTTATGTCGAAGCCACGCTGGCCGAGATTCAGAAAGCGTTGAGGTAAGAAGGGTCGAGCGTAAGCAGACGGGCCTTTATTTCACATTAGTTAGTACGCGTAATGCTTTCAATTCGAGGGACTTCGTGTCTCCAGAAATCGTTGTGGTAAACGCATGCGGCGCAAACAACGCTGACATGACAGGGATCAAGACAGCGAGATGGCGTCTTGCGTTAGGTAGCAGGATTGGGTTATGCGCCTTCTCGGAGACCAACGCTCAAACTGTGAGCTTTTTTGCAGTCGGCCAGTTTGCCGGGCGCGTTTTCGGAAACGATCAACTTCACTTTGTCGGGAGCATATCTGCTTTCCTATTTGGTCGCGGGTCGACCCGGTAACGGAGGTGGCGCGACCGGTAATTTGCGTTACCAGATCCTGCTTGATTCAACTGTGATCGCGACCGACGCGACCACCAGTAGTCAACCGTTCACCGCCGAATTATTTCAATTCACAGCTACGGCGGGAAATCACATTTTGCTTTTCGAAGTAGCGCCCGGCTCGGCTGGCGATAACACCGCCTTTTTTGATCGCGTCTCGATCCAAGTCCCGGAGCCCGGAACTGTTTTTCTCTTGCTGACTTTCGCGCCGGCGCTACGCGCAATCAGACGCCGCAATCAATAGCGGTAGTGCTCTGACTTGAAAGGGCCGTCGACTGGAACGCCAAGATAATCAGCTTGTTTCTGCGAAAGCTTGGTCAGCTTTACGCCGATTTTGTCCAAATGCAGGCGCGCGACTTCTTCGTCGAGTTTCTTCGGCAAAACATAAACGCCCACTTTGTAGGTGTCGCGGTTTTTCCAGAGATCAAGCTGCGCGAGGATCTGATTCGAAAACGAATTCGACATCACGAAGCTCGGATGCCCTGTGGCGTTGCCGAGATTTAGCAAACGACCTTCGGAGAGCAGGAAAATTTCGTGACCGTCCGGAAACGTATACTTATCGACTTGTGGTTTGATGTTGGTGCGCTTCACGCCATTCGCGTTATTGAGCGCGTCGACCTGAATCTCGTTGTCGAAGTGGCCGATGTTTCCAACGACGGCCTGATCTTTCATTTTTTGCATGTGTTCGAACGTGATCACATCCGTGTTCCCGGTCGCGCTAATGTAAATGTCACCGCGGCCCAGCGTGTTTTCGATGGTCGTAACTTCGTAACCTTCCATCGCCGCTTGGAGGGCGTTGATCGGATCGATCTCGGCGATCACTACGCGTGCACCCTGGCCGCGGAGTGACTGCGCGCAACCTTTGCCGACGTCGCCATAACCGCAGACGACCGCGACTTTGCCGGCAATCATGACGTCGAGCGCGCGATTTATTCCATCGACCAGCGAATGGCGGCAACCATAGAGATTGTCGAACTTCGATTTGGTGACGCTGTCGTTCACATTGATTGCGGGAACGAGCAGTTTGTTTTCTTGATGCATCTTGTAGAGGCGATGCACGCCGGTGGTCGTTTCCTCCGAAACGCCGCGCCAATCTTTCGCGATCTCATGCCAGCGATACGGATTTTCGCGCTGCACTTCGAGTAACAGATCTTTGATGACCTGCTCTTCTTTGTTCGTCGATTTCGATTTCGCCCAATCGCTGCCTTCCTCGAGCTCGTAACCTTTGTGAATCAACAGCGTCGCGTCACCGCCGTCATCAACGATGAGCTGCGGCCCTTTGCCGTCGGGATGCGACAGCGCGCGATAAGTGCACCACCAATAGTTTTCGAGCGATTCGCCTTTCCATGCGAACACCGAGATCCCGGCTTTCGCGATCGCCGCCGCGGCGTGGTCTTGCGTTGAAAAAATATTGCACGAGGCCCAGCGCACACTCGCGCCCAGATCGACAAGTGTTTCGATCAACACCGCGGTCTGAATCGTCATGTGCAACGAACCGGTGATGCGCACGCCGGCGAGCGGTTTTTGCGGCGCGTACTTCTCGCGGATCGCCATCAAACCTGGCATTTCCTTTTCCGCGATCGAAATTTCTTTGCGGCCAAAATCCGCTAGCGAAATGTCGGCGACTTTGAAATCCTGCGTCGTTTTGGTTTGAGTTGTCGTGCTCATAATTTATTTCGCAGCTTTCTTCAGTTCAGCGGCTCTGTCGGCTTTTTCCCAGGTGATGTCGGGATCATCGATCTTGCCGAAATGGCCGTAGTTGGTGGTTTTTGAGTAAATCGGGCGAAGCAGATCGAGCTGCCCGATGATCGCCGCCGGCTTGAAATTAAATGTCGATCTCACGGCACGTTCGATTTTTTCTTCGTCGACGGTGTGCGTGCCAAACGTGTCGATGTGAACGCTGAGCGGCTCGGGATGTCCGATGGCGTAGGCGAATTGGATCTCGCATTTCGACGCGAGACCGGCTGCGACCACGTTTTTGGCAACCCATCGCCCCATGTAAGCCGCGCTCCGATCTACTTTGCTCGGGTCTTTTCCGGAAAACGCTCCACCACCATGACGTCCCATTCCGCCGTAGGAATCGACAATGATTTTGCGGCCGGTCAGTCCAGTGTCGCCTTCTGGCCCGCCGATGACAAAGTTGCCGGTCGGATTCACGAGAAATTGCGTTTGCTCGCTCAGCATTTCGCGGGGCAAGACTTTGCGAATCACTTCCTCGATGATGAAGCTGCGAATTTCGGAATGCTTCACGTCTTTCGCGTGCTGGGTTGAAACAACCACGCAGGAAATACCGACCGGCTTTCCGTCGTCGTAAATCACCGACACTTGGGATTTCGCGTCGGGACGGAGCCACGGAACTTTTCCGCTTTTGCGAATGCGGGTGAGCTCGCGGCCAAGTCGGTGCGCAAACATGATCGGCGCCGGCATCAATTCCGGCGTTTCGTTGCTCGCATAACCGAACATCAACCCCTGATCGCCCGCGCCTTGTTCGGCGGTGTCTTTGCCCTCGGCTGCGCGCGCGTCCACGCCCTGCGCGATGTCTGGCGATTGCCGCGTAATAATATTTTGGATGTCGACCTTGTCGGCGTGAAAAACGTCATCGTCGTTCACGTAACCGATTTGGCGGACGCAATCCCGCACGATTTTGGAAATCGGCACCACGGTTTCGAGGGCGCGAGTCTCGGGAAGATTCGGAATCGTAATCTCGCCACCGACAACGACGGTGTGACTCTTGGCGTAGGTCTCGCAAGCAACTCGGCTATGTCGATCTTGGCGCAAACAGGCGTCGAGGACTGCGTCGCTGATGGTGTCGCAAACTTTATCGGGGTGGCCTTCGCCGACCGACTCAGAGGAAAAAATGTAGCGTCTCGCCATAAGAAAAGTGACCAGCCAACATATTGACCGATCATGATATGTAGATATATCGTCTCAAAGCGCGGATGACGTCAACCATTAATTTGTTACGGCTCTTGGCCGATCCGACCCGTTTGCGATTGCTTTTGCTCCTCGAACAGGAAGAGCTTTCGGTCGCCGAGCTCCAACAGATCCTCGGGATGGGCCAATCCCGGATCTCGAGTCACCTGGGTCAACTGAAACGCGCCGGTGTGGTCGAGGATCGGCGGGCAGGGAAAAACGTTTACTACGGAGCGATTCGAAGTGCTGGGCGCAACGG
>Ga0066388_100000261_pt1 | contig 22874 bp, 14 predicted proteins | sample PanSoiMetaGPlot6_FD_64539 | JGI IMG/M metagenome (GOLD analysis project Ga0066388, IMG submission 64539) | Tropical forest soil microbial communities from Panama analyzed to predict greenhouse gas emissions - Panama Soil - Plot 6 (Hybrid Assembly) | ecosystem: Environmental > Terrestrial >...
ATGTGCATTCCGCCAAACTGAAACCCGCCTCCGCTTGAGCTATCGTCGTCACGGCGATCTTCAATATCTTGGCTTTCGCCCCCGGGCGTCCATTTCATGGCTGGCTCTCCTGGCGCTGCTTTTTCAGGATGGTAGCACTCTTCAATTGCAGCGGCAGAGCAAAAGCATCAGCGCCAAATAGTTCTTCAGGTTTTGCGTGATGAGAAAATTTTCCTTCACGTGCTTATGGCCTTGCTCGCCGAGTTTGTTTGCAATCTCCGGGTGCGAGAGCAGGAACCGGATTTGATACGCGGTCCCCTCCACTGAATGGGCAAGCAACCCTGTGTGCTTGTGGATCACCTGCGTCGGAATTCCTCCAACAGCAGATGCAACCACCGGTTTCCGCTTCCACAAGGCTTCCGCAACTGTCAAACCAAATCCTTCTCTCAAACTCTTCTGAATGACGATCGTCGAGGCTCGTTGCAGCGCGTTTACTTCTAACGGAGCCCAAGCCGGCAACTCAAGGATGCGAATGTCCGCGTCGCCGTCTGCTTCTTTTCTCACCTCGTCCAGAACGATTGCTCCCTCGGGATCATCCGAAGCACCCCCACCCGCAAGCACCAGTTGGCAATCGAAATACCGCTTTACAATTCGGTATGCGCGAATTACGCCTACCGGGTCCTTCAACCGGTCGAATCTTGAAATCTGCGTCAAAATCGGCCGCTGCGCATCGATCGAAAATCTCTTCAGGACCGATCCGATAAATTCCTGGTCCAAATCCCGATTCTTCTCGGAAAGCGGATCGATGGACGGGTAGAAGAGATACTGCGGCACGGGTAGTTGCCTTGAAAACTCCGGCGACGAAAAAATGGCGCCGTCAAACTTTGAAACATAGGGTTCGAGGAAATTCCACACTGCGGAGTTTGGCCGAGATAGATCGATGTGGCAGCGCCAAATCCAGTGTCCTGCTTTGCCTTGCCGCGCTTCGATCAACCCCGCCGGCTGGGGGTCGTGGATGATGGTGAACTCCGCATCATGCCGCACTAAATCGAAATTGCGCTTGTTGTATTCGCGAAAAATTGCAAAATCCTCCGCATTCGATGCGTACGTCCCGCCATGCAGCGCATTGTGAAATGATTTCGTCACTTCGAAGAAATCCGCGCCGCCTTGCATCACGTCCCAATGGATGTCTATTTCTAATTCCTCGGCCAGCGGAATCAGCCGATTCAATATCTCGGCGACGCCGCCCCCCACTGCCGTTGAATTGACCATTTGCACCTGTCTTCCACGCAACGGTCGTGCCAACGAGCGCAATTCGGCTACTTCAGGCTCGCCAAGCAGTGGCGCATACTCTTCCAGCGGAATCCGGTGCGCTACTTCCGTCGCCGTCATGCTCTCTTCTCCTCAAGGGCAATCAGTCGCACGAGTCTCGCCCGCGCCCCATCCAATGTATTTGTATACACGTCGATGCGATTCACCTGGTTCGCAAGTCGGTCGAGCCCTAGGCTGTTTTCCAGCCAAACGGAAAAATCGTTCGTACGCAGATGCAGCCGCAATCGTGACGAGATGAAATGGAAATAGAAGGAGGCATGGCTCAGCCGTTCGATTCCCTCACGAAAACCTTGCAGGCTGTTTACAGTCAGCCCGACTGGCTCCGTTACTTCTACGCTTTCGCAAAAATAAAACGGCTCAAGAGCTTCCTGATTCGCATAATTTGGATACTTCAAACAATAACTGCTTACCACGCGCCGCAGATCGCTTCGCAACTCCGCGATCGAGAGGTAGTCGCGAACATCCAAGGCTGCTAATTGTTCCGCTAGTTCATCGCGATTGGCTGAAGCCAGCACCCACTGCGCAAAGTCATTCGAAAAGCCTTCCGTCAGAAAGTGGTGGCTTTCGAGCGTCTGAAACGTGTGGTGGAATATCGAAGCGTCGCTGCACTCTTCGAGCCCCTTCAAGAACTCAGTCAAGTTGCGGGCGCATTGATTTCCGATTCGCGTTAGGTATGCAACCGTAAAAAAGGAAAATGGTGTCTGCTCTGCGTGCAGTGTGCTGGTCACGTGCGCCCGGCCTCCGCGTGTGGTGTTTCCTGTGGTGCAGGAGATTCAGTTTTTTCTGATGGTTCGATTCGAATTTCGGTTAGATCAGAGAGCAAATTTGCCGCCCAGCGGAACACGTTGTGTTCCCGCACGGTTTTCCTCAAATGCCGCATGCGCGCCGCTTGTTCTTCTTCCGCCATTTCCAGCGAACGGTGGATCGCTGCGGCAAGTTGTTGCACATCGTACGGATTCACTTGAAGCGCATCCGTTAATTCCAGAGCGGCACCCGCGAACGTACTTAAGATCAGCACTCCGCGTTCGTCTTCCCGGGAAGCTACGAACTCCTTTGCCACCAGATTCATTCCATCATGCAGCGACGTCACAAGGCACACCGAAGCTGCCCGGAAAAACCGCGAAATCTCTTGATGCGAATGGTGCTTTCGCAGCAGCAAAATCGGTTTCCACCGCCCATTTTGGAATCGCGCGTTGATCCTTTCCGCTTCTGCCGACACTTCGTCCAAAAACTGCCGGTAACGCTGAATATCGGTCCGGCTCGGCGCTCCAATTTGTACGAAAGTAAACCTGCCCTGATATTCCGGGTAAATTTCCAGAAATCTTTCGATCCCTCTAAACCGCTCCAAAATTCCCTTTGTGTAGTCCACCCGATCCACGCCAATTCCCAGCAGAGATGCTTCCACCCCCAATTCCTGAAATAGCGCCGCGCGCTCTTCTCCCGCGCTTTTCCAGGCACGCTGTTCTGCGCTACTCTCCGGAAACGCCACGCTGATCGGGTAGGGCCGCACTAGCGTCACATGTCCACGCCGGTTCACCGCAAAGCGATCCCACTCCGTCAATGCTTCCAGCGCTCGATCTACAGTCTCCAGAAAGTTGTTGCAATGCGTTTGCGTGTGGAATCCGATCAAATCCGCGCCCAGCAATCCATCTACAAGTTCACGTTGCCACGGACAAATTCCAAATACTTCGGGATTCGGCCACGGTATGTGCCAAAAGATTGCAATCCGCGCGTCTGGCCTCGCTTCTTTCACCATTCGCGGCAGCAACGCAAAGTGATAATCTTGCGCCAACAAGATCGGCGACTCCGTTCCGTCCATCTCTTGCAGCACGGCATCTGCGAATTTTCGGTTCGCCGTCTGGTAGTACGCCCAATCTTCGGGACGAAATGTCGGCCGTGTGTGTGCAATATGACAGAGCGGCCAAAGCCCCTCATTTGCAAACCCCTGGTAATAGCCTTTTTCTTCTTCATCGCTCAGCCAAACCCGTCGCAAGGTGTAGCTCGGATGATTCGGCGGTACTCGCAAATGATCGTGCTCATCCACTGTTAGCCTGTCCGCTGTTCCGCTGCCATGCGCGATCCACGTTCCGTCACAAGCTATGAGCACTGGCTCGATTGCCGTCACCACACCGCTTGCCGGCACAATGGTTTCAATTTCTTTCTCCTTGGCGCCCTGAATATGAATGTACGGTTCGCGGTTCGCGACTACAAATAGCGGTTTGTCGTGCAGCTTGCTGCGCAAACTCACACGCAGGCGTTCTGCCGTCCATTGCGTCGCGTTCGAATCGCGCAATCGCGCTTCTTCTTCTGCCGCGGCGCGCGCCACTCCCAAATCACGCGCCAAATGCTTTACCTCCGCATTAATTTCGTCGAAGAGCTCTCCGCTCGGCAGCGCATGAGCCGCCTGCGTAGAACCCGTCCGCAAATGTTTCAGCCACGTAGCGGTCCTGCGCAACGGATCCAGGAATGTCCAGCGCACCAGCACGAGTGCAAGCGCTGTAATCAAAATAGTTTCGAGCAGCGCAGTCAGCAGCGCGTCTCGCAGCGTCCGCAAGACCCGCGAATCGATATAACTCGTGTCATAAATCAGAACCAGTGCCCCGGCGGCCTTGTCGTCGCGGTGGAGTGGCACCGAATAGAGGTACAAAGGCGTGTCGCTAACCGTTTCTGAATCGCTTTCGCTTTTGTCTTGTGAGACTGCTCGGATTGCCGTCGACGGTGCAGACTTAAAATGGTTACCCAAAGACGGCGTCATCGCCAGCATTGTTCCATCTGCTTGGTACACCGCGACGCCTTTCATATGCTCGCGTTGCGAAAAGCGTTCCACGACGCGCTGCATCGCGCGTTCCCCATTTCGTTCGTTCTTCTCGAATTGCGGCTCGATCGATTCTTGTAGACTCTCCGCAAGCGTTTCTGCGCGGCGTGCGAGGTCAGCATGCAGATTTTTCCGCTCCGTGCGCACTTGATACCCCGCGAATAGCAGTGAAACCACTGCGACGCTTATGATCAATGGCAATGCGATTTTTAGGGTCGTGCGCATCGGGAGCCTCAAAATGCTTCAACGACGGCCGAACGGATCAACAGAGCGGGCACACTAGGAGTTGCAGGCTGGAGACATCCACTAATAGCGCACGGTAGATGCCAAGTCCAGCAATAAAAATAAATACCTGTAGTTTCAAAACGTTAGGTCCTTTAGAACTTGGCCTACAAAGCACGCAAAATCTGAATTGAGGGGAAAATTTACGTACCAGAACCAGGGCTCTCCAGCCTTTAGACTCGCGGGAAGGGAGGTTGTGTTCCCGCGACTTTCGCTCAATTGCGCGTTGGAATCTGCGAGAATAATCCATTCGGAGACTTCGGCAGCAATGACAACAACCCAGGCCCAATCGGCATGGCCACTCCAAAAGCCGCAGCAGCTCGTTTACATCGAGCTGGGTTCCGACAATGGCGGCATGATGCTCGGCATTTGCGAGCAGGGGCTCACCTACCGGGCCATGTCTCCCCTCAAGGCCGATGGCCCGGTGAACTTCACGTTTGCTCTCGACGGTAATACGCGCCTACAAGGAACCGGCGAGATCGTCTGGTTGGAAGAGGGTGGCAAAACCGGCGGCCTGAAATTTACGGCGGTCTCACCGCAGTTTCGCGAGTCATTGCGCGAATGGCTGGCGTCCGAATCTACGCCGAAAGCTGTGGGCCGCGAAGTCAATCCTGCTGTCGCACTTCCGCTCGACTCCCTCAACGAGCTCAAGACAGAAGCTCGTTCCAATCTCGTCGAAGACGCGAAACCGGCGGCGCCTCCTCGTCTTCCGGAAGAGAAACCGGTTGCGCCAAAGGCTGTCGAGTCCGTTCACTTAGCCGCCAAATCAATCGCACAAATTCCTGTCGAGCAAGAAGCCCCCGAACCAAAACTCATTGAACCGGAACGTGTTGAACAAAAATCTCCCGAAGCAAAACCCTTTAGGAGCGTGCAACCTGAAGAATTGGTACGGGAAATTGAAGCGCACGTTCCACCCCCAGCACTGCCTCCAAAAGTTGAATCAAAACCGATTGAAGAGATTGAAGAGAAAGCACAGGCACCAAGACCGGTTGAACCTCCGCCCATCGAGCCCATTGTTCCCGAGCCTGAGCTACGATCCGTCGCCCCGCTTGCTCCTGCCGAAACTTCATCTGAGTCCGTGTTCTCGCTGCCCAATTTTCACCTCCCATTGGCATCGGCTCCAGACCTCCCATCTGTCTCGGAACTTCCTCCCGTTCCACACCTCCCCATGGAAGAGATTGCCCAATCCGCGACAAAGACGGTGCCCATGGAAGCGCTGCCACCAACGCCGCTGCCGGAAATTCCCTGGTCCGCGCCTTCTTCAGGCTTCACCGAAGTCGCATCGCACGAAACCGAGATTCCTGTTCTTCATCACGAGCGTGATCCGCAAGAGACATTCTCGGAAGATTTCGCTGAGGAATCCTCGCGGCTCAATCGCGCCGCGGCAACGGGAATTATCAGCCTCGCCCTTGCGGTAATTCTCGCAGCGCTGGTTTTCAGCTTCCACCGCGAGGTTGGCGAAATGCTGATCCGGTCCGGAGAAATGCTCTCCGGCGAGGAGCGCAAACTGGCTATTGCGCAACAGCCGGTTTCATCTGCGGCGCCAGCGCAAAATTCTCAGCCCAGCGGCGCTCAACCTTCAGGAAATGCCGATCAGTCCGCCGCTCAACCAAATACGGCACAATCTCCCAAAACCACGGATCCATCTTTCCTTCAAACACAGGATAAATCATCAAGTTCGCAGGCCTCAGCCACAACTTCAACGCAAACTCTTGCCGCGGATCCAAGTACGACAACTGTTTCTCCTTCTAGTTCTCCCTCGACCAACACTGTGCAACGCATTCAGGATTTGCCCCCTTCCGCGGACGGCGGCAGCGGACAAAAAGAGTTTGAGAAAGCGCGCAATATTTTGAAAGGGAACCATCGTCAGCGGGATCTTTCGCTTGCAGTGAACCTTTTGTGGACGGGCGTTCGCAAGGGATACGTTCCCGCCGAAGTGACGCTTGCCGATCTCTACGCCCGCGGCGACGGCGTCGCGCGAAGCTGCGCGCAGGCGCGTGAGCTGCTCGAAGCTGCGGTGCAAAAGGGAAGTCCAGAAGCTCGCCGCCGGCTCAGCCAACTGAAGCAGCAAGGATGCTCGTAACGCACTAGGAGACCTTCGTCTCTAGGACTAACGGCGCTTCGACGCAGGCCACCGTGCCTCTACGGTGGTGTTGAGGCCGCCACGAGGAGTGAATTCGCCGCGGACGACGCACCATTCAGGATGGATGGCATCCACAATGTCGTGGAGAATTCTGTTCACGGCGTTTTCGTAGAAAATTCCGAGGTTGCGGTAGGCGAGCAGATACATTTTGAGAGCTTTCAGCTCAATGCAAGATTTCTTCGGCATGTATTCGATAGTGATGGTGCCGTAGTCGGGCAAACCGGTCTTGGGACAGACGGAAGTGTATTCGGGATATTTCGTGGTGATGACATAGTCCGGAAACTGATTGGGCCAGGCATCGAGTTTTGGCAATTTCGCTTTGATACCCGCTTTGGCGTGCTCGTCGGTGTAGTCGGCCATGAGGTCTCCTAAGTACAATTTTATCCTATGCTTAGGGCAGGTCACTTCGGTAGATCCAGTGTCAGTAGTGCGTCAGTTTGGATTTTTGACTTATTCAGTTCGGAGTTTGTAAGTACAAACCCCGAGCCCCGTTGTCGCACGAAACAAAAAATCCACAACTGACAAACTACCCAGGTATTGACCCGCTTGACAACTCAAGCAGTTAGCATATGCTCGTGCTGATCCGAGTGTCCCCCCGAATGAAGAAACATGATTAGTTGCCCATCCTGCCACTCTTCGGCTTGCCGTCGTTCGCGGCGACATGGCCTCAAGGACTTCGCCTATAGCGCCGCGGGCCTGATTCCATGGCGGTGCATCCAATGCGAACTGCGTTTTTACGCGAGGGCAATCCCGATTAGCTACTGGCGGTACGCGCATTGCTCTATCTGCGGGAATCTCGATTTGCAGCGTATTTCGCCCGAATACGTACCCGGTCCAATGGGACTGATCGGTAGGCTGCTCGGGCTTCCCTCCCTTCGCTGTGATCCTTGCCGGAACAAATTCTTTTCCATTCGCCCGCTAAAGCACTTGCCTCCGCAGGAACAACCTGAAGACCAGCAACGGGTTGCGTAGTATTAACCTTTTTTTGCTTCGCGGGTTTTAAGGCTGACGGCGAATACCCCCCCGCTTGAACCACTGGTTTGCCCATGCGAAAATATCAGTGTCTTGATTGCAGGATGGGTAGTCCTGCGGCACTTCGGCGATATCGTCTAAGGGTTAGGACGTAGCCCTCTCAAGGCTAAAATCCGGGTTCGAATCCCGGTATCGCTACCAAGCAGTCGAGTGGATTCAAGAAGGCAGTCCAAGTTCTCCGCCACGGCGGATCTTCGAGAATCCTGGTATCGCTACCAATCGTCGCCGCTCCAATTAAGTGCGACTCCTAACATGGCACATAAATCTGAAACGCTCCCGCGCGCCAACACGCCCCGCGAAAAATCGCAAGGAAGGACCGCATCCGGTATGAGTTCCCCCACTGTAAGTGTCCGCAATTCCTCTGTTCCTTTGAGCAAGAACGACCACTTGCTGCGCTGGGTCGAAAAAATGGCCGAGCTTACGCGCCCGGCGAAAATTCATTGGGTGGACGGTTCCGAGGAAGAGTACGACCAGCTTTGCGCGCAGATGGTGGGGAGCGGCACGTTTACCAAGCTAAACGAAAAACTTTGGCCGGGATGCTTTTATGCGCGTTCGGATGCTTCGGACGTTGCGCGCGTGGAAGACCGCACTTTTATTTGTTCCTATGCGAAGGACAACGCGGGCCCAACGAACAATTGGGAAAATCCGTACGAAATGCGGAAAAAGCTCAAGGGGCTTTTCAACGCCGCCATGCAAGGACGCACGATGTACGTGCTTCCGTTCAGCATGGGGCCGGTTGGTTCGCCGATGGCGAAAATCGGCGTTCAGCTTACCGATTCGCCGTACGTCGTGGTAAGCATGCGCATTATGGCGCGCATCGGGAAGCGCGTGATTGACGAGATCGATCGCGGCGCGCGTGTTGTGCCGTGCATGCACTCGGTCGGCGTGCCGTTGAAGCCTGGGCAAAAAGACGTTCCGTGGCCATGCAACAAAGAAAAGTACATCGTGCATTTTCCGGAGTCGCGCGAAATCTGGTCGTACGGTTCCGGTTACGGCGGCAACGCGTTGCTCGGCAAGAAATGTTTTGCGCTGCGCATCGCTTCGAACATCGCGCGCGACGAAGGCTGGATGGCCGAGCACATGCTCATCCTTGGCGTCGAAGATCCCAAGGGTGAGAAAACGTATGTGGCGGCGGCGTTTCCGAGCGCCTGCGGAAAAACCAATTTCGCGATGCTCATTCCGCCGAAAGGTTTTGAAGGATGGAAGGTTTGGACGGTGGGCGACGACATTGCCTGGATTCGCCCCGATGAAAATGGCGCGTTGCGCGCGCTGAATCCCGAGGCGGGGTTTTTCGGCGTCGCGCCGGGAACATCGAAGAAAACCAATCCGAACGCGATGGCCGCGCTTTCGAAGAACACGATTTTTACGAACGTTGCGCTTACGCCCGACGGTGGCGTTTGGTGGGAGGGCATGACGGACGAGCCGCCCGCGGAATGTCTCGACTGGCAGGGAAACAAGTGGACACCGGAGATCGGCAAAAAGACCGGCGCGAAAGCCGCTCATCCCAACGCGCGTTTTACAGCGCCCGCTTCACAGTGCCCTACGATTGATCCGGCGTGGGAAGATCCCAACGGCGTCCCGCTGCACGCGATTATTTTTGGCGGCCGCCGCGCGACGACCATGCCGCTGGTCTATCAAGCGTTCAACTGGAGTTCCGGCGTTTACATCGGCGCGACGATGGGTTCGGAGATGACGGCTGCCGCCGCGGGGACTGTCGGCAAAGTGCGTCGCGATCCCATGGCCATGTTGCCTTTCTGCGGCTATCACATGGGCGATTACTTCCGTCACTGGATCAAGATGCAGCGCTCGCTGAAGGTGACGCCGCGCATTTTCCACGTGAACTGGTTCCGCAAGGACGTCGACGGAAAATTTATTTGGCCGGGCTACAGCGAGAACATGCGCGTGCTCAAATGGATCGTGGACAGGGCGCGCGTTCGCGCCTCCGGCCGTGAAACTCCCATCGGCTGGGTGCCCGATTACGACGCGATGGAATGGAACGGGCTCGAGTTTCCTCGTGAGAAGTTCGAAACGCTACAGGCCTTTGACAACGCAGCCTGGCGTCGCGAAGTCATCGAGCACGAAGAGCTTTTCATTTTGCTGCACGACCATCTGCCCAAAGAAATGGTCTACGAGCGCGAACTGTTGATTTGCAGGTTGTAGCTTATTCGGGATTGCTTGACCCACAATTCCTCCAGCGGTGTCTAAGTTCCATGCACCGGAAATCAATACGCAAAATTGGTTTTGGATTGATTTTCGCAACAGCCACGGCGGTTAGTACAAATTCTGGTTCACTGATCGCCACGTTCGCTGTCTTCAACTTTTTGGGTACCCGCTTGATTCAGAAACGGGGTGGTGTCAATGTGACCTGACATCTGTTCACGCCTCTGCTGGCAGTGCTCCTGCTTCCGTTGCGGCTCTGACACGACGCATGGGCTGCGCTTTCCAATAGGTCAACGACCGCCAGACCCACTCTACTGGGCCGAACTGAAAATGCTTCAACCAAATGGGACTCACAATGAGGTTCAGCGCCCAAACTCCGGCAACGACGTAGAACAACTTATAAAACTGTAGCTTGCCGAACAATCCGAATCCATAGCCGTTGAAAATCAGAGCGCAAATTACGCTTGTCCCTAGATAATTGCTCAACGCCGTTTGGCCGACTGCCGCCAAGGGGCGGGTAATCCACCGCAAGGCGCCCGCCTTAACAATCATCAGAACGACCGACGCATGCCCTAATGCCGTGGTTAGCCGTTGAAGATCGTATGGCAGAAATTCCCACTTCATTATTGCAAGTATGTCGAATCCGTGGCGCCACGCCACCCACGTGCTTAGGACACCTACAGGCAGTCCGATTCCGTACCCGATTACCGTCATCCATACGTACACGCGCCATGGCAGCTGCGCAGAAAGAAAACCGGCACTCAAGAGCCCCATACCGATCAGCATCATGCCCAGCGCATCGCAAAAGCCCAAACGATAATAGCTGGTGCTCTGGACATCCATCGTTGTGGCAGCGTTGCGCTTCATTACGGTCAGATATCCGCTGCGCATTTCCGCATTGTCCTTATCCAGCGCAGCCTGGTCTGGATACCATCTCTCGAACGATCTTTGCCGTGCCTTCAAATCTTCTTTTTGTTCGTCTGTTAGTTGTTTCCCCGCCGATTCCATCGCTTTGGCGATCAATGCGCGCTGCTCAAGTTGTTTTCGCATTTCATAGCGCACACCGAAATAGACGCTTCCAATTGCCAGCACTGCGAGCCCGGCGCCGATCAGCTTTCGCGCGCTCAGTTTTCGGCAAGGGTAAAGAAAGAGCAGCCCGGTCAGGGCATACGTGTAGAGAATGTCCCCCCACCACAAGAAAAATCCGTGAATGACTCCAATCGCCAGAAGCCAAAGATTGCGCCGCAGGAAAATGTCTGCTGATCGGGCTCCTTCGCCGCGTTTCTCCAGACGGGAGGTCAGCAAAACAACTCCTGCGCCGAACAGCATCGAAAACAGCGCGCGCATCTTGCCGTCAAAAAGGACGAAACGAGCGGCCCATAAAATCAGGTTTCCCTTGCTCATATTTCCGAGCATTATGGGGCGGTAGTCGAATCTTTCGTATAGCGCAAACGAAGTGATGTTCATCGCCAGGATTCCCAACAACGCAAATCCTCGCAATGTGTCCACGGCGGAGATGCGATCGCGCTGCTGTACTGGCTCTGCTAAAGGCACAGACTCTGCTATGGCCGTGGTTTCCATGGTCGTCCTGCTTTCTGCTTTCGCTGGACGGTTCTGCATTTGCGCGAGAATTTAGCACCCAAAGAACAGCGTTGACAATATTAGACGCCGGAGACGCGGGGATGGGTCAGTTCGAGCAGCGGGTTTATTTGTCGCCGTAATGGCGCGAGCTGGTGATTCCTTTTCCTTCGGTCACTGTGACCGTTTGACCCACATTCACGTTCGAAAGTTTCTCCACTTGGCCGCTGGGCCAACGGATTTCGACTGAGTCCACTTTGTTCTGCTGCCCCACTCCAAACGTCAGCACCAATTCGCTTGCGGACAGATAGCTCGACCCGCTGCGCAGCATTTGCATTTGCGTGCCTTCGGCTCTGGTTACGCGCACAACGGAGCCAATTCCATCTCGATTCGACTTCATGCCAACCAATTTCACGCGCAAGCTGTGATTCACAGCTCCGACCGGCTCATTCTTAAACAGCGAAACCGGCCCACCGTTCGTGGACATCAAAATGTCCAGCCGCCCATTGTTGTAAACATCCGCATACGCAGCGGAACGCCCGACGCGTGGCACGGCGAAAGCAGCTCCCGCCGTTTTCGTGACTTCGGCAAATTTCCCTTTGCCCAAATTGCGAAAGAGGTGCGGCGGCTCGGCAAATTTGACATTCGCTTGCACTTTTTGAATGTCCGGATCAATATGCCCGTTCACGACCAAAATGTCCGGCCAGCCGTCCAGGTCGTAGTCGAAGAAGAAGCAACCAAATCCCAGCGTGAGAAGGGAAGCGCGCCCCACTTCTGATCGTGGCGCTTCGTCCACAAACAAACCGCGTCCCTCGTTGTGGTAGAGCGAAATCATCTGATTCGAAAAATTCGTAATCATCAAACTCGTGTTCCCACTGCGGTCATAATCCGCGGTGTCCACGCCCATGCCCGCGCGCGCGACGCCGTCCTCGCTGAACGCCACCCCCGCAACTACGGCTTTTTCCGTGAACGTTCCGTTTCCATTGTTGCGGTAAAGCTTGTTCGGTTGCGTATCGTTCGAAAGCAAAATGTCAGGCCAGCCATCGTTATCGAAGTCGAGAATCGCGATTCCCAGCGTCTTTGAAGTAGGCTCGTACAGTCCGGCCTGCTTCGTCACATCGGCAAACGTTCCATCGCCATTGTTGTGCCACAGACGAATCGACGCGCCCTTGTACGACTCAGGCGTGCAGTACGATTTGCTCTTCCCGTCCATCGTGCAATAAAGGTCCGACTCCGGCGACCACTGCACATAATTTGCGACGATCAAATCAAGCCGCCCGTCCCTGTCGTAATCCACCCACGCCGCGCTCGTGCTGAATTCTCTTACTCCACCGAAGCCTGCTTTCTGCGTGACATCAGTGAACGTTCCGTTCCCATTGTTGTGAAACAAATGATTCTGTCCGTACGCCGTGACAAACAAATCGTCATAACCATCGTTGTCATAGTCGCCCACGGCCACGCCGAGCCCGTACATCTCAACATCGAGCCCCGCCTTGTGCGTAACGTCCGTAAACGTTCCGTCTTGATTGTTGTGATAGAGCTTCGGCGTCGTGTGCTTCGTCACGTGTCCTGGCCAGTCCGTTCCATTCACCAAGAAAATATCCGGCCAACCGTCGTTGTCGTAATCAATAAACGCAACGCCCGGCCCCAGCGTCTCCGGCAAATATTTCTTGCCGAATGCCCCATTGTTGTGCATGAACCTGATCCCTGCCGCTGCGGTCACGTCGCGAAATTCTGTCGACCCCTTCGCCGTTGGAGTTTGCGCCAAAGAAATATTCGAAAAAATAGGCAGAAGACTAGAAAAAATAACGGCTGCAGTTTTCTTCACGGAGTCCCCAGAAGTTCATCGCGCCCGACGCCCAGCGCATCGGCCACGCGATTAATGTAGTTAAACCACGACGCAATCAGCGTAATCTGCAAAATTCCTTTGTCGTCGAATCCCGCTGAGCGCAGCGCTTCATGATCCTTAGGACTGCACTTGGTCGCGTCACGCGTGAGCTTCACCACGTAGTCCAGCATCACGCGGTCCTGCTCGCTGATCGGTGCACTCTTATAATCGCGCTTCAGCGCCTCCACCATCGTTTCGTCGAGGGTCACTCTACGCAGAAACTCTGCGTGCGATTCGATTCAATAGTGGCACCGGTTCGTGACTGACACCATCGTCGCAATCATTTCATGCTGATAGCGTTTCAGCGGCAGTTCCGGCGCCATCATCGCGCCAAACGCGCTGAACGAGTGATACAGCGCGTCCGGCATCAGCGAATGCGACCCCGTAATCCCCGCCTCCGGTCCATGATCCACCGTCGGCACCGGCGTCTCATACTCCTCCGGATAGATCGCCCGCTGCGCTTCCATCGCCTTCCTCACGCGCGGATCCTCTTCCATGCTGACTGTCTTGATCCAAGTCATTGCACCGCCCCGAAATTGTCACGTCAAAAATCTAACGTCCGCCGCTCGCTCCAGCATTCTTCACAGCCAAACTTTTCACCTGCGCATGAGTAGCATTCTCTTTCGCTACCGCACTCGATCCGCTGCCCAGCGCCACCGACCCATGCTCGTGAATCATTTGCCGCTCGTTGTTGTCTTCCGGATGCCCTTGCCGGTAAGGCCCCGTCAACGCTTGCGCCGATTCATCCGCCTTGTAACGCAAATAACGCACCTTGTGCTGGTCAGCCTTCGCGTCGTCACCCAAGCCGTTGTAGCAAAGCATCAAATTGTAATGCGCCTGCAAATCTTCCGGGTCGATTGCGAGCGTTTGCTGGAACTCTTTCACCGCATCCGTATATTTCTTCTGCAAGAAATAGATCCGCCCCAGTTCATTCCGCACGACGCGGTCCCGCGGATACTGCTGCAGCACGCTCTGCAACCTGGCAATCGCTTCGTCGTACCTGCCATCTTCCTTCAACACGCGCCCATAAAAGTAATTCGATCGTGCGAGCCCTGGCTTCAAAGCAAGCGCCTTATCCAAAACTTGCAGAGCGCCCGCATTATCGCCTTCTTGCGCGCGTACGCGCCCAATATTCACCCAACCATCCGCATTCTGCGGATCGGCTTGAGTCACCCTTTCGAACGCCATCTCTGCATTCCGCAAATCTCCCTGCAAGAACAATCCAATCCCGTAATCATTCCACCGCATCCAGTCTTCTTTCGCCGCGACAGCTTGCGGCGCCGGAACCGGCTCCTTTTTCGCAATCACGTGAATCGATTTGGTATCTTCCGCCACGACCGTAATGGGCAGCGTCGGCACATATTTCAATTTTCCCGCCACGCCGGTGGTGTCACCGCTGAACGCCCACTTGCGATCGTCATAGTTGTGCGTTACTTCGCCCTTCGGCGCGCTCGTATCTTCAATGCCTGCATACGAAAACTGGTTGTTGAACCACATGAATTTCCGGTAGTTCAACTTCGCGAGCAGCGTAATCTTGTCGCCGCAATTTTCAGGTACATGCAGACGGTAGTGCACAGTGTCCGCAGCGCCCGGCGGAATCAAGTGCACATACACGACGGCCCGTGTGGACCATGCATTACGCTTGTTGATCACATTTCCATGCCCGTCGATTTGTCGCGAACGGTAAAAGTGAGCGCTTTCGTCGATCTGTCCCTTGCCATTATCAGCGACGCCGCCGCTCCAGAAAATCATTTGGCCTTTTTCATCCGTCGCTTGCAACTCGAGCCACACTTCGAACGCATCCACGGTTCCGCCTGGGAAAAAGTGGCCGACGTTCCTCGTTCGAACGACAACTTCTACGTTCACATCATCGCCGCGCCGCACTGCCGCATCCACTCGGTCCAGAGGGGCAGTGATTTGTTTCGCATTTCCCTCCGCTCCGTGCGGCCCTGCCACTTCCGCCTCTTCTCCAACCGCAAATGTCGTCGAAAGCTCCTGCCCGCCGTGCGGCACATTTCCTTTCAATTCCACACTCGCATTTTCCGCTGGCGCAATTCCAAAAATGTCCACACTTACTTGTTTGTCCCGCAAAAACTTCGTACTCGCTGCTAGCTGCTCTGCATCTTCATTTGCCACGGGCACGGCCGTGTTTGCGCCCGGGAACCGATGTGAGTGCACCAAGCCAGCAACCGATCCCTCGTCCTTCGAAGGAATCATCGGCATATGGCAGTCCGCGCAATTTTTCGAATTGGCCGGATAGTAGAATGACCGCGCGCCCTGTCCCGAAATCCCGCTCGCCTGCCAATTGTCGTATTCATTGAATCCACGTACCCACCTGTAGCGGTTTACCGGTAAATCTAAATGCACCTTGTGACATCCTGAGCAAAATTCCGCCGTCTGCTCGCGCATGAACGGTTTCAAGAATGTTCTTCGGTGTGGTTCTGGATTGACTTTCACAATGAAATCATGCAGCGCGCGAACCACGGGATTTTCACTCGCCGCCAGTTCGTGCAGCTTCGGATATTCCAGAACAAAATCGCCCTGCCCCATCGTGCTTTTCACCTGCACGATGCTGTGGCACATCATGCAGCTAAGCCCCGCTTGCGCTGCCGGTGTGTTCTCAATTTGTTTGATTGGCGTGTCGAACATCCCGCTGAACAGCAACGCCGGGTCGTGGCAGCCCGCGCACCATTTCGAGCTCTTCACACCTGCCACTTCCTGCATGTACTCGATGCTCTTGCGGTACCACTGATTGTTGAATGACGAAAAATGGTGCGCCGAGCTATACCACTGCTTGTAAATGTCCTGGTGGCATCGCTCGCATGCCTGCGACTGCATGAAATACTTCGCCGGAATGTTTTTTCCGTCGCGCGTTTGCACCGAACTTGGAAAAAATTTCCCGCTGGGTCCGTCCCCTTCGCCATCCATTGTCTCCGTTGAAAGCGGCGGATTCTTCACCCGATAGGCGTTCTTCCACGCAATATTCCTCGCCCACCACGCGCCGCCGCTCGCAGCCGCAATTACTATCAACACAACGGCGAATCGCAACGCAGCCGCGCGCGCCCCTTCGCCAAACCATTTGCGATTGCCCATCCAGGAAAACGCCAGGAAAAACAATCCCGCCACGCATAGCGCGATATGCGCGAACAGCCACTGCTTCAGCCGGTGTGGCGTACCAATTTTGATCAGCGCAATTCCCAAAATCGCGCCCAACGCTAGCAAGCTCCATCCCAATCGGTTCGCAAATTTCTGCTCCCGCCAGCAGCGCACAAAATACGGCACCATCAAAACCGTCAGCGCCAATCCAGCTCCCAAATGAAAAAGCAGCACCGCCGAATACGCCAGCGTTGCCGCAGGAAATCCGTACAAATAAATGGAAGTAATCGCGAGAAGGAAAAGGATCCGGGGCCGCCACCAATTCGTCAAAACCGATCTCCAGGACTGAGCCCTACAATTTTACGCGCGCAAAAACGACTACGCGGCCGGGATAGCTTAGGGTATCCGGCCGCGCAATCAAGGGGTGCTCCCGAGGGTGCAATTCCTAGAATCTTGGGTTCGGGTAGCGCATGAATCTGTGTTGCACACTTTATAGAATCGCTCGCAAAAGGCCGCAATAATGCAAAAGAATTAGAATCCAAGAATCTCATTAATGCCTTTATTTTCTGTAACTTGATAACCTTTCCCTGTCGCCAAATTCTTGAATTCCTGCGTCGCCCCGCTCGGCCAGTCCACCACCACGCGCTCCACTTTGTCGTGTCCGCCCATCCCGAACGCGACGGGCAGTTCCGACTGCGACAGGTAGCTCGACCCACCCTGCACCATTCTCATCTGCATTTCGTTCCCGTTAGAAACGCGGACCGCGGCGCCAATCGCATCGCGATTCGATTTCGTCCCCGTCAAATAAAATCGAATCGCGTGTCGTCCCGCGCTTTGATCGTTGCGATACAGATACGCCGGCCCGTTGTTCGTCGTTAGCAATAAATCCAAATCGCCGTCGCGATCGAAATCTCCGAACGCCAGCCCGCGTCCCACCTTCGCCTTTGCAAACTCGCTTCCTGCATCGCTCGCCACTTCGCGAAATTTTCCTCCGCTTTGATTCAAAAAAAGTTGCGGCGGCTGTGCGTACCCCACATTTCCACGAATGTTCCGGACGGTCTCATCAATGTGTCCGTTCGCGACTGCCAAATCGAGCCGCCCGTCCAGGTCAATGTCCACAAACGCGCAGCCAAAGCCCAGTGTAGTCTTCGAAGGTACGCCGACTCCCGATGCTAGCGATATTTCATCGTATGCTCCTGCTTTCCCTGCGCGGTACAACCCGATCATTTCATTGTCGAAATTCGTAATCGCAATTCCCGGGCGTCCCGAATTTTCAAAATCGCCCACCGAAACTCCCATTCCCGCGCGCGCTTTTCCGTCCGGACTGAACGCAATTCCCGCTTCCACGGCTACATCTTTGAATGTTCCATTTCGCAGATTCTTGTAGAGCTTATTTGGCTGCGTATCATTGGCCACCAGCAAGTCCGGCCAGCCGTCTTGGTCGTAATCAAGTAACGCCACGCCCAGCGACTTCGAACTTGCATCAAAAATTCCACTCCCCGCGGTCACATCCTCAAACGTTCCATCACCCCGATTTCGAAACAACCAGCACGTCTCTCCGCGATACGCTTCCGGCGTGCAATACGATTTGTGTTTTCCATCGAGGCTGCAAAACACATCATGTTCCGGTGACCAGTTCACGTAATTGCAAACAAAAAGATCCAGCAGCCCGTCACGATCGTAATCAAACCAAAGCGCCGACGTGCTGAACGCCTGCCTGCCAAATAGTCCGCTTTTTCTCGTTACTTCCGCGAAAGTTCCCTTGCCCGTATTTTGAAAAAGCCGATTCTGTCCCACGCATGTAATCAAAACGTCCGGGAAGCCATCGTTGTTGTAATCTCCAATCGCAGCTCCCATTCCATACAACTCAATCTCCAGCCCCGCAGCCCGCGTCACGTCACTGAAGGTTCCGTTGCGATTGTTCTTGTAAAGCTTCAATGTAGATCTCTGCTTTTTGTGCCCGGGCCAGTCCATTGCGTTGACGAGCAGAATGTCCTGCCATCCGTCCGCATCGTAATCAAGGAACGCGCAGCCTGACCCAAGAGTCTCCGGCAGCAATTTTCCGCCGTATGCACCGCTGTTGTGCTGAAAATTGATTCCCGCTTTTGAAGTTACATCGGTGAGTTGAAATCCAAGCCCAGCTGCCGGGGAAGGGAAAATCGTTGGGGCAAAAAGGGAACCGGCTACGGCTGCTCCGGCTGCTCCACTCAAAAACTCCCGCCGCTTCACGGCAAATTCACCAGTCCATTGCGAATCGCGTAAACAACCAGTTCCGCCGTCTTATGAATTCCTAGTCGATCCATGATATTCGCGCGATGCACGGCTACTGTATTCACGCTCAAATCCAGATCGTTTGCAATTTCCTTGTTCGATTTTCCCGCCACGATGTGTTGCAAGATTTCCATTTCGCGCGGTGTCAGTCCCGATTCCCGCTCGCCCTTCAGCGTCTGTGGCCGAGCCACTTGTGGATCCAGCACTGTTTTTCCTGCCGCTACACTTTTGATCGCGCCGGCCAAATCCAATTCCATCGCGTTCTTTAGTACGTATCCCTTCGCGCCCGCATTCAGCGCTTGCTTCACAAGCGTGTCTTCGGAATGCATGCTCAACAGCAAAATCGCAGCACCAGGCTGTGTTTCGAGAATTTTTTTTGTCGCCTCAAGTCCACTCATCACCGGCATCGCGCAGTCCATCACAATCACACGTGGCTTCAACTGCGCTGCGAGCTTCACACCTTCTGCGCCGTCGCTCGCTTCTCCGACCACGCAAAGCGCGGGATCATCTTCCAGCATCCGCCGGAACCCGCGCCGCACCAGCGCGTGATCATCCACCAGCAGCACCGTGATTTTACCCGTCATGTGCTTCTACCTTTACGCGGGCGACGCGCAGCCGCACGCGCGTCCCACCCGCCTCAGGCTTCTCGTACTGCAAATTCCCACCAATCAACTCTGCGCGCTCCCGCATCGCCACCATTCCAATCCCGTGCTGTCCTTTTTCTTGCCGCAGTCCTTTTCCATGATCTTCTACTTCCACAATAAGTTCCTGCGCCGCATAGTCCAAGCGCACCCACGCTTCACCCGTCTGCGCGTGCCGGCTTATGTTATTCAAGCTCTCTTGAACCACGCGAAAGAGATGCACGCCAGCACCGGTTTCCACCGCAAAGGGCTCGCCGGATTTTTCATAATGCACCGCCAGTCCCGTCTGGCGCTCCATAGTTGGAATATACCAATCGAGCGTTGCTTCCAATCCGGCCTCATCCAGCAATACGGGGTGTAGCGCTTGCGAAAGCCCGCGTACTTTCGTCAACGTTGATTGCGTAATCTCCTGAACTTCTTTCAAATCCTCACGCAGAGCAGAATCACTTGGCATTTGTTTCGCGGATCGCGCCAATAACGATCCAATCGCCGTAAGCACTTGCCCGAACTCATCATGCAACTCTCTTGACAGATGCCGAAGCGTGGATTCCTGCGTCGAAATCAATTTCTGTGCCAGTTCGCTGCGTTGCGCCGAAAGCGCTTCCAGTTGCGCAAAGATTTTCTTGTTCGCCTGAATCAAATATAAACTAGTAAGCACGATCACCAGCAGCGCCGCTCCGAGAAACAAATAAAGCTGCCGCTGCACACGGTCATAAATCTTTGTAATTTCCGCAGTGGCCTGTTCCTCTCCTTCGTTGTTTTGAATGAGCAAGCGCGAAACAGCTGTGCTCAGCGCTGCCTGCCGCGCTTGCAGCGTCACTTGAATTTGTTCTCTCGCTTCCTTTTCTTTGCCGTTCGCCGCCAAGGCAAACATACGGTCCACCGCGTCCCAGAATTGTGCAAGCGACTGGTTCAAATAAGTCCGCTGGTCCGTCGTGCGTTGCGCCGGCGCATAGGAATCTTCAATCTTCAGCGCCGCATCCAGATCCCCACGAATCCGTTCGAATTGCGCCGTCCACGCCGTCAACGGATACGGTTCGCGAGCATCCAGCATGTCCCGCATCGCTAGCGCAATCGAATTCAAATCATTCTGTACGCGCAAAAGCTGCAGCGAATCTTTCCGGTTGCGGTCAACCATGTTGCTCTGCAGTGCGCGCAGTCCCGTAAGCTGAGTCGTCATGTAGTACGCAAACAGCAGCACGGCCACCAAAGTCAGCACCAATCCAAACAACAGTCCAGCGGTCGGCGAACGGCTCGGCTGAGAACTTTGGGGCATCGCCAGAGAATATACCGCACGGATTTTTTCGCCAAACCTCTTGCATAGGGGTTATCTCTTTTTTCATACTAAATTGTCTTACGCTATCCTTTTTTCTGGCGGGACTGCTACATAGCTCTAAAGCAAGAATACTCCTTGCTTAGAATATCGTTATTGTGTAGCATTTCCTCAATTCGGTAGGCATTGCATTTGCACCCCGGGGCAGCCTTCGGGCTGCCCCATTCCTGCCTGCCAGCCTTTTGGCGGGCCTTGTCCGGAGGTTTCATGCTTCTTCGACGAGGGTTTTTCAGTCTGCTTGTGGCCGCTTGTTTCTTCCAGCCTTCCGTTCGCGCCGATGATGAAATTCCTAAAATTGCCTGGAAGCGCCCCATTGGAAAACCACTCGAAAATCCCGGCACCAAAAAAACTTCCCTTGAGGCAGATCACATTGACGACGGCTTCTGGCAGGGCGCACCCGTCGGAGGATTTGGAGCCGGTACTTTTTCCAGAACGTTTCGCGGCGACTTCGCGCGCTGGCACGTTCAGCCCGGCATTCACAAATATCAGCCTATCTACGCGAACCAGTTCGCGATGTTTCAAAAATCCGAAGGTGATTCGAACGGCGTCGCTACAGTTCTCTACGCGGGCAAAGGTCCGCAAGGACAGCTAACTTCCTGGAATTGGGATTATCCCGTCGGCGCGGGTGATTACGCCGCACTCTATCCAAAATCCTGGTTCGATTATCGTTACGAGAAATTTCCCGTACACGTCACGCTCGAACAGCTTTCCCCCATCCTTCCCAACAATTACAAAGAAACCAGCTATCCCGTAGCTATTTATCGCTGGCACGCGGAAAATCCCACGAACAAGCCGGTCACTGTCTCCGTGCTTTTCTCCTGGACCAACATGCTCGGCTGGTTCCGCAATCCCGACCGTGATTTTCGCGCCATGCTCAACGAAGGAAATTTCAACCGATTCCATTCTGAGAAAATTGGCGGCGACACCATCAAAGGAATCGTTTTCGAACGCAATCGCGCCACCGCCGTTCCAAATGCATGGGACGGGCAGATGACCATCGCCGCTCTCGAAACGCCCGGCGTCGAAGTCACATATTTCACAACATTCTTGCCGGACGGCAACGGTTCGGAGGTTTGGTCCACATTTTCGAAAGACGGCACGCTCGACACTACAAGCAAAGGCTGGCTCAGCAGCGGTGAACCGCTCGCGGGCGCCATCGCCGTGAAATTCACCCTGAATCCAGGCGAAAAGAAAATTGTCCCCATGGTTTTGTCCTGGGATTTGCCGGTCGTTGAATTTGGCTCCGGCAGAAAATGGTATCGGCGTTACACGGATTTCTACGGAACGAACGGAGCAAATTCGTGGGCCATCGCACGCGACGGTTTGCAAAATGCCGCCGCATGGAGCAAAGCGATTGACGCATGGCAGGCGCCGTATATCAACGACGAAAGCAAACCAGCGTGGTATCGCGGCATGCTTTTCAACGAGCTTTACGTCCTTGCCGATGGCGGCTCATTTTGGGGACGCCCCGTCGGCGCCGATTCGAAAACTCCAACGACGTATTCGTTCATGGAATGTTTTGATTATCCATTCTACGAAACACTCGACGTGCGTTTTTACGGATCGCTGCCACTCGCAAAATTCTGGCCGGGCATCGAAAAACAAATCATGCGTGATTTCGCGGACACCGTTCCAAAACATCTGGAAGATCGTATGACCTGGATTTGGAAATCGCTGGAGTCCCGCCAGCCAGCGTTCCGTGAACGCAAGACAAAAGGCGCCGTTCCTCACGATATGGGAGTGCCGAACGAAGATCCTTTTTTCCAAGTGAACCAGTTCAGTTGGCAGGACACCAACGGCTGGAAAGATTTGAATTCAAAATTTGTTTTGATGGTCTATCGCGATTTTGTCCTCACCGGTTCCACGGACATAGACTTTCTGAAATACACTTGGCCCTCCGTTCAGGAAGCGCTCGCATATCTTGGAAAATTTGATCGCGACGGCGACGGCATTCCCGACAACGACGGCTACCCGGATCAAACATACGACACATGGCTTGTGCGCGGCGATAGCGCATACTCGGGAAGTTTGTGGCTTGCGTCTTTGCGTGCTGCGGAAGAGATTGCAAAAAAACTCGGTGATGAAAAAGCAGCCGTACACTACCACGAACTCTTTGCAAAAGGGCAGAGCACCTACACTGCAAAACTCTGGAACGGAAAATATTTCCGCTACGACACGGAAAGCGAATACAAGGACAACATTCAAGCGGACCAGCTTGCGGGACAATGGTATGCGGACATGACCGCGCTCGGCGACATCGTTCCGCGGGACATGCGGAGGAAAGCGCTGAAAAATATTTTCGATTTCAATGTGATGAAATTCGC
>Ga0066388_100000262_pt1 | contig 22873 bp, 18 predicted proteins | sample PanSoiMetaGPlot6_FD_64539 | JGI IMG/M metagenome (GOLD analysis project Ga0066388, IMG submission 64539) | Tropical forest soil microbial communities from Panama analyzed to predict greenhouse gas emissions - Panama Soil - Plot 6 (Hybrid Assembly) | ecosystem: Environmental > Terrestrial >...
GGGATCTTCAGCTTCCTCTACAAGGACAACCCCGCGTACAAGCTGTGCGAGCATCTCTTCGTCGGCGTGTCGGCCGGCTACTGGGTCGTGCTCACCTATTTCTCGGTGGTGAGGCCGAACCTCCTCGATCCTCTGTTTCACGACTTCGCGAGCGACGCCCACTTCCTGCTCCTGATCCCGCTCATCCTCGGGATTCTCCTCTTCTCGCGGTTCTTCCCGAAGGGGGACTGGCTCTCCCGCTGGTCGATCGCGCTCATCCTCGGGGTCTATCCCGCCCTCCGCATCACGGGGTTCGGGCAGGGGGACTTCGTGGAGCAGATCCACGGGACGATCCTTCCGCTGTGGGTGCCGGGGAACTGGGGCGCCACGATCGGCAACTGGCTTCTGATCGTCGGCCTTCTGACCACGCTCATCTTCTTCTTCTTTTCGAAGGAGCATACCGGCGCGCTGGGAGGCACCGCCCGCGTGGGCGTGTACTTCCTCATGGTGAGCTTCGGCGCGTCGTATGGTTACACCGTCATGGCGCGTATCTCGCTGCTCATCGGACGCGTCATGTACCTGCTCCACGATTGGCTGGGGGTGCTTCACCTCTAGCGGGAGGCGCTCGCCTTGCGTGAGCGATACGCCGCCTACCGGATGCCGCACGGGGTCGCTCCCGGGGAGGTGCAGATGCGCCTCGACGCGGCGCTCCTCGACTGGGTCTCGCGGGCCGACGACCGACTGATCTTCCGCACGTACGGCTGGGACCGCCCGACCCTGAGCCTCGGCCGGAGCGAGCCCTTCCCGGGCCCCTGGGACGCGGACGCGCTCGCGCGGTCGGGGGTCGACGTCGCGCGGCGGCCGACCGGCGGGAACGCCGTGCTCCACGTCGAGGAGGTGACGTTCGCGGTGGCTGCGTCGCTCCCCGGACCCTGGCGGCTCGCCCCGCGCGGATTCGCCGACCGGGTCGCCGACGCGCTCGCCGCCGCGCTGCGCGACCGCGGGCTCGACGCCGAGCGCGAGCCGGGTGCACCATCCGGGGAGCGGAGGCCGGGGGACCGGCCGTGCTTCGCGCGCTGCGACCGCGGAGAGGTTCGCTCAGGAGGCTTCAAGGTCGCGGGGCTCGCGTCGCGCTTCACGCGCTCCGGCGCGCTCTGTCACGCGTCGGTTCCGCTCACCCCCCGCTCGCGCGACGTCGCGCGGTTTCGTGTCGACGCCCCTCCCGAAGCCTTCGCGCTCGATCGGCACGCGCGGTCGCTGGGGGAGATGCTGGGGGCGGTACCCGACGCGCGGCCGCTCGCCGATGCGCTGGCCGGGCGGATCGCGGAGGCGTTCGACGTGGCGTGGAGCCTCGGGGATGCCGAGCGGGTCCGCGTGTGACGGACCGGGAGGCCGAGCCGTGGCTCGCGCTGACCTTGTTCGCGCTCGCGATGGGCTTCGTGGAAGCTGCGTGCGTGATCACGCTCAAACGGCTCTATTTTCCGGAGGGATGGCACGCGCCCTTCCACGCGATTCCGGCCCACGCGCTGCGACTCGAGCAGTGGCGTGAGGTGGCCACGCTGGTCATGATCGGGTCCGTCGCGTTCCTCGGCCGGCCGCGGTTTCGGGCGGGCATGGCGAGGGCGCTCTGGATCTTCGGTCTCTGGGATCTCGCGTACTACGCCGTTCTCAAGGTGTGGACCGGGTTCCCGGCGCGCCCGGGGGATCTGGATCTCGTATTTCTCGTGCCGAAGGCGTGGATCGCACCCGTATGGTTCGCCTGGGCGTTCTCGCTCGCGTGTCTCGTGCTGGCCCGGGCGCTCCAGCCACGGAAAGGAGGACCTGCAGCATGGCGGAAAGCGGACGTGTGAAGTGGTTCAACGAGTCGAAGGGATTCGGTTTCATCGAGCGCACCGGCGGGCCGGACGTGTTCGTCCACTACAGCGCGATCGTCGGAGACGGATTCCGGACGCTGAAGGAAGGGGACGAGGTGACGTTCGACGTGACCCAGGGGCCCAAGGGACCGCAAGCCTCGAACGTCTCGAAGAAGTAATCGGCCGGGGGACGGCCGTGATAGGCTCGGAGCATGCCCCCCTCCCAGATTCCGCTCGCGGGACTCGTCATCCTCGATGGGTGGGCGCTCAATCCGCGCCCTGAGGGAAACGCCGTCGCGATGGCGAGGACTCCCGTCATGGACGCCCTGCTCCAGGAGCGCCCGCACTCCACGCTCGTCACGTTCGGTGAATCGGTCGGGCTTCCGGCCGGCCAGATGGGGAACTCCGAGGTGGGACACCTGAACCTCGGCGCGGGACGCATCGTGTATCAGGATCTGACGCGCATCGATCTCGCCGTCCGGGACGGCTCCCTCGCGAAGAATCCGGTGCTGATGGAGGCGCTGCAGCGCGCGAAGGAGCGAGGAGCGACGGTCCACTTCGTCGGCCTTCATTCTCCGGGGGGCGTGCACAGCCATCTCCTCCATCTGCACGCATTGCTCCGGATCGCCGCCGCTCGGGGGATCGACCGGCTCCGCGTGCACGCGATCCTCGACGGACGGGACGTCGGGCCGCGCTCCGCGCGGCCGGATCTCCTGGCGACCGAGACGCTCTTCCGGGAGCTCGGGCGAGGGGCCATCGCGACCGTCTGCGGGCGTTACTACGCGATGGACCGCGACAAGCGGTGGGATCGCACCGAGCGCGCCTATCGCGCCATGGTGGGCGGGGAAGGGCTCCGGGCGGCGAGCGCGATCGAGGCGCTCGAAGCGGCGTACGCCCGAGAGGAGGGGGACGAATTCGTCCAGCCCACCGTCCTCGACCACGGCGAAGCGCGCGGGACGATCGGGTCGGGGGACACCGTGATCGCCTACAACTTCCGCCCCGATCGTATGCGACAGCTCAGCCGCGCGCTCGCCGATCCGGCCTTCGACGCGTTCCCGCGTCCGGAGTGGCCTCTGCAGCTGGACTACCGCTGCATGACCTCCTACGACGAGACCTTCCCCTATCCGGTGCTCTTCACCGACGAGCCGCTCCGGCGCACGCTGGGAGAGATCGTGAGCGAGCAGGGGATCCGCCAGCTCCGGATCGCCGAGACCGAGAAGTACGCGCACGTGACCTACTTCTTCAACGGGAGCGAGGAGACCCCCTTCCTGGGCGAGGATCGCGTCCTCATCCCCTCTCCCAACGTCGCCACGTACGACCTGAAACCGGAGATGAGCGCGCACGAGGTCACGGACGAGCTCGTCCGCCGCTTGAGCGACGAGACGTACGGGTTCTTCGTTCTCAATTTCGCGAACGCGGACATGGTCGGACACACCGGTGTCATCCCGGCGGCGGTCAAGGCGGTCGAGACCGTGGACGGCTGCCTCGGTCGGGTGCTCGAGGCGGTCGCGCGGCGGGGAGGCCAGGTTCTGGTCACGGCGGACCACGGGAACGCGGATCAGATGATCGACTACGAATCGGGGGGACCGCACACCGCGCACACGAAGCATCCCGTGCCGCTCGTCCTCGTCGGCTCCGACCGTCCCGTCCGAAACGGGATCCTCGCGGACGTGGCGCCGACGCTCCTGGCGCTGATGGGCATTCCGAGACCTCCGGAGATGACCGGCGCGTCGCTCCTCGCGCCGCAGGCGGCTGGGGCAATTGCCCCGCGCCCGTGAGGGTTCGGCCCCAAGCCGGGCGACTCGAGCCGACCCGACGCCTCGGCGGGCCGCTTTAAGGCACTTGAGCTATTGCATGTAAGCAGTTGATAATAGCTAGGTTACAAATACTCATCTTTGGCCGTCCACGCACTCCACCCTCCCCGATCTCGAACGTTCTCGCGGTACACCGATTGCAATAGGTCCAGGGCACAACCGAAGCGCGACATGTTCCCTGCGGTGCTCGCGAGATTCGCCTGGTCCTGAGCTGATCCCCTCGACGAGACGACGCAGTTTCACTGGTACTAGGTGCACGACACAGGTGGGGAACAGATTCTTCGGCCACACGGCCGCGCGGGGCGCCCGAATCGGGCGCCCCGTTTCTGTTGGCGCGCATGGCGTCCCTTTGCTAGCGTACTTCGGTCCGCGCCGTCGAAGCGGTGATTCCCTGGAGAGGATGCGATGGCTGCCAAGCGCTGGCTGGTGGGTTGTATCGTGCTGCTCGTGGGCACGCTGGCCACGATCAGCCTCGCCCTCCTGATCGTGAACCTCACCTTCGACAAGGAGGGGTTCTCGCTCGGCCCGCTGAGCCGCCGCGTCGGCCTCGTCGAGATCATCGGGGACATCGACGAATCGGAAAGCGTCGTGGACCAGCTCGACCACATGCGCCGCGACTCGAGCGTGCGCGCGGTCGTCCTCCGGCTGGACAGCCCCGGGGGAGGCGTGGCCGCGTCGCAGGAGATCTACGAGGCGGTCCGCAAGGTGCGCGACGAGGGGAAGCCGGTCATCGCCTCGATGGGCGGCGTGGCCGCCTCGGGCGCGTACTACGTCGCCTGCGCCGCCGATTCCATCGTCTGCAATCCGGGGACGCTCACCGGCAGCATCGGCGTGATCATGAGCTTCCCGAACACCGAGGAGCTGTTCCGCAAGGTCGGGCTCAAGTTCGAAGTCGTGAAGACCGGGAAGTTCAAGGACATGGGGTCCATGTCGCGGCCGATGACCCCGGAGGAGCGCGCGCTGCTCCAGGGAGTCCTCTCGAACGTCTACGAGCAGTTCGTGGACGCGATCGCCGAGGGACGGAGTCTCGACAAGAGCGACATCCTCCCGTACGCGGACGGCCGGATCTTCTCGGGAAATCAGGCCCAGGACTACGGGTTCGTGGACCGGATGGGAGACTTGAACGACGCGATCCAGCTCGCCGCGAGCATGGCGGGCATCGAGGGGCGTCCCATCGTGGTTCGCAAGGAGCGGCGGCGCGTCTCGGTCCTCGATCTCTTCGAGGACAAGCTCCACTTGATCCCGGCGCTGGGCCAATCGGGGCCGCGCCTGGAATACCGGCTGCGCTGATTGACGCGCGCGCGAGGCCGGTGCTAGAGTGCGGCCCTTACGCGCAGGTGCGTCAGCCACCGCGTAACAGGAGGAATCCGTGACGAAAGCGGATCTGGTAGACGAGATCTCGGGGAAGACCCGCATCTCGAAGAGCGAGACGGCCACGATCGTGGACCAGCTCTTGAACGCGATCTCGCGGGCGCTGAGCGAGGGAAAACACATCGAGATTCGTGGATTCGGAACCTTCAAGGTGCGGGAGCGCAAGGCCCGGAAGGCGAGGAATCCGCGCAGCGGTGCGGAAGTCATGGTGCCGGCGAAGCTCGTGCCTGTGTTCAAGGCATCGAACGAACTCAAAGGGGCGGTGCGCGGCTGAGCGAGGTCGCGTGCCCGAAGGAGCGCGATGGGAAGCGGAAAGAAGCGCAAGCGTAAGAAGATCGCCACGCACAAACGAAAGAAGCGCCTTCGCCGCGATCGCCACAAGAAGAAAAATCGCTGATCTCTTCGATCCGCTCCACGCGGGAGCGGATCTCCCCTGGAGCGCGGCCCGGATCGTCCCTCGACGGATGAGCCGGGCCGCGTTGCTTTGTCCATGACCCGCCCGCGCGCCGGACGTCTCCAGCGCACCCGCTTCGGCTACGGCTTCGTGCGCCTCGAGGACGGCGAGGACGATCTCTTCATCCCCCCGTTCGCCATGGGGGACGCGCTCCACGGTGATCTCGTGGTCGCTGGTTTTCTCGAGACCCGCCGGGAAGGGGACGCGCACGAGATCGTCGAAGTCCTCGAGCGCGGTCCCTCCGCGATCGTCGGGCGGATCGAGCCGCGGGGCCGCATGACGATGCTCTATCCCGAGCGCCCCGAGTACCCGCGGGAGATCCTGCTCCAGCTCGAGGGACGCGCGAGCGTTCCCCGGGGCGGGCGGGTCGTGGTACGGCTCCGGCGCACCCCGGCCGTCCCGCTCCAAGGCGTCGTGGCCGCGCGGCTCGGCGAGGACGATCCGCGCGAGGACAGCTATCTCGTGGCGCTCGAGGAGGGGGTCCCGACGGAGTTCGGCGCCGAGGCGCTGGCCGAGGCGGGGGCGTTCGAGGAGTCCTCGGTCGCCCACGCCCTCCACGGCCGCACCGACTTCCGCGAGGACCTCGTGGTCACGATCGATCCGGCGGACGCCAAGGATCACGACGACGCGCTCTCGATGCCGCGGGCCTCCGACGACGGCTGGGAGGTCGGCATCCACATCGCGGACGTGACGCACTACGTGAAGCCTTCGAGCGCGCTCGACGCCGAGGCTCAGGCGCGCGGGAACAGCGCGTACCTCGCGGACGCGACCTATCCGATGCTGCCCGAGGCGCTCTCGGGCGGCCTCTGCAGCCTCGTGGACGGAAAGGACCGCCTGACGCTGAGCGTGGTCGCCGACCTGGATCCGCACGGCGCCGTGCGGCAGAGCCGGATCGTCACGGGCGTGATCCGGAGCGCCGCGTCGCTCTCCTACCCGGATGCGGCGCGCCTCGCCCGCGAGGGCGGAGGGGGCATTCCGGCCGCCGTCGCCGCGCTCGAGCGCGCGGCGCGCGTGCTCCGGAAGCGCCGGATGGAGGAAGGCGGGCTCGATCTCGATCTGCCGGAGATCCGCGCGAAGCTCGATCCGCGTGGAGAGCCGATCTGCTTCGAGGAGTCGAGCCGCCTCGCCACGCACGAGCTCGTCGAGGAGTTCATGCTGCTCGCGAACCGCATCGTGGGAGGACGCGCGCTCGCGATGGAGATCCCGTTTTTCTACAGGGTTCACGAACGGCCACGATATGATAAACTGCGCGCCTTCTTCGAGGCAGCTCGGTACCTGGGCCATGCGGGCCCTGTGCCCTTCGTGACGGATGCCAAGCAGCTCCGTCGGTGGGCGACGTCAGGGAAGACGACGCGCGACCGACTCGTGAATCTGTACTTGCTCCGGGCGCTCGAGAAGGCGCGCTACGATCTCGTCGATGTCGGCCACTTCGGACTGGGCATGCGCGGGTACGCGCACTTCACCTCTCCGATCCGCCGCTACGCCGACCTCGCGAATCACAGGATGGTGAAGCGCTTCCTGCTCGACGGCTCGAAGCGCCCGGGAGGGGATCCCTGGGCCTTCGCCGGGGGATGGCTGAACGCCGGTGTGGCCTCGCATATCTCCGCGACGGAGATGAATGCGGACGACGCCGAGCGCTCGGTCCTGAAGCTCAAGGCCGTCCGCTACGCACAGCAGCGCCTCGGGGAGGAGGCGCGCGGCACGATCGTTGGCGTCACTCCGGGCGGACTGTTCGTCTGGCTCGAGGGATGGCTGATCGAGGGATTTCTGCCGAAGCGGGCGATCGGGGACCCGTCCCTGACGCTCGCCGAACATGGGTTTTCGTTCCGCTCCAAGCGCACGCGGCACCGGTTCGGACTGGGAGATTCGGTCGCGGTCACGGTGGCTCGGGTGGATCTGGAGCGGCGCGAAATCGAGCTGGGACTCAGGGCACGCGCGGATCGCCGGCCGAAGCGGCCGGGCCGCACGAGGGGCAAGGCCGGCGCATCCCGCAAGGGACGGCGCCGCTGAATTGAAGCGGCTCGCGGCCGCGGGGGAGGAAGGTCCATGTCCAAGTCGACCAAGGAGCGGCGGCGCGCGCCGCGCGTCCTGGCCAAGCTCGCGATGCAGATCGCAGGATTGGCCGGCGATCCCTCCGTCCTCACGACGGAAAGCATCAATCTCTCGGCGGGAGGGCTCCAGTTCGAGAGCAACGTCCCGCTCGCACCGCTCACCAAGGTCGCCCTGACCCTCCTCCTGCCTCCGTTCGGCCGACGGGTCCGGCGCGAGCGGATGGTCCGCTGTCACGGGATCATCGTCCGGTCCGCCGAGATCGATCGCCCGCGGCAGAAGCGGAGGTTCGAGCTGGCCTGCTGCTTCACGGAGATCGCGGACGCGGACCGGGCGCTGGTCGAGCAATACGTGGACTGGCGCACGATGCGCCGGGCGACGGGGTCCCGCCCGGAAGAGGCCGACGAGTCCGAGCCGGACAAGCGAAGGTCCGCGGCCCGGGGATGAGCGGCTCCCCCGAGGAACCGCCGTCGGCCGGATGGGGTAGTACGCGGCACGAGGCTCCTCCCCGACACCAGCCGACACGGCGGGCCATGATGCGCTTCGACGTCGCACGAACCACGCCCCGCGCCCTCGCGGCGGCCGCGCTTTTCGCGTTCCTGCTGGGCCCTCGCCCGGCGGCCGCCACCCGCTACGCCGGGGAATTCCTTCGGATCGGGGTGGGCGCCCGCGCCCTGGGCATGGGGAGCGCCTTCGCGGGCCTCGCCGACGACGGCACCGCCCCGTACTGGAACCCCGCCGGCATCGCCACTCTGGGTGGACGCGAGCTGACCGCGATGCACGCGGAGCAGTTCGGCTCGATCGTCCAGTATGACTACCTCTCCTACGTCATGCCGATCGGATCCCCAGGGAAGCCGAAACAGGCGCTCGGCGTCTCGCTGGTGCGGCTCGGTGTCGACGACATCCCGGACACGCGCGGCCTCCAGATCATCGATCAGAACGGCAACGGCAAGTTCGACTATCCCGAGGATCTCCTGATCGTGGACGAGAGCCGTTTCGTCTTCGACAGTGATAACGACGTCGCGCTTCTTTTCAGCTATTCTCGTTCCGTTCGCGGCGGGTTCTCCCTCGGCGGAAACTTCAAGTACATCCGGCAGTGGCTCGGGGACAGCCTGCGGTCGAACGGATTCGGTCTCGACGTCGGCGCGCTCTACGTGGGGCGCAACGGCTTCTCCGCGGGGGCGATGCTCCGTGACGCGACCACGACCCGGATTCTCTGGAATACCGGCACCAGCGAGTTCATCGCGCCTTCGCTTCGCGTCGGCGCCGCCCAGTCGCGCGGATTCCACGACCGCCGCCATCTCCTCACCGGCGCCCTCGATGTCCAGATCGGGTTCTCGGACGAGCGGCTCAGCAGCCAGGCGCATCTGGGGAGCGTCACCTTCGAATTCCACCCCGGCCTCGAATACTGGTACGACCGGCGCCTCGCGTTGCGCGCCGGCTTCGAAGCCCAGAACTTCACCGCCGGCGCCGGATTCCGCTACCGGAAGTTCGGCCTGGACTACGCCTACCTGGATCACCGCGACCTGGACGCGAGCCACCGCGTCTCGGGCTCGTACCGCTTCTAGCAGCACCCTGGGGCCGGCGTGACGCAGCCCCCCGTGCTCGCGCTCGTCCTCGCGGGGGGGAAGAGCGAGGCGCTTCACGCCCTCGGGCGCGTCCGCACCGCCTCGGCGCTCCCGTACGGCGGGAAGTACCGCGTCATCGACTTCACCCTCTCGAACTGCGTCCACTCGGGGATCTACCGCGTCAACATCCTGACCCAGTACGCGCCGCATTCGCTCCAGGGACACATCGGCATCGGGCGTCCCTGGGACCTGGACCGACGCGAGGGCGGGATTCGCCTGCTGCAGCCGTACGTCCGGCAGACCGAGACCAACTGGTACCGCGGAACGGCGGACGCGCTGCTCCAGAACCGGAACGTGATCGCGGACGCGCAGGCGCGCCACCTGCTCGTGCTCTCGGGCGACCTCGTGTACAAGATGGACTACGGCGAGCTGATCCGCTCCCACGAGGAGAGGGACGCTTCCCTCACGATCGCGACCACCCACCCGCCGACCGACCATCCGGAGCGCTACGGCTACGTCGACGCCCGGCAGGACGGCCGCGTCCTCGGGCTGGACGAGAAACCGGCGCGCGTGCGGGGAGGCGTGGTGTCGGCGGGGATCTACGTGTTCCGGGCCCGTGAGCTGATGGCGCGCCTGGCCGACCCTTCGCTCGGCCCCGATCTCGTGCGTGACGTGATCCTGCCGATGATCCGGGAAGGGGCTCACGTCTACGCGCATCCTCTGCGCGGCTACTGGAGGGACGTCGGCACGATCGACTCCTACTACGAGTCGACGATGGATCTCGTCCGCCCGGTGCCCCCGTTCAATCTGTACGATCCGGACTGGCTCATCTACACGCCGAGCGAGGACCGCGCGCCGGCGGTCGTCGGGGAGCACGCCCGCGTGCACCAGAGCCTGGTCGGGCACGGGACGCGGGTCGAAGGGGACGTGCGCCGGTCGGTGCTCTTCCCGGGCGTCGTGGTGGAGCGCGGGGCACGGGTCACGGATTCCATCGTGATGCACGACGCCCGCGTCGCCTCCGGTGCGCGGCTCGACCGGGCGATCGTGGACAAGCGGGTGATCGTCGGCCGCGAGGCGGTCGTGGGAGCCTTGGACGGCGTCCCCAACGCGGAATTCCCGCGCGACCTCCACACCGGGATCTGCGTCGTGGGAAAGGGCTCGTGCGTCCCGGAGCGGGCGCGGCTCGGAGCCAACACGCTGATCGACATCGGCGTGGGCGCGGACGACTACCCCTCGCTCGAGATTCCCGCGGGCGCGGTGATCCGCCCGCTGAATCGGATCCCCGCGTGAGCTTCGTCTCCTACGCGCTGATCCTCGCCGGCGGCCTCGGCAGCCGGCTCTGCATTCTTTCGGAGAAGCGCGCCAAGCCGGCCGTCCCGTTCGGCGGGAAGTACCGCATCATCGACTTCTCCCTCTCCAATTGCGTGAACTCGGGGATCTTCGACGTCGGCATCCTGACGCAGTACCGGCCGCTCAGCCTGCGCGACCACATCGGCATCGGGCGGGCGTGGGACTTGGACCGGAAGCGCGGCGGGGTCGAGCTCCTGCAGCCGTACAAGGGGTGGGCGGAGACCGATTGGTACCGCGGCACCGCGGACGCCGTGTACCAGAACTGGAGCCGCGTCGAGGAGCGCGAGGCGGAGCACGTGCTCGTCCTCTCGGGGGACCACGTCTACCGCATGGACTACCGTCCGCTCATCGAGGCGCACTTGGCGCGCGGCGCGGACGCGACGGTCGCGATCACCGAGATCCCGCGCGAGGAGGCCCGGGGGTTCGGCGTCGTGGACACCGACGCGGACGGCTGGATCCGGGGCTTCCTCGAAAAGCCGCAGAATCCCCCTTCCGGAAGGGTCTCGATGGGGGTCTACGTGTTCCGCGCCTCGGCGCTCTATCCCGCGCTCCGCGCGGACGCGGAGCGGGAGACCCCGCACGATTTCGGCAAGAACATCCTTCCGTCGCTCGTCCGCGCGGGCAAGGTCCTCGCCTACCGCCACCCCGGCTACTGGCAGGACATCGGCACGCTGGATTCCTACTACCGGGCGAACCTCGACCTCGTCCGATCCGACCCGCCGTTCCCGCTCGACGACCCGCGCTGGCCCATCTTCACGCCGAGCACCGAATTCCCCCCGGCGCGGTTCGGCCTCCGCGCCTCGGTGCATTCCTCGATCATCACGCACGGGAGCATTGTGAACGGGACGGTGGAGCGCTCGGTGCTCTTTCCCGGCACGGTCGTCGAGGAGGGCGCGACGGTGCGCGACTCGATCGTCATGGGGGAGTCCTGGGTGGGACCGGGGGCGGTCGTGGACTGCGCCATCCTCGACAAGCGCGTCCACGTCGGCCCCCGGTGCCGCGTCGGCGAGGGAGACGACCGCACGCCGAACCGGTCGTGCCCCGAGCACCTGAGCTCGGGCATCACGATCGTGGGGAAGGAGACGCGCGTTCCCGAAGGCACGGTCATCGGACGGAACGTCCGGATCTCAGCCAACCTGATCGAAGAGGACTTTCCGCGCGAGCGGATCGCGAGCGGGTACGTGCTGGAGCGGGAGACGACGGCGGCGCGCTAGCGCGCCGGTTCAGCGGACGCGGATCTTCTGTCCGGCGCGGAGGTGCGCGGAATCCGGGATGCGGTTCAGCCGCGCGAGCATTTCGGGGCTCTTGCCGTAACGCTTTCCGATCTGGGAGAGCGTCTCCCCGCGGCGCACGACGTGGTGCGCCCCACGTCCCTTGGCCCGGTGATGGCCGCGGCGTGACGCGTGCCGCAGCTCGGCCCGCTGCGCGCGAGCGGCCTCGCGCAGCTCGGCGCGCGAGAGCGGCCTCGGATGGTACTTCGTCTGCAGCACCGTCTGCACGTCGTCCCCACGACCCTTCGGCACGCGGATGGGGGTGCCTCCCGGTCCGGCCGGCGCGCGGTGGCGCTGGAACATCGGATTCAGGAGCGTCAGCTCCTCGATCGGAATCGCGGTGACCTTGGAGACGAGCTTGAGATCCACCGGCCCGTGGATCAGCACCTCGTCGAAGCGGAACGGCGAATTGGGAGGAAGCTCGAAGCCGTACCGCTCCGGATTCGACGCGATCTCCATCGCCGCGAGGAACTGCGGAACGTATTCCTCCGTCTCGCGCGGCAGGTGGAGCGACCAGTAGTCATCCGTGCCCTGCTTCTTGATCGCGCGCTGGACGGTCCCTTCGCCGCTGTTGTACGCGGCGAGCGCGAGCGGCCAGTTCCCGTTGAACATGTCGTAGAGGCGGCGGAGGTACTTGGCCGCGGCCCGCGTGCTCAGCTCGGGATCGCGCCGTTGGTCGACGTACGGCGTCATCTTCAGACCGAGAATCTTCGCCGTGCCGCGGATGAACTGCCACGGGCCGACCGCCCGCGCCACCGAGCGCGCGTGCATGTTGAACCCGCTCTCCACGAACACGAGGTTCGCGAGCTCTTCGGGGACGCCTTCGGCGCGCAGGTTGCGCGTGAGGAGATCCATGTAGCTTCCGGAGCGCGTCAGCCACTTCTGGAAGACGTCGCGGCCGCGTCCCGTGTAGTAATCGATCCACTTGTCCACACGCTCGTTCCGCTCCGCGTGGACGCCGCCGAGGCGCGAGGGCCCGCTGTCGTCGTCAGCGTCTTTCGCGGACGCCTGCTCGTCCTTGTCCTTCGGCTTCGAGCTCTTCTCACGCAGCGACTTGATCTGATCGCGGAGCGCGTCGGTTCCGCTCACGTCCGACGGAAGCGCCTTGAGCGCCGACTCGGCCGCGTCGAGCGCCGCCTGCGCATCCTCGTTCTTTCCCGCCTGGAGCAGCGCGTCCGCCGCCGCGAGCCGGGCACGGATCGGATCCAGTGGATCCGAGGGGGCCGCGGCCGGGGTGGACGGGGCGTTCGACGCATGGGAGGCATTGGACGCGTCCGAAGCACGGTCCTGCCCCGTGTCCCCCCAGGAGGGCATATCGGGCCCAAAGACAGACGCCCGCGCGCCCGGGGATGCGGAAAGCAGCGCCGTGATGAGGAAAATCGCGCAGAGGAGCGAAGCTCGGATGTGCGTCACGGGGCCTCCGTGGTTGTAGGCGACGCCGGGCGGACTCGAGGCCGCGTTGGAGCGGTCCGCAGGGCGGTGGACAACTGGACTTCGGGTTACGCGTTTGATGCGGTACGCGCAGGCTACCCCGAGCCCGTGCAAGTTGCAAGCTTCGTGTGTTGGATTTTGATAGCCCTGACCCCGAAAGGGGTGCGCCCTTTGGGAGCACCAACACCGATTCCCATGATTTTGCAAGTGATGTGCCACCAAAGAGGTGAACCCCGGATTGACACACCGCGGCCGCGATCCTATTCTGCGCCTTTGATGAACCCGGCCGTGTCGACGCAGGTTCACATCCATGGGCTCGTGAGGAGCCCCGATCGGGAGGGAGCGCTCGCGCACCTCGACACCGAGCGGGGCTTTGCTTTCGTGGCTCGAAGCGCCATGAGCTTCTCCGATGTGATCGACCCGACCATTTGGGTGAAGGAAAAGCTCGCCCTGGCGCTCGCCACTCCGGCGGGCACCGCGGAGCCTCCGCTGCGCCGCGCGATCGCCGCACTCCGCTCCGTCCACGCCGAGCTCATGACGCGCCCCGAGCGGGACCGCACGTGGGTCTCGATCCTCCTCGTGCTCTACGGCGAGGGGGAAGGCATGGGGCTGATCGCGGGGGACTGCCCGTGTTACCGGTACCGGGGAGGGAAGCTCTCCCGCCTCGGGCGCACCGCTCCCGAGCACGCCGAGGGACCGCCTGCCGGAGCGCTCGGCTCCGACGTCCAGGTCAAGCTCGAGCTGGTGCCGCTCCTCCCGCAAGTAGGGGACTGTTACATCCTGTCCACCCACCCGCTGCGCGAAGGGGATCTGTCCATCCTCGCCCGCGACCTGTCCTCGGCGCGCGACGAGCGGACGATCCTCGAAATCGCAAGCTCCGGGACCACGGACAAAGGGAGGGTCGCGATCGGGGTCATCCCCGGCGGTCGCCCGCGGCCGGCGCTCGACCGCCCGGCCGTTTCCGCGCCGGAAGAAACCGCGCCACTCGAGCTCGAGCCGATCGAGCCGGAGGGTCCCGTGCTCCCGATCGAGGATCTTGAGATCCTCGAAGAGTCCGAGCCGGCGACGCCCATTCGGGAAGAGATCCTTCCGAGCGCGGCGCCTCGAAAGCCGGCCACGGGTGCCCCGGCGTTCCTCTCACCGGCCGCCGCGCCCGATGCCGCGCCTCCGATCGAGACGCCCGCGCCGGAGGAGCCTGTCGCGGCGGAGTCCGCCGCCGAGCCCGATTCGGTGCCGGACCCGGAGCCACTCAAGCCTCCTCCCGACGTGAATCTCCCGCGCCCCGCGCAGGGTGCGTTCGTCGAGCGCCGACCATGGTACGAGTGGGTCGCGCTCTGGGGCGGGGGAGCGCTCGCGATCGTGGCGCTCGCCCTCATCGTCCGCGCGATCGCGCCCGGCATTCTGGGCAAGTCCTCGAGCCCGAAGCCGAGCGCCGCGACCGCACCCCTCGGGACCGGTGCGCTCGTCGACCTCTTCTCCGATCCGCCGGGCGCGACCGTCAAGGTGGACGGCATCGCCCTCGAAGCGCACACACCGGCGACCGCGGTCTCGATCGCGCCCGGCAAGCACCGGGTCGAGCTGAACTGGGGTCTCTACGGCTCCCGCGTCGAATCGCTCGAGGTGGCGCCGGGCGCGCGGGTCGCGGTCCGCCCGCGGCTCCTCGGATCGGTGGGGTTCCGGTCGTCGCAGCCGGGACGCGTGCTCGACGTCTTCGTGGACGGAGCGTACGCGGGCGCCACGCCGGTCGTGATCGAGAGCCTGGTCGTCGGGCGGCATCTCGTGCGATTCGGCGGACCCGGGCTCAGCGCGAGCGCGCAAGAAGTGGAGGTGCTCCAGGGGACGCGTGTCGAGCTCATCGGGGAGCCGGGACCGGTGCCCGCGAGCGGGCGCGTCACGATCCAGAGCGCGCTCCTGAGCGACACCGGCTTCGAAGCGGGGCGCGGCGATCCGGTGTGGGTCGACGGGGAGATGCGGGGCGTGACCCCGCTCACGGTCGAGCTCTCCCCGGGAACCCACAGCTTCCGCGTCGTGCGGCGGAACTTTCCGCCGCAGATCTCGGTGCTGGAGGTCCGCCCGGGCGGGGATCAGTTCGTCACGGGAGAATTCGGAGAACAGTCCGAAGAGCCGCTCCGGTTCGATCCACCCGCCTCGATCTCGCTCTCCGATCCCCTTCCGTTCACGATCTCGCTTCCTCCCGGCGAGTGGGACTCCTCGATGTCGGTCTGGCTGTACGCCACGCCGCCCGGAGGGTCGTATCAAGGGCGTCCGATGACGCGCGTGGAGGAATCGTCGCGCACCTTCGCCGCGCTCCTCCCGGCGACCGTCACCCACAACGCATCGCGTCAGGTGAAGCTCTATTTCAAGGCCGTGGGCACCGCCGGACGCGAGGTCTTCTCGGAGATCTACACCCTCCCCGTCAAAGACTGAGCCGCCCCGCCTCCGCGCCGGCCGAAGCTCCCCGCGAGGGAACGCTTCATGGATCGTCTCCGCGTGCCCGCTCCGGTCGGGCTCTGGCTGCTTCTCCTCGCGGGACACGGCTTCGTTGCGGCGCTGCCGTTTCCCGCAGACCTCGAGATCCCCGCGCGCGCCGCCGCCGCGCTGCTCGCGGGCGCGTCGCTGCTCGCATCCGCGTTCGCGGCGCGATTCCGGGCGCGGGTGTTCGCGCTCGTGGCGCTCCGCCGCGCGGAGGTTTTCTTCGGCGCCCTCGCCCTCGTCGCGGCCGGAGCGTCGCTCGCGGGGGAGGCGGACGGGTGCGCCGAGCCGCTCCCGGTGCACCCGCGCCGCGTCGCGGTCGAGGTCGAGGGGCCGCTCCTCGACTGCGTTCCCGCCGATGGGGCGAACCCGGCGCTGACCCTGGAAGCGCGCCGGGTCCGAATCGGCGACCAAGCGCGTCCCTGCCGCGCGCGGCTCCTGCTCCGGTGGCAGGAGGGAGGCGCCGCCCCCGAGTGGGCGACACCGGGTCTCTGGATTCGCGCGCGGGGCGAGTACCGGCCCCCGGAGGATGCACGCAATCCGGGGTCGCAGGCGCCGGGACGGTGGCTCGAACGGCTCGGCCTTGCGGGGACCGTCGACGTCGATCCGTCCTCGGTGTCGGTCCTCGCCTCGCCCGCGGCGTCGGGGGTGGCGTGGGGCGCGCTCCTGCGCTGGCGCGTCGCGCGGCTCCTGTCGCACGACCTCTCGCCCCCGGTCGCGGCGCTCGCGCGCGGGATGATCCTCGGCGACCGCACCGGCATCGCCCCTTCGATCCGCGACGCGTTCCGGGACGGCGGCACGATCCACATCCTCTCCATCTCCGGGCTCCACGTCTGCGTGCTCGCCGGAATCGTCGCGGCGGCGGCGCTCGCGTTCCGCATTCCCCCCGTACCCGCGGCCGCGATCGAGCTGATCGCGCTCTGGGGATATGTCCTCCTCGTCGGCGCGCCGGCCTCCGCCGCGCGATCCGCGATCCTCTGGACCGCGCTCCGCGCTGCGCGCCTCCGGGGATGCGCCTCCCGCCCGTTCGCCGCGTGGGGGCTCGCCGGGCTCCTCCTGCATCTGCTCGATCCCACCGTACTCGCCGATCCGGGTTTTCAGCTCTCGTTCGCGGCGGTGCTCGGGCTGGCCGCGTCGGGAGGGGTTGGGAGCCCGTTCGCGTTGCGGCCCATGCGTGCGCTCCTTTCCGTCGGGAAGCAGAGCGCGTTCGCGGAGGCGGGCACGCTCGGAATCCAGGTGACGCAGTTCGGCGCGATCCCGATCGCGGGGCTCGTGCTGAACCTCCTGGTCATCCCGCTCTGCGCCTGGTTCATGGCCGCGCTCCTCCTCCATCTGGGGACCGCGCTGCTCGGTCCTCCGTGGTCCGCTCCGGCGGCGGGAGCGGTGGAGCTCTCCGGTCTCCTCATGCTCGGGGCCACCCGCGCGTTCGCCCGTGTGTGCCCGCCTCTTCCCGCGCGCGCCGTTCCACCCCCAGCGGCCGTGGTCCTAGCACTGCTCGCGCTCGCCTTCGCCGCGTGCGCGTGGGAGCGGGCGCGGCTCGTCCGGTCGCGGTCGAACCGCGCGCTGGCGCGCGCCGCCGCCGTCCTGGCGCTGAGTCTCGCGTGGGGGATCCCGTTCCTTCCAAGAGTCGAAGCCGCGCCACCGCGCGCGCCGCTCATCCTGACCGCGCTCGACGTGGGGCAGGGAGACGCGCTCCTGGCGCGCGCGGGGACCGCCGCGATCCTGGTGGACGCGGGGCCCGAGACCGCGTCGCGCGACGAGGGCCGCATCACCGTGGAGCCCGCCCTGCGCGCGGAAGGGATGACCCGTCTGGACCTCGCCCTCCTCTCCCACGCGCACCGCGACCACTACGGCGGGCTCGGCTGGATCGCGCGGCGGGGGTTCGTGGGGGTCTGGGTCGAAAACGGAAGCGACCGGGCGGGGGCATGGCGCGCGCCGATCGAAGAAGGATTGCGACGGAACGGGGGGCGCGCCGCGGCGCTCGCGCGCGACACCACGATCGCGGTCGGGAGCGCGACGCTCCGCGTGCTGGCGCGCCCGCGCGCGCTGGCGGAAGCCGGCTCGCGAAACGCGCAGGAGAACAACCGCTCGCTCGTGGGAATCTTGGAACGAGGAGGGGTCGCGGTGTGTCTGGCGGGGGACGTCGAGCGCGGAGCCGAGGAGGCGCTCCTTCAAGAGCTCGGGCCGGTCGACGTGCTGAAGGTGCCGCACCACGGAAGCCGCACGTCGAGCGAGCCCGCGTGGGTGGACTCGCTCCGTCCGGCGATCGCGATCGTCTCGTGCGGCGAACGGAACCGCTTCGGGCACCCCGACCGCGCGACGATCGGGCGCTACCTTCTCGCGGGGACACGCGTGTTCCGAACCGACCGGGAGGGCGCGATCCGGATCACGGCGATGCCGGAAGGCGCGCTGGTCTCCACGCGCGCGCATCCCGAGCCGGAGTGGATCCGGTGGCGGCGTCCCCGAGACCCTTGAGGAAGGGACGGGGCGATGATATAGGTTGCTGGGTGAAGTCGCTGCGGCTGCTGGTCCTCGCCTCCGGCCGGGGGAGCCATGCGATCAACCTGATCGAGGCCTCCCGGGACGGAAGGATCGCGGCCGAAGTGGCTCGCGTGGTGAGCGATCGGCCCGATGCGCCTGTGCTTACGAAGGCGCGCTCGCTCGGAGTCCCGGTCACGTGCTTGGCACCCGTGACCGAGGGCACCCAGCTCCATCCGGACGCGGAGCGGGCGTTGCTCGCGGTCGCCCGCGAGGAGCGCGCGGACCTGATCGCCCTTTGTGGGTTCATGCGGCTCCTGCGCTCTGCATTCCTCGACTCGGTCGGGATCCCGGTGCTGAACGTGCACCCCGCGCTCCTGCCGGCCTTCCGGGGGCTCCACGCGCCGCGGCAGGCGCTCGAAGCCGGCGTGGGCGTCACGGGGGCGACGGTTCATTTCGTCGACGCGGGGGTCGACACCGGGCCGATTCTGCTCCAGGCGCCTTTGGAGATCCTGCCGGCGGACACGGAGCAGACGCTCGCGGCACGGCTGCTTCCGCTCGAGCACCGTCTGTACATCGAAGCCATCCGACTGATCGAATCCGGCGCCGTCCATCGTGAGGGACGCACCGTCACCATCGACCTGGAAAAGGAGAGGAAATGAAAGCGGTGGAACGCGCGCTGCGTCAGGTGGAGATCCCAGGCATCCGGCCCGACTACTCGGGGAAAGTCCGCGACATCTACCGCCTCGGCGACCGACTTCTCATCGTGGCCACCGACCGCGTCTCCGCCTACGACGTGGTCCTCGAGGAGGGGATTCCCGGGAAGGGGCGGGTCCTCACGCAGGTCTCCCGCTTCTGGTTCGAGCGGCTGCGGGATCTGGTGCCCAACCACTACCTCTCGACCGATCTCGCTTCCTTTCCCGCTCCCTTCGCCGAGCACGAGGGGCTCCTCTCGGGACGCTCGATGCTCGTCCGGAGCGCGAAGCGCTACGACGTGGAGTGCGTGGTGCGCGGTTACCTCGCGGGCTCGGGGTGGAAGGAGTATGAGGCGAAAGGGGAGGTCTGCGGCGTGAAGCTTCCGCCGGGGCTCCGGCTCTCCTCCAGGCTTCCGGAGCCGATCTTCACTCCGGCGACCAAGGCGGAGGAGGGGCACGACGAGAACATCTCTTTCGACCGCATGGTCTCGATCGTGGGAGGCGAGACGGCGGAGAAGCTGCGCTCCGTGAGCGTCGCGATCTACACCGCGGCCGCGACGTACGCGCTCGAGCGCGGGTTCATCCTCGCCGACACCAAGTTCGAGTTCGGCGAGCGCGACGGCGGAATCCTCTGGATCGACGAAGCGCTCTCCCCCGATTCCTCGCGCTACTGGTCGGTCGAGGGCTACCGCGAGGGGGTCGCGCAGGACAGCTTCGACAAGCAGGTCATCCGCGACTTCCTCGACTCGGTGCGGTGGGACCGCAACCCGCCTCCGCCGCGTCTCCCCGACGACGTGGTCGAGAAGACGGGGCGCCGCTACGAGGAAGCGTACGTCCGGATCACCGGGGACGCCTCGTCGCGGTGAGCGGCCTCCGGATCGGCCGGGCGCTCCTTTCCGTTTCGGACAAGACCGGCCTCGTGGAGCTCGCGAGCGGCCTCGCGAGGCACGGGATCAAGATCCTCTCGACCGGGGGGACGGCCTTAGCCCTCAAGGCGGCGGGCGTTTCGGTGCGCGACGTTTCCGAGATCACGAGCTTCCCGGAGCTCTTCGGGGGAAGGGTGAAGACGCTCCATCCCGCGATCCACGGCGGAATCCTCTACCGACGGGGAAACCCCACCGACGAAGACGAGCGCCACCGGCACGGCATCGTTTCGGTCGACATGGTGGTCGTGAACCTTTATCCGTTCGAGCGGACGATCGGGGAGCCGGGGATCGACCCTGGGGAAGCGATCGAGCAGATCGACATCGGCGGGCCCGCCCTCCTGCGCGCCGCCGCGAAGAACCACGCGCACGTGCTCGTGGTCGTCGACCCCGCGCAGTATTCCGAGGTGCTCGAAGCGATCGACGACGGAGACGGAGTCGTGCCCGAGGACCTGGCGCGGCGGTACGCGCGCCGCGCGTTCGAGCGGACCTCCGTCTACGACGCGGCGATCGCCCGCTGGCTCGGGTCGGGGGATTCGGCGAACGGAGCCGGCGCGACCGGCCTTCCGGATCGCATCGACCTCCGCGTCCGCCTCCTCCAGACCCTCCGCTACGGCGAGAATCCCGGTCAGGCGGGAGCGCTCTACGCGCCGGAGGGAAATCCCCCGATCGAGGCGCTCGCGCAGCTCCGGGGAAAGACGCTTTCGTACAACAATTTTCTCGACGTCGAAGCGGTGCTCCGCCTGCTCCATGAGTTCGATGGCCCCGCCGCCGCGGTCATGAAGCATCGAAATCCCGCCGGGGCGGCGACCTCCGCCCATCTCGCCGAGGCGATCCGGCTCGCCATCGAAGGGGACGCCCTCTCCGCGTTCGGCGGGATCCTCGGTGTGAACCGTCCGCTCACGGACGCGGCGCTGGACGCGGTCGGGAAGCTCTTCCTCGAGGTCATCGTCGCCCCTTCCGTGGAGGTGTCCGAGGAACGGCTGGCGAAGCTCAGGAAGAATCTCGTGGTACTGGAAGTCCCCGATCTCCTGCGCGAAGCGGAAGGCGCGTTCGCCGCGCGGACCCTTCTCGGCGGTCTGCTCGTCGAGACGAACCCCGGGCCGCCGCAGATCGAGAGCTGGGTTCCTGTGACGGCGCGCAAGCCCACCGAGGAGGAGCGGCGCGATCTCCATTTCGCGTGGCGGGTGACCCGGCACGTCGTCTCGAATGCGATCGTGATCGCGCGCGAGGGGCGCACACTCGGAATCGGAGCGGGGCAGTCCTCGCGCGTGGACGCGGTCCGCCTGGCGCTGCTCAAAGCGGAGCGCTCGGGGCACGACGTCCAGGGCGCGGTGCTCACGTCGGACGCCTTCTTTCCGTTTTCGGACTCCGTCGAGCTCGCGGCTCAGGCGGGGATCACCGCGATCGCGCAGCCCGGAGGCTCGGTCCGGGACGACGAATCGATCGCCGCGGCCGAGTCGCGCGGCGTCAGCATGCTGCTCACGGGAGAACGATGCTTCCTTCACTGAACCACCAGCTCCTCCTCATCCTCGACTACGGCTCGCAGTTCACGCAACTGATCGCGCGGCGCGCCCGAGAGCTCGGGGTCTACGCCGAGATCCACGGCCCGCACCTCACGCTCGAGGAGATCGAGCGACGAAAGCCGCGAGCCATCGTGCTCTCCGGCGGACCGGCGAGCGTGTTGGACGAAGGCGCGCCGGGAATGGACCGGAGAATCCTCGGTCTCGGCATTCCCGTCCTGGGAATCTGCTACGGGATGCAGCTCCTGGCGCGCGACCTCGGCGGAAGCGTGCGGCAGAGCACCCAGCGCGAATACGGGGAAGCCACGCTCGTGATCGAGCGCGAGGGGCGGCTCCTCGCGGGAGTAGAGAAGACGAGCCGCGTCTGGGCGAGCCACGCGGATGTCGTGGAGCGGCTGCCCGATGGATTCCAGCCCCTGGCGCGCACCAATTCGGTCGACCTCGCGGCGGCCGAAGACCCCGACCGCGGCATCTACGCGGTCGAATTCCACCCCGAGGTCGCCCACACCACGCAGGGGACCCGCATCCTCAAGAATTTCCTCTTCGAGGTCTGCGGGTTCAGCGGGGACTGGTCGATGGGCCAGGTGCTCCAGGAGTCGGTCGCGAAGATCCGGGCGCAGGTCGGATCGAGGCGCGTGCTCTGCGCCCTGAGCGGGGGGGTGGATTCCTCCGTGGTCGCAGCGCTGCTCCACCGTGCCGTCCCGGGGCAGGTCATGGCGGTCTTCGTGGATCATGGGCTCTTACGGCTTGGGGAGGCCGATCAGGTCCGAAAGGCGATGGGAGCGGTCCTCCAGCACGATCTCATCGTGGTGGACGCCCGGGAGCGGTTCTACGAGGCGCTCCGCGGGGTCGAGGACCCCGAGCAGAAGCGGAAGATCATCGGGAAGGAGTTCATCGAAGTCTTTGACGAAACGGCGCATCGCGAAGGGGGAGCGGAGTTTCTGGCTCAAGGGACTCTCTACCCGGACGTGATCGAGAGCACGTCCACCCGAGGGCCATCCGCGAAGATCAAGTCGCATCATAACGTGGGTGGGCTTCCGGAGCGGATGAAGATGGAACTTGTGGAGCCGCTGCGGGAATTATTCAAGGACGAAGTACGCGAGCTGGGGGGGCTTCTGGGGCTTCCATCGACGGTGATCCAGCGACATCCCTTCCCCGGGCCGGGCCTCGCCGTACGGATTCTGGGGCCGGTCACCCCGGAAGGGGTCAAGACCGTCTCTCTTGCGGACGACATATTCATCACCGAGCTGCGCCGGTCGGGACTGTATGACCAGGTATGGCAAGCGTTTGCCGTGTTGCTCCCAGTCCGAACCGTGGGCGTGATGGGGGACGGCCGCACGTACGAGCAGGTCGTGGCCCTTCGCGCGATCACCTCGACCGACGGGATGACCGCGGACTGGGCCCGGCTGCCCGATTCCTTCCTGGCCCGCGTTTCATCCAGGATCGTGAACGAAGTGCCCGGGGTGAACCGGGTGGTCTACGACATCAGCACCAAACCTCCCGCGACGATCGAGTGGGAGTGAACGAGATCTCATTTCCGGGAGGCCTTCCTTGAACGCACCGACTCGCCGCGGGGCCGTCGTATGCCTGCTCGTCGCACTCCTCGTGGGCGGATTCACTCCTCGCCACGCCTCGGCCGCGG
>Ga0066388_100000263_pt1 | contig 22785 bp, 21 predicted proteins | sample PanSoiMetaGPlot6_FD_64539 | JGI IMG/M metagenome (GOLD analysis project Ga0066388, IMG submission 64539) | Tropical forest soil microbial communities from Panama analyzed to predict greenhouse gas emissions - Panama Soil - Plot 6 (Hybrid Assembly) | ecosystem: Environmental > Terrestrial >...
AAGATCGGCGACCTGGTTAAAGGCAAGGTAACGAAGCTCGCCAGCTTCGGTGCGTTCGTGCAGTTGCAGGACGATATCGACGGCCTCGTGCACATCTCGCAATTAAGCGAAGATCACGTGGCCAAAGTGAAAGACGTTCTGAAAGTCGCTCAGGAAGTAGAAGCGCGCGTTATCAAGGTAGACAAAGTTGAGCGGCGTATTGGATTATCGATCAAGGCCGCGAATTACACCGAGGAGCAACTGCGCAAGGAAGCCGAAGCGCTCGACATACTTCGTCCGGGGGAAGACATGGTGGGCCTCGAGAAAGCGTTCGCCGCCGCCGAACAGGAAGAATATCGCCCCAGCGAATCCAAGAAGACAGTCAAGGAATCAAAGGAATCCAAGCGCGAGTCAAACAAGGATTCGAAGAAGAAATAGATTCGACCGCTGATCCCGGGTCGCTCAGTTGACCAGGGATCTCCCAGTCTTTCCGACCGAGTCTATCCCAGCGCTGACGCCACGAAAGTCGCAGGTCTGTCTTTTCCGGCTATCACACGGTTTTTAAGAGATCCTTCGCTTCGCTCGGGGCGACAGGTTGTCTGTATTGAACAATCCTTTATCGAGTCGATCCGAGTTGCTAGGCTTTCGCGTTATGCGGTTGCGACTGCGAATAATTGCTACAGCCGTTCTTCTGTGCATCATGGCTGGCTGCGAAAACTCCAGCATCGTAGGCAAATGGCGCCTGATGGGAGGATCGAACGCAATGCTTTGGGAGTTTTCGGCAAATGGCGCTGTGCTTGTCGGAGACGTTCGTGGCAGGTACAAACTCGGCCACGAAAATCGAATCAAGATCGAAACACCGTTTGCAACTTCGGTTTATCAGCTAAAAATCTCCGGGGATCGGATGACGCTGCAAGAACTCGGCGGTTCCAAACTTGAGTTCACGAGAATGAGATAACCGCCCGATTGATGTCGGAACTCGGCAACGTCGCGCTGATCGAGCTTACGATCGCATTTTTTTCTGCCGCACTCTTTTGTTCGATGTTTCAGTTCCGATTGGCGGCGTGTGATGGAGCGCCAGGGCGCGGGCGAGATCCTTTTCGTCAGTGAGATCAAGACGCAACGGCGTAATTGAGACCCAGTTGTGCTCCACGGCCCAGCGGTCGGTTCCTTCCTCGGCTCCCTCGAGAGGCGTAATGGTGAACCAGTAAATTGGACGTCCCATTGGATCTTTGCTCGGGACCACTTTTCCGTCGTAGTGCCGTACAGACTGACGTGTCCAGCGAATGCCTCGCGGTTTTGGGGGCAAATTCACATTTACCAGAGACATCGCTTTTTCTTCAAACAGCAATTCGAGCACCTTGGCCACGTATGGCTCAAGCGCGGAGAAATTCGGTTCCTGTTTGTCAGTGAATTCTGTGCTGATCGCGATTCCGCGCAGGCCGAGTAAAGCGGCCTGCTTTGCGGCCGCCAAAGTTCCAGAGTGCCAGCAGGAGTTGCCGAGATTTAGACCGAGATTGATTCCCGAAAGGACGACGTCAGTATGCTCCCATTGATGGGTACCGAGCGCGACGCAATCGGCGGGCGTGCCATTTACCCGATAAGCTTCGAATTCGCCGAGGTGAATTCGCTTGTATCGCAACGGTCGCGAGGCAGTAATAGCGTGGCCCATCGAAGATTGCTCCACGTCAGGTGCGACGATGCGAACCTCGCCAAAGCGCGACGCCACTTTGGCGAGGGCCAGGATGCCGGGACTATAGATTCCGTCGTCGTTCGAAATTAAAATTCGCATCTCTTTATTGATGAAACGTGTGCCAGATTGTTTTTGGCCGAACCGTTCCAGGCATTATCTACGATTGCGAAAAGGATGCGAATCACACTGATACACAATCCGAAAGCTGGCGATGCGGAACATGGCAAAAAACAATTGATGCTAGCCCTCGCGAAAGCTGGACATCACGCCACTTACCAATCCACGAAAGAACGGGGTCTCAAGAAAGCTCTCAAGCAACCGACCGACCTCGTGCTCGCTGCAGGCGGCGACGGCACTACCGCAAAGATCGCCTCCCGGCTTGTCGACAGTGGCATCCCTCTAAGCGTGCTGCCGCTCGGCACGGCCAATAATCTGGCCCGCGCGCTTGGGTTTGTCGCCTCTTCCGAAGAGATCATTACGAGACTCGAGGGCGGAAAGAAACGGGCATTTGACGTTGGACTCGCATATGGACCATGGGGTGAACGCTACTTTTTTGAAGCGGCAGGCGGGGGCCTTCTTGCAGATTACGTTCAAGCCGCGAACAGAGAGGAAAAAAAGAACCGAAAGATAAAGAACCTTTCCAAGGAGCAAGAGATGTCGCGGCACGGCGCGCTCTTGCACCGAATGCTGGACGATTATCCGGCCCGGAAGTGGAAGATCGAGATCGACGGAAAAGATATTTCAGGACGCTATATTCTTTGGGAGGCAATGAATATTCACTCCGTCGGTCCCGCACTTTATTTGGCACCAGGTGCCGGGACCAGGGATGGTCGATTCGATTTTACTTGCGCGCGCCCGGCCGATGCGGCGCTTTTGGCGAAACATTTCGAAGCCCGTGTAGCTGGGAAGAAGAGCAAGTCTCCGCTACCGGCACGAAAATTCCGTGAATTACGGGTCGTTTGGAAAGGATCAACACTTCATTTGGACGACAAACTTTGGCCCGAGAAAAAACAGAGCGGAAAGACTTCCGGTGAAATTACGATCACGGTGAAACCGTCAGCGCTGATCATTCTGCAGCCGGCACCTGCCATCAAAACGTAGGTTGCCATGATCAGAATTCGGCACTGCCGGGTGTGCGCGCGAACGGGATCACGTCGCGAATGTTCGGAACGCCCGTAACAAACATCAGCATTCGCTCAAACCCGAGGCCGAAACCCGAGTGCGGAACGGTGCCGTAACGGCGAAGGTCCAGGTACCATTTATAATCAGCGGGATCCATGTTGTGGCGGCGCATGTTTTCCTCCAGCATCTCCAGCCGCTCTTCGCGCTGGCTGCCGCCCACGATTTCGCCAATCCCCGGCACGAGTAAATCCATGGCGGTCACAGTCTTTGCGTCGTCGTTCAGACGCATATAGAACGGTTTAATTTCCCTGGGATAATTGAAGACGGTGACAGGAGACTGAAAGTGTTTCTCAGTTAGCCAGCGCTCATGTTCCGATTGCAGGTTCAATCCGTAATCGATCGGGAACTCAAATTTCTCTCCGCTCTTCTTTAGCAGCTCGACGGTTTCAGCATAGGTGATGCGCTGAAACGGGCGTTCGACCACGAAATCGAGTCGCGCGAGCAATTCTTTGTCGACGAACTTGCCGAAAAGTTCCATCTCATCGGGGCAATGTTCGCGCGCGTATGCGACGAGATGCTTAACAAATTCCTCGGCGAGATCCATGTTGCCGTTGAGGTCGCAAAACGCCATCTCCGGTTCGATCATCCAAAACTCGCTTGCGTGCCTGGACGTGTTGGAGTTCTCAGCTCGAAACGTTGGCCCAAACGTGTAAACCTTGGACAAAGCGAGAGCGAATGCCTCGGCTTCGAGTTGGCCACTGACCGTGAGATATGTCGACCGGGCAAAAAAGTCCTTCGCGTAATCGATTTCGCCTTTCGCGGTTCGCGGCATGTTCTCAACGTCAAGCGTTGTGACGCGAAATAATTCTCCGGCTCCCTCGCAATCGCTTCCGGTTATGATTGGCGTGTGAACATAAACGAAACCGCGATCTTGAAAGAACTGATGAACGGCAAATGCGAGCCTGCTGCGCACGCGAAAGACGCTGCCGAAGAGATTCGATCGGGGACGAAGGTGGGCAATTTCGCGGAGAAACTCAGGTTTATGCCCTTTCTTTTGCAATGGATAAGAATCGTGGGCTGTTCCTACAATCTCGATTTTGTTGGCAACCAGCTCCCATTTTTGTCCTTTACCCTGCGACGCGACCAAGGCGCCAGTCACGCTAATTGATGCTCCGGTTGTGAGCCGTTGTAGCGCAGGATAATTCGGCAACGTGTTTTTCGCGATAATCTGCAAATTGCGCAGGCTGGAGCCGTCGTTCAGCTCGATGAATGAAAAATCCTTGGAATCGCGTCGCGTCCGCACCCAGCCCCGGACATGAATCGAATCCATCGGTGAGGCACTTTGCAAAGCATTTCCGATCGAAGTTGGAGAAAGCTGCGTCATATTTACGCTCAACGTTCAACGCGCAATGCTCAACGTTCAACTGTAGCCGTTTCGCTCTGCAAAACTCGGCGCTGATCTGTTGAACTCGCGCGCGCCGCGCCGCCCGAGAGGTCGGCGGCTACAAACCTAGCTTAGCGGCAACCAACTGCCCGATTGCGGCGGCAGTTTAACGCCATTAAGCGAGAGGTAGGTGTATTCCTGCAAAAGGCGCTCGTAATCGTCCAGCAGTCTCATGGCATCGTTAGGCTTAAGGCGGTCGGTTTTGATGGCGTCATCCACCTGAGCCTTAAGCAGCCGCATCAGCTCGACTTTGTCCCACTGCGTCATGGAAAGGACTTCGCCGATCGTGCTGCCGCCGATTACCTCTTCAATGTACCACCCGGACTCCTCGTCGGGATCGAGGAAAACGTGCACTTCAGTCACGCGCCCAAACAAATTGTGCAGATCGCCCATGATATCCTGATACGCGCCGACCATGAAAACGCCGAGATAATACATTTCGCCTGGAACAACGCGATGCAGTGGGATCGTATCGCGCACATCCTGCAAATCGGTGAACTTCGAGACCTTGCCGTCGGAATCACACGTGATGTCCACAATCATCCCGTGGCGATCAGGTGAGATGTTGAGACGATGGATGGGCATGATCGGAAACAATTGACCGAGCGCCCAATGATCCAGCAGCGATTGGAAAACCGAGAAATTACAGATGTATTGATCGCCCAACGTCGTTTCGAGTTGCTTGACCTCTTCGGGAATAAACCGAAGTCCACGATGCATATTCACGATCTGCTGTGCGATCTGCCAATAAATGGTGTCAATCTTTGCTTTTGATTCGAGGTCGAGAAGGCCAAGCTCGAACGTCTGCTGCGCTTCTTCCTTGATCTGCTGAATATCGTGAAGGCTCTCGATGCGATTGCCACGCTTAAGCCGCTGTTTTACATCCAAGATGTCGCCCACCAGTTTGTGATCTTTCTCGCCCGCGGTAACGCGCAACTTCGGCGCCGTTTTCTCAATGGAGCTGAACGCCTCCATGACCAGCACAGAATGATGCGCGACGATTGCGCGGCCGCCTTCGTTCACGATCGCCGGATGCGGCACGCCTTCGGAATCGCAAACGTCCATGATGTTCCACACGACATCGTTGGCGTATTCCTGCAGCGAATAATTTGCCGAACTGTCGAAATCGCTGCGCGAACCGTCGTAATCGACGCCCAGCCCGCCGCCGACATCCAGATATCCAAGCTCATGTCCTAGCTTTGCGATCTTTGCGTAATAACGGGCACCTTCACGCACAGCCCGCTTGATGGTCGAAATATCCGGCACCTGCGAACCGACGTGGAAGTGAATGAGCTTGAGACAATGCGCCAGGCCTGCGGCCTTTAGCATTTCGCTTGCGGCGACGAGACTTGTGGTGTCGAGGCCGAACTTCGCGTTCTCGCCGCCACTCGGCGCCCATTTGCCCGCGCCCTTGCTGTAAAGGCGTACGCGAATGCCGATGTGCGGCTCTACGCCAACTTCCTTTGCCGCGCGGATCGTTTGTTCCAGCTCCTCGAGTTTTTCAGCGACGATGACCACCTTCTTGCCGAGCTTGCAACCGAGCAGCGCGATGCGGATGAACGCTGCGTCCTTGTAACCGTTGCAAATGACGAGGCTTTCGGGATCCTGGTGCATCGCCAATGCAGCGACCAGCTCGGGTTTGCTCCCGGCTTCGAGACCAAAATGAAATTGCGCGCCAGCATCGACAATTTCTTCGATGACTTCGCGCAGCTGATTGACCTTGATCGGAAAAACGCCGCGATATTCGTTTTTGTAACCAAACTCCGCGATCGCATCTTGAAATGCGCGGTTAACCGCTTCGACACGGTGTCGGAGCAAATCCTGGAATCGGATAACGAGTGGAAAACTTAAACCGCGACTGCGCGCCTCGTTTACGACTTCCAGAATGTCGATCGTACCGCCATTTTCCTGCAGAGGCCGAGCCACTACGTTGCCGGCTGGATTGACGGTGAAATATCCGTCGCCCCAGCCATCGACATTGTAGGTCGCGATCGCTGCGTCAACGTCCCACTCGTTTTTCATTTGATCAGATCGCGCGGCCAATGAATGCCGCGAAACGCATATTCAATCAGGGTGTTCAACATGCAAGCCCGCAGAAGCAAAATTTTCATTCGACTGATTCGTCCGCATGTTTCCCATGAGCGAAAGGCAACGCATGCGGCGCACACCGCTTGTTTTTCGCTTCCCTGCAGATAACGTTCGCTTGTGAACAAAACGGTGATCGAAGTGCAGGTTCGGGCGGTTTTGCCGACGAGCGGCGGGTGCGCAGTATTTCTCGGCAACAACGACAAGGTGTTCATCATTTACGTCGATCAAACAGTGGGCAGCGCGATCACCATGTTCATGCGCCAGATCACCAAGGAGCGTCCCCTCACCCACGACCTGATGGCACATTTGCTGACCGCGCTCGGTGCAAAGATTGAACGAGTCATCATCAATGACCTGAAGAATGCAACGTATTACGCCCGCGCGATCATCCGCGTTGAAAACGAATTGCATCAAAAAAAGATCATCGAGCTGGATGGACGGCCGAGCGATTGCATCGCCATGGCCACTCAACAAAAGGCACCCATTTATGTGAGCCAGGACGTCTGGGATGAAGTGGACGATATGAGCGATGTCTTGCGCAAGATGGAAGAAGAAGGGCTAAAGCCCGATCCAGAAGCGGAAGAGTAGAAACGCTGAAAAGTTAGAACGTTGAGAAGTTAAAAAGTTTCGTCATCCCGCGATCTGCGCGATTCACCTTTTAACTTTGTAACTCTTTTAACCTTTTAACTTCTGCCGGTATCACCCGAGTAAATCGCCGTAGCGTTTGTCCGCCAATTCGAGGCAGCGCGCCAGAATCTCAGAAGCAGTATTAAGCTTGAGTGTTTCCTCGATTAGCTGCCGGCATTCGGGAATCGCAAGACTTTGCACTGCGCGTTTGACTCGCGGGACCAGCGTGGCACCCGCACTGAGCTCGTCCATGCCGAGACCCAGCAGAAGCGGGACCAGCGCGACATCTCCGGCCATTTCTCCGCAAACGCCCACCCAGATGTTCTTCGCATGCGCCGCCTCGGCGACCATTTTTAGCAAACGCAGTACAGCAGGATGAGTCGGTTCATAAAGGTGTGCGAGCTTTTCGTTTACCCGATCGACTGCGAGCGCATACTGGATTAGATCGTTCGTTCCAATACTGAAAAAGTCCACCTCAGATGCGAGAGAATTTGCGCAGATGGCCGCGCTCGGAATTTCGATCATCGCACCAACCTCGATCTTATCGGCCAGCGGAACGCCCGACCGGCGCAACTCTTCCCTGCACTCGCCGAGCACCGCCTTGGCACTCCGTAATTCCTCCAGACCAGAGATCATGGGAAACATGATTTTTATGTTGCCGACTACGCTGGCTCGGAGAATGGCGCGCAATTGCGTCTTGAAGATGTCTATGTTCTCAAGGCAAAGACGGATGGCGCGCCAGCCCAGGAAAGGGTTTAACTCATCGGTGATATCGACAGTGCCGGGGGCCAGTTTGTCGCCGCCAAGATCAAATGTTCGGATAATTAGCGGATCCGGTCGGACGCGCTCCGCCACTTTTCGATACGTTTCGAATTGTTCGTGCTCTGTCGGCAGCGTACTGCGATTCAAATAAAGGAACTCCGTGCGATAAAGCCCGATGCCCTCTGCGCCATTGGCTGCGACTGCCTCGACGTCTTCCGGCAGTTCGATATTTGCCGAGAGCACAATGTGACGGCCGTCGCGCGTAGTCGATGTTGTGGTGCGTAATTCTTTGAGTTGGGCTGTAACTCTGGCCCTCCTTGATTCGATCTCGGCATAGTGGGCGATTGTTTCTGGTGCCGGATTGACGACTAACAAACCGTCACCTCCATCGAGCAGCACCTCTTGGCCGGTCTCGAGCTTTGTGGTGATATCGTGCAGTCCAACCACCGCCGGGATATTGAGTGAACGCGCAAGAATCGCCGCATGCGACGTGCGGCTACCCAGATCCGTCGCGATCCCAAGCACGTTCGACCGGTTGATGCTTGCGGTATCCGAAGGAGTCAGATTGTGCGCAACAAGAACGTGCGGCTCGCTTAGCGCAAGAAACGTCTTGGGCGCTTTGCCTTGCAAGTTACGAATCACGCGTTTCGTCACGTCTTGGATATCCAGCGCACGCTCTCGCAAGTAAGGATCGTCGATCTTATTCAGTGTCTCGGCGTAACGGGTGGCGACTTCCTGAAAAACCCATTCGACATTGCAAAGATCGGTTTCCAGCTTTCGCAGCACTTCGTCGATTAGGGTGCGGTCCTCGACGACCAGCAGATGCGCATCGAAAATGGCTGCATCTTTCGCTCCAATGGATTCCGCAATGCGTTGCTGCATTTCCAGAATCTGCATGCGCGTTTGAATAAGGGCCGTCTCAAAGCGCCCGATTTCGTCTGGGATCTGCGAAGACGCGATGCGGTAACGTACAACGTCATCCAAGTCATCGCGCACGACGTGGATCTTGGCACAGGCCATTCCCGGAGAAACGCCTACTCCTTCAAACCGGATCTCCTGACGCGTGTTGTCGCTCATGCACCTGCCAGAGTAAAGCAGATGTCAAACAATGCGAATTCCGTTAGGAGGATCGTCGCGCTGCGACGACCGAACCCTGCAGCGTCCCTACCTCAGTCCTCGTTAAAACCCGCGTTGATCAAGGCCTCAAGTTCTTCCATCGCCTTGTCGGCGTCCGCACCTTCACAGCAGATGCGCAGCTTGGATCCTTGCCCGGCGGCAAGCATCATCAGACCCATGATGCTTTTGCCATTCACCACTTCCCCCTCCTTCGACACCCAGATCTCCGAGCGGTAACGACTCGCAATTCGCACGAACATGGCTGCGGGTCGCGCGTGCAGTCCCAGCCGATTCGTGATTGAAAGATCTTTTTCAATCTTCTGGTCACGCTCGGCGCCGCCCGCCTTTCTATACAGTAAGCCCATTAAACAGCTCCTTTCGCTGCCACGCCGGAGCTCGCCGCGGCGACCGAAGGCGGGCGCTCCATCAGACCGAGCAGCCTGGTATTGAACTCGACCGCGCTGTTTTGCCCCAAGCCTTTCAATTTTTCATCCATCGCTGCGACTTCAATCAAACGCGCCATGTCGCGCCCGGGCCGCACCGGAATAGTCACGTGCGGCACTTGAAGTCCAAGGATTTCATAAAATTCGCGGTCCAGCCCGATCCGATCGACCTCGTCGACCTCGTGCCAGTCCTTGAGTGTGACCACAAGATCGAGACGCTTCTCAACTCGAATGCTGCCGATGCCGAAAACCTTGGCCACATCGATAATGCCAATGCCGCGCACTTCCATGTGATTGCGAGTCAATTCGGGAGCTGTTGCCATTAGTTCGCGTCCTTCCACCGAAGTAACTCGTGTCACGTCGTCAGCCACAAGACTATAACCGCGCTCGATCAGTCCCAAGACACATTCGCTTTTGCCAATCCCGCTCGCGCCGCGAATCAAAACGCCCACACCAAGGATGTCCACCATGCTGCCGAACTCGGTCACTGTAGGAGAAAAATCCATCTCCAACGCGATGGTCGCCGCATTAATGAACTTCATGGTAATCATCGGTGTGCGAAAGACCGCGATTTTTGCTTGTGCTGCAACAGACAGCAAATCCGGAGCAAGATGAAAGCCCCGTGAGATCACCAGACAAGGGATTTTGCGCTCGCATAATTTTCGAAATCGCTTGATCCGCAGTTTCGAAGGCAAACTTTTGAGATACGAATTCTCGGCCGCCCCGAGCACCTGCACGCGCTTCTCGGCGAAATAAGTGTAGAAACCCGAGAGCGCGAGCCCGGGACGGTTGATGGTGGGCTCTCGAATTTTCCGATGGAACCCAACCTGCGACCCTTCCAGTTTCATCTGCAGCTTCTCGGCGTGCGAATTATAAAAGCTCTCGACCGTAACAACCGGGACGCTTTTCCGCTGATCGCTTGGAGATGTGATCGTTTGGGTTCCGCGTTGTTCCGCCATGAGGATTAACTTCTAGCTGAATGCGTCACGATTTCCAATCTGCATCGCACGGCAAAACCGCGAATCGCGTCCCCCGTGAGGGGTAGTGCGACAGCCACTACTTAAAATGACGAAGCCCTAATGACGATGACGAAGGAATGTCCGAAGTCCGAATGACAAAGCAGGCGCCCGGTCACGGCGCTGTTTCGGATTTCGTCATTTGCCTTCCCACTCATGCAAAATACAAAGGTCTTTTCGGATCTCCGATGCATCGGATGCTTCCGGCGCGGCTTCAAAGTGTGCGCGATGCATGTCAGAAAACTCATTAAAAGCGTTACGCAATGCATTGATGCTTTGTTCCATCCAGCGACGCAGTCGGTTTGCGTAGAGGCTCAGAAATTCCAGCAAGGCCCGATCGTATTCACTCTCCAGCTTTCGCCGCACGTGCGATGCTACTGCGCTTTTGCCAAACAACGAAAGCATGCCCGGCCTTTCTATTTCCACCTTTTGGGAAATCTCGTTTACGTCGAGCATTGGCATACCAGCCGGCTTGGGAAATTCAACTGGCACCGTCCATCCCGAAACCGATGCAGCAGTTTGCATCGCCTTTACGAGCTCCGAGCGCGTCTGCTCGATCGATCGAAGAGTCGCGGCGACAGGTTCGGCAATAAGGCTTTTGAGTGCCCCGGAAAAAATTGAGCTAACATCGGTGTTTCCTGACTCGATCAATGCCGCCGCAATCCGCTCGGCAGCGACATCAATGATTACACGCTGCAGTCTTGCGATTTTCCGCGTTAGAAAAAAGGATTCACCTTGCGCCCGCTCCAACACGCGATCGCCTTCACGCAATGCCTCGGTCGCCTCGTTAGGGACAAGCTCTTGCGAGCCTGGCGTCGCGGCAGCTCCGCCCTCCAATCGCCGCCCCAAGGCACCGACGACAGCCTCACGCAGCGCACCGATCTTGCGTTTTTGAGAGGTAATGGCGAGTTCGTGATGTCGCGTCAAAAAGGGTCGTAGTTGGGTTTCAAACCAGCGATCACACAGCACCGATTCTGTACCGAAAACGCTGATCGCGTGTACCGGCGGTTCGATCTGAAGCTGATCGCGCAGGTTCGTTTTTACATACGAAATCATTTGTTCGCGATCGGCGACGCTAAATAGATCGGCTTTGCTAATGAGCATCATTGCGCTGGCACCAGTTTGATAAAGCGCCTGTACCACGACGAGATCGTCCTGGGTCAAACCAGCACTGGCGTCGATCAAGACAATGCCGAGATCACACCGCGGCAGATAAGCGATCGTCTCCTCTGCCCCCGCTACTGCAAGCGAGCCAAGCCCAGGCGTATCGACGAATGTGACACCCTCCGCCAGGCGGTCGGACGGTAATTTAACGAAAATACGCGTGACATGCTTCCGGTTTCCCGGATTCTGTTGTTCCGTTGCAAATTCTGGCAGTTCCGACAACGGAATGATGCGCGCCTGTGCTTCGGCAAATTCGATTCCGGCTTCCGCGACGGGTCCGTGGCTGATACGCGTAGGAATCGCTGTGACCGGTGTCACGCCAATCGGCAGAACGTCGGTCTGCAAAATGTAATTGAGCAGGGACGACTTGCCGGAACTGACCCTGCCAAAAACTCCGACCTCAAACGCTGCAGCTTCCATTCGGTCGAGCAGCATGCCGAGCGTACCTCGAAATTCTACGAGACCATGCGCCGTGACGATCCTCTCGATTTCACTGAGCAATCGAATCTCGTCGGTAGTTTTTCCCAATTGCTGAACCCGCTGTTGCAGATCGCCACCAGCTCCGCGGCCCAAGTACGTGCGCAGCTTGCCTACGAGCCCATCCAACTCCGCACGGATACGGTCCAATTTATCAGCTGCCTCAGAAGAAAGTGGCCCATAGGCGCGCATGCGCTCCGGCGTGAGCTCGTTGAGGGAGATCGAGCAGTACATCAAATTGATGGCGGCTGCCCACACTGCGCCCGAGTGCGGCTCAGGTGGCGAAATCTTCAGTTCCTCCATTACACGACGCATCGCTTCGCGAATTCGGACGATGTAATCGTGTGTCACCTTTCGCTGGATCGGCGTGGTATCGTCGGAATGTCTTCGGAACGGCGAGAGCGAGCCGGCATCGGTCATCGTGTGCTCTGCTTCGGAGATCAGCTTGTCGATGTATTGGAACGTCGTGCGGACATGCCGCTGGTGATGTTCGCTAAAACCGACAGGGTTTCTATCGCTGTTCATCTTTCTGTGGCATCGGCTTCTAGCCGATCTTTGGGATTCATCGGCAGGGATGCCGATGCCACGATCTCGTGAATGCGGCGGTCGAGATCGAGTAACTCGAGACTGCGGATCCCATCCATCTTGTACTCGCGCGTGGCCAACTCCATCAGGAGTTCTTCCAAGATGCGTGGATTGCCCTCACTCATTCGATGCAATTCGTCGAGATGTTCGGCCGCATCTGGTTGAATATCTCCCTCGGCAATGGCCTTCAGAATGAACTGGCCGGTGTCCTGAGCTGGAAATGGCGCGAGCTCCAGGCGTGTGAATTTATACAAGTTCTCCCAGATATGGCCGATTTCGTGTGGACGATCGGAGCGGCAGGCGATCCAGACTGGAATTTTCTCGGCGAGAAAATCCATGAATCGCGCAACGCGCGGTGGAGTATGCGCCACGTGATCAAATGCAACCGGCTCACCCCGCCGCAGCAGATAAGCGAGCAACCGATTCTTGCGCTCGATTACGTTGAGCTTGTGATGCACCCATCCAAGCTGCCATTCCAAGCTGTCGCAAATCCGACGCAGACTCGATGTCTCTTCACAAACCAGCAACGGACAGTGCTGCCGAATCTGTCGGAGAAGTGCGGTCTTACCGATGCCCGCTGACCCTACAATGAGCACATGCCTGCGCAGAGCATACAAACTGCAGAGTTCCTGTATCTCTTTGTCGCGGCCGAAAAATGCAAAGCTTTTGTTCACAGAGCGGAATACTCCTGCGCGCCAACAATATGAATCAATGCACGGAGAGAAGCGTTCTCTTCGTCAGCGCCGATAAGGTCGCGCCGGACAGCCTCGCGCTTCGCAGCATAGTCGCGCATCTGCTTTGTGACTTGTTCAAATCGCCGTGACGCCGTGGTTAGCAGAACTTCGCGAACCGGTCTCGACACCACCGCAAGCATTTGCGCGAGATGGTGGAGACACACTCCCCCCGAACGCTTGTAAGATTCTGCACCTTTCTTGTCAGAGACAAAAATCGCCAAGCCCTTGATGTAAGCCTCCTCCGCATCCTCGAGCATCACGCAAACACGACAACTCTCTCGATCACGGAGAATTTTGTGGACATTAAGACCGGCAGTTTCATCGCATTCTATCTTGGCAAGCAGGCGTGAGATCTCTTCCGTCAACGCTGCAAGCCCAACCGACTCGCCCCAAGGCGAAGACATACTGTGCAGTTGCCAGGTGTGGCGCGCACAAAAACCCAGTTCCACTGCGAACTTTGTCTGCGCTGCTGCATCCCGCGACAGCGCGTACTGCCATTGCGCAAAAAAATCGCGACCAGTCTTAATGACATGATTGCAAACTGCACAACCACGCGTTCGCAAATCGTTCGCAAAATCACTTTGGCGGCCTTGTAAGCTTGTTTCATTCATCGCTAGGCTTCATCGCTTTTGAAAGGCATGTGGGCGGTTCGAATGCGAACGACGAGCAATGTTCCGGCGATCGAAAGAACCGCGCTATAGCCAAAGGCGATCGTGGTTCCAAACGCGGTCCACAGAATGCCAACGATCACGCTGGATAAAAAATCGCCGACACCATTGACGGTGGCGAGCACGCCAAAGGCCATGCCATGATGGTTCTCGTCAACCAACTCAGCGCAAAATGAATCTTCCGCAGTTTCCTCCAGGGCAACGTTGGTTCCGCCCAAAATGAAAATGAGAGCGAACGTCCAGATGCTCACAGGCAACGCCATGATCGCAATCGCCATCAGCGCGGCCATGGAATAGCCGATCGCCAGGACAATCTTCTTGTTGATACGATCAGCAATCCATCCGCCGATGAAGGCAAACGAGGCGTAGAAAATATTGTGCAACAAATAGAGTGCCACGGCGGCGCTGGCGGCGCGTGTTGCTCCAAGCGACGGCGTCAGTTTCTGCGTGGCCAGCAAAATGAGCAATGTGTGCGCAAACGCGCCCGCACCAAAAAGCCCGACCGCCAAGAGAAATTGTCGATATGCGGCAGGTAGCGCGCATAGGCGCGATCCGAACGAGATGTGGGGCACTGGCAGACGCTCTTTTTCCTTCACCAGAAACGCGATCACCGAAACCGCCAGGACGCCGGGGATCAATGTGAGCGCGAAGAGATTTGCATAATTTTGGTGTAGCGCGCGGAGCAAGAACCAGGCAACCGCCGGGGCGATGATCGCGCCGAGTGTGTCCATCATTCGCTCGAAGCCGAACGCACGCCCGTAAGCCTCGCGATCCACCGCCGCTGCGAGCAACGCTTTTCGGACTGGAGTGCGTATCCCACGCCCGAACCAGGCCGTCGCGCGCAAAATCAGGATTTGCCATGCAGCTGTTGCCAAGCCAAAGGCGGAGACGCCAAGCGTTGTTAGAACGTAACCGAGAACAGCGATCGGCTTGCGGCGTTGGAGGTGGTCGGTGTAGTAGCCCGATGCCAACTTCGCGAAGCTCGATAACCCGTCGCTGACGCCCTCGATCAATCCGAGCCACGCCGCCGCCACGCCCATTGTAGCGAGAAACGACGGCATGACCGTGGTCGCCATTTCATGGGATGTATCGCTAAAGAGAGATGCAAGCCCGATCCCGAGAACAGTGCGATTAAGCCAGCCAATCTTTTTTCGCGACGAGACTGGTATCGCCTGCGCTTCGATCGTGGATTTCATTTTCGTTTGAGGAAAGGAAACTTTGCCAACCAAATTTCAGATATTTTTGTTATCGCTTTCATCTTTCACCGTGTAGCCGGATGCTTGCCGATCGAGATTGACCTGATGTTTCTTTGTGTAGGCCTCGAAAATTTCATCTCCACTCAATTCCAATACCTGAGCGGCCGAAATTAAAAAATGAAAGAGGTCAACCACTTCAACTCGCGCGTTCTGACGGTCGAATGATTGATATTTCGCCCACCATTTCCACGGAACACAGTCTGTTAGTTCTGCAACTTCCTGGCTCATCGCACGACAATAGTGGAGCAACCATTGCTGCCGTTCGGCTTCCGTCATGTGATCGGTGTCCACACCCAATTCGTTGGTTTAGTTGTTTTTGCAGCCGAAACAGTTCGTCGAATTTATCGGGTTGATTCATAGATGCTCGAGAGGACGTTAAATTTTCATAAGATTGCCTCCCGCGGCAGTTTCGTTAGGCAGATTCCCGCCGGTGCGTAGCACTTCAGCGAGGCTGGTGACATCCTCAGGAAAAAATGGTGGAGTTCCGTAGGCGCGCACCGTCTCCTCTACGTCATACGCCGCGCGCCGAAGACTTACTACGCCATCCTCCCAGACTGCGTAGGCCGCACGCGGATCGCCATCTTTCGGTTGTCCGACGCTGCCGGGATTAACGACCAGCGTCTTTCCGAGCTGCAGTTTCCGCGGGACATGAGTATGTCCGACAAAAAGGAAATCCGGGTGGCCCGCGATATCGGCCTCGTTCAACCATTTCTTCACTTCGCGGTCCACCGCCAGATATCGAAAACGCGGCTGGCTCGGCACGGCATGACAGGCGACGCAGCTTGCGCCGTCGATTGTGAGGTTTCGCTCCGGCGACAATTCAGCAAGAAAGCGACGCAGACCCCTACTGGCCATGTGCAGACAATGTGCCTGCGTTACGCGGGCCAAACGTCGATAAGGCGCCGAGCAACGCGGATCTTTGTCCCAAGCTACCGCCCAGTCGTGATTGCCCTGGACCAGATGACGGAGAGAGATGTTATTAATCGCCCACTCCACACATCGCAACGGCTGCGGACCATAATCAACCAGATCGCCGAGACACAGAATATCGCGGATATCTGATTCGGCATTCAACACGGCCTGTAACGCGGGCCAGTTCGCGTGGATATCAGAAATAATCAGGAATTTCATGACTCTCTACCCTCCCAAATTTTGGTTTGATAGGAGTCATTAGCCTCATGGCAATTATCTCCGAATCCTTCGAAGTTCGGCAAACTCCATTGCCGGTTTAAATTTAGCCATCACTCGATAACGAAATCAAGCAGTGATGAATTGCGTTGATGCGTTAAAGCGCGTAAAGCGCCGTGGTCGCCACGCGCCTTTACGGCGTTAAAGCGTTGGACGTTGAGATGAGTGAGACTTGGACGAACGAAAAAGATGGTTCAATGATCCGGCTAATCCCGGCTGGGGAATTCATCATTGGTTCCACTATCGAGCAGACCGAAGCGGCGAAACACATGGACAAAGCGGGAACACAATTCCCACTTTTGCATGAAACGTCCCAGTTTCGCGCTGAAATTAACAATTTCTATCTGAGCGCCTTCGCAGTGACGAACGAGCAGTTTGCGCGCTTTCTTTCCGAGACAAAACCGTCCCCCGAACGACTTCAGCGCTGGGTTTCGTGGCTGGATCGCATCATCGTCGCGCCTAACGAGTCAGAGCCGTATCGCGCCTTGCCGGAATTCAAGGCACATCCCGTAATTAATGTGACCTGGTTTGGTGCGGAAGCGTATTGCAAGTGGGCCGGGTTGCGTTTGCCTACCGAGATCGAATGGGAGAAAGCTGCGCGCGGCAGCTATGGGCGCATTTTTCCCTGGGGCAACGAATGGGATCCGGATCGCCTTTGCTGGTGGGGCAGCCACGACGAAAAAGAAACCACAGCGCCAGTGGATGCTTTTGAAAACGGCTCATCGCCATATGGAATTTTCCAAATGGCGGGCAACGTCGAGGAATGGTGCGCTGACTGGTATCAGCCGGACGTTTACAAGCGTTACGCTACGGGAAATCTCGCAACTCCGCGTGCTGGAATGGGCCGAGTCATCCGCGGCGGTAATTGTCTGCGCAAAAATAAACTCGAATTTCGCTGTGCAACGCGACGCGCGAACACGCCGTCGTTTACAAACATTCTCCTGACCGGCATTCGTTGTGCCGCAGATCGATACGCGTAGATCACAGCCGCTTGTTGCGATGTTATTCGTCTGCACGAGGCAACCCTTTGGATGCCAGCTCCATCAGGACGTCGCGCGCCTTCACACGAACGCGCAAACTCTGATGATGGGCTGCAGCACGTACCGCATCTGACGCCGCGCTCCCACCAATTTTTCCAAGAGCCTCCACTGCGCTCTCAACCAGGAACGAGTCCTTCCCTTTTTTCACAATTTTTGTCAGCGCTGGCACTGCTTTCTGCTCGCGGCGCTGGCCAAGAATCCACGCCGCGCGCACAGGCGTCATCGGTTCTTTGTGACGCAGCGCGCCAATGGGCTTGTCAGTGTAATCGACCTGCGAAATCCGCGCCGAAATATTCGTGTGGCAATGCGGGCAAATCGTCGCGCTCTCTGGAACTTCGGCCAACAGTCGGGGCAATAAAATGTCGTCATCGCGTCATGCACTGGAGTCTTGGAGTAATAGAAAGCTGAGTAATGCGTCATCCATTTCACTACTCCACAACTCCATTACTCCACTTGTCGGGGTGTCAGCAGCGCCTGCTGAATCTGGGTTAACCGCGACAAAGTTCCTTGACTGCTTTCTACGTCGGAATCGACCTGCTCAGCGTGTTGTTTGCGTCGCTCCAGCGCCTTCTGCATCGCGCCCCGTGTAGCTTCCAAGCTCATCGCCAATCGCTCGTCCAGCTCGGCGCCAAATCGACGAAACGTATCCTCCATGTTTTGACGGGTCGCCCAACGGAGGTTTTCTACATTTCGAATGACGACACTATCAATTTCTTCGAGGAGAAGTTTGCGCGTTCGGGTTTTGCGCATCCTGGCCGGTAGAAATTGATCGAATGCCCCCGGCGGAATGGGATTGAGTTCCGCCGTGCGGGCCGCAGTTACCCAAAACGGCTCGCGCTCGGCTTCAAAAGCTTCGCTGCTTTCTGGAGCGTGAAAGGGAATGTCCAGGAGCTTGGCTGCTGTTTGGCGCACAAGAGTGATGAGCTCATCAGCGCGACGTTGATGAACCCGGAGCACTTCTTCAAGGCGCGCGCCTACTCTGTGAATCACCTCTCGCAGCGCAACCTCGAAGAAGGGGACGATCCTTGCCGAGAGGCGCTCTCTTGCGCGGTTGGAATCGTCACCAGCAGCCTGCGCGTCATCGAGCTCGCGTTGGAGAATGGCGCGAGCCTGAGCTCGAAGACCTTCCGCCTCAGTCTCGAGTTCCTGCAACGCGCGCAGACGATCACCAGCCAGAAAATCATTCGCGTTACGTCGCTCCACGTCGAAACGTTTTGCGGCTTCGTCGAAGGTGGCCATGCGGCGTTCGAGATCTTCCACTGGCAGCCGGAGTGACTTGAGCGCGATCTCAGTCTCAAGTTGCAATTGCGCGACCAACGCAGCTGCTTTTTGGGCGACCGCGGTATCGAGTGTCTCGCGCTTTTCCGTGGCCAGGAACTGGACCAAATGCTTTTCAAGTTCAGAGAATCGATTTGCTGCGAAAGCTTCAGCATCGCCAGATTCTTTCGCCCGAAGCGCGTTGCGCGCCGATACACTGAAAATCGGCGTGAACGGATCTAGGCCAGCATGATCCACAAGCGCGTCGCGCAGAAAAGTGACCGCCATCTCACGTTCGTGCGGCTCCAAGAGGTCGATCTTGTTTAAGACGATGATCAGCCTCGCGACTGTTTGCCGAATACGCGCGAGATACTCGATCTCTATTTCTGTAATCGGCGGGTCAGCCGATACGACAAGAAGCGCCGCATCGCATTCGGGCAGCACTGCATCGGCTGCCGCGGTCTGATGGCGATGCGTCGAACCAACGCCGGGAGTATCGATAAGCACGACGCCGCGCTCCAGCAATTCGGCAGGCAGGAAGACATCAACGCGCGCGACATTCAAAACATTGCGCGGATTTGCTTCCTCGGTGACGAACGTAGCGAGCTTCTCGCGCAAAGCTTCCGCACCCTTTGGTTCGAACTCCTCCACTTTGCCGGAAACATAAGTAACGCGAATACTCGGAGTCGCTGCGGATTCGAGAAATGTCGGGATCGCGGTGACAGGCACCACCCCGATCGGCAACACCGATTGTCCAAGCAGCGCATTGAGCACGGTGCTTTTGCCTCGCTTGAACTGGCCAAGAACTGCCAATTGAAAACGCTCTGTAACCAGTCGCTCACGCAATGCATGCAACCGCTCCAGAATTTTCCTTTGACTGGCAGACGGGCTATCGATTGCGGCGGCAGCCTCATCTAGAAGTCGCGCCAAGCCGCGACTCGCCGCGACATCCAGACGATGTTGAGCTGTTACTGCCGTGCAGTCGCCAATCCGTTCCGTCGCATTCACCTTCTTTCGGATTGGCTTTCTACAAGGTACACCCCGCCGACGTCAGCGGGCTCGCTTTCACTTTTCCCATCGATATCTTCAACTGAGAGTGTCCCGAGTCGCCGCCGATAGAGATGTCCCCACGCGTGCATCATCTCGACCGTCGGCTGGAAAAATTTCTGGGCGATTAACGTCGGCACGAACGCGCTCAAGATGACAACGCTGACAAGAATTGTGTACTGACTCTGATCGATGATGCCATTTTGCAGACCGTATAAAGACGAAATGGTTCCAAACGTCAGGCCCGTGGCCATGAGCAGGGTCGTATAGCTCGCTTCTTTGACCTTCATGTAGTGCAATCGTGCCAACGGAAAAACGCCGGCGATTTTAGTCACCATCTTTAGACCCAGGAACACGCTGATCACCAGAAGCGAGGTCCACAGCGCAGGCAGCGAGACATACAAGCCGGCTTTGATAAAATAGAACGGCGTGAAGACAGCAAACGCTATACTACGCATGCGGCGAACAAGCGTTTTGTCTCGAAGAAATACGCCTGCAACAACAAGACCAAGAAGATAAGCTGGAAGAACAGCTTCGCTTTTGGCGGTCGTCGCGAGGCCGCCAAGAAAAAAAAGGACGAAGAAAATGAACTTTACCTCAGGCTCGCTCACCTGCGTTGCGCCCAGGCGCGTGATGATCGACTGCGTCCAGCGCGGCATGAACCACAGAACTATCACCGTTACGAACACAAACAGCAGTAGCCAGAGATTGTAGTTGGCGAACAGCGTGCCAAGCGCAAGCACTGTTCCAAAATCGGTAATAAAACACGCGGCCAGGATCATTTTGCCCATGGCAGTGTCACTAAATCCACCTTCGATCATCACCGCGTAAACGACCGCGACAGAAGTTGTGGAGAGCGCGATGCCAGCGATCTGCGCCTGGGGCATGGGCCAGCCAAAAACGAACTCAGCGAACATCCACACCACGACAAATGGAATGGCAAACGATAGAACGCCGATCATGACGCTTGCGCGCCAATTGGCCTTGAGCGAAACGGGATCGATCTCGGTTCCAGCAAGAAACGTCAGCACGCCACTACCGAGCAGCGCGAGAAAGTTGGTCCACTCAGTTGATTGCAGTACGTGGTGCAGTTGCCCTGCAGTGGTACCGGCTCCAGCTATGCCGATATGCAGCGTGCCGCCCTCCAACCCAACGGCGAGATTGCCGGCAACAACACCAACCAGAATTTCAACCAGAGCGACTGAAATCCCGATTCGGATGGAGATCAGACTGGCGATCAATGCCAGTCCCATCCAGACCGCAGCGATAAACCAGATATTTTCGAGCATAAAAAAACTCCTTCCGATTGGAAGGAGTCATTAGCTTACGCGCTTCTCCCTTGCGGGACGGCAAACTCCATTGCCTTAACCGGACGCTAGCGCATCTTTGCTTCGATTCAAGGGAGATTATACAAGCGCTGTGCTCACCTGACTACGGCTGCGGCATCCACCATCACATCTTGAATCGTTCGCCGAGATAAAGCTGACGGCTGATGGGATCGTTAATGAGAAAATCCTTTGTGCCTTCGCTCTCGACGCGGCCGTCGTAAATCAAATAGGCGCGGTCCACGATGGAAAGAGTTTCGCGCACGTTGTGGTCGGTGATCATGATCGCAAGCCCCGATTTGCGCAGATTTACGATGATCTGCTGAACATCGTACACCGCGATGGGATCAACGCCGCTGAACGGCTCATCGAGCATCAATAACTTAGGCTGCGTGACCAACGACCGCGCGATCGTTAAGCGCCTTTTCTCCCCGCCGCTCAACGTAAGCGCAGTGTTTTTGGCAATCCGCTCAATGCCAAACTGGTGCAGCAGTTGGTCGCAACGGTTTCGTCGTTCGGACCTGCTTAATGGAAGCGTTTCCAAAATGGCAAGGATGTTTTGTTCAACCGTCATCTTACGAAAGATCGATTCTTCCTGCGGTAAATACCCCATGCCAAGCCGCGCGCGCTTGTACATCGGATAGTCAGTGACGTCAGTGTCCGAAAAAATCACCCGCCCACTGTTTGGCCTTATCAGACCAACAATCATGTAAAAACTCGTAGTCTTACCTGCTCCGTTCGGTCCAAGTAGTCCGACAATCTCGCCGGCGCTAACATGCAGGTTGATTCCATCGACGACGGCTCGGCCGCCGTAAATCTTGACCAACTGGTCGGTGGTCAGAACGGTCTCCGCCTTTGTTGTGACCGGCGGCTGAGCTTTGGGAGTCGAAACAGTCGCAGCTTGGCTAATCATGGTTTAGGCGGTGACGGAGCGGGTGACGCTTGGGTGGCTGGGGTTTGGGTAGAACTTGCTTGTCCCTTCTTTGCCTCGCCTTTCTTTTCATCGTCTGGCTGCTGGACAATTTCGGTGCGACTGGGCCCATGCGTTCTTAGCTGACTGTTCTGGCTGACGACCATGACCGTATCGGGACTGGTTGCCACGTGGAGGTTTGGTCCCTCTTGCACGCGCGGTGTTCCCACCAATTCAACATCACCCGTAGCAGCTGTATAAGTGGCTTTATCGGCGCGGCCAACAGCCCGAGTCGGAGCTCCGCCGCTCGGATTGGGCCTGTCGCGCACGAGACCAACATTGCCTTCCGCGATGGCTTTTTCCAAGCTCTGGTTTTGTCCTTTTGTAATAAACACTGTCAGTTTGTCTGATTGCAGATTGAAACGCGGATCGACTACCTTCACACGGCCGGTAAAGATGCCCATGTTCTTGGTTGAATCAAAAAAAGCCTCGTCCGCATAAATTTCCGTTGTGGTCGGTTGATCGGATTGCAGTCCCGGAGCGCTCGAACCAAACAAGTTAGGGCTGGATGATTTATCTTCTTTTTTTTTGTCTTTGTTTTTCGCTTTGTCTTTTGCCGGTTTCTCAGTCTTCTTGGCAGGCGCGGGCGAGCCTGCTGGCACAGCAGCACTCTGCCCGACAGATCGCGCCCCGATCGCGCATGCGATAAAGAGGACCAACACCGTTATTTTTTTCATTCGGTCGGGCTGGGCTTTGCGGTAAGATGAGATTTGTCAGTGATGACCATCTTCACATTTCCAATCAATCGTCCGGTCTTCGTGTTCGTGTCGAATTGCACCGAATC
>Ga0066388_100000265_pt1 | contig 22741 bp, 15 predicted proteins | sample PanSoiMetaGPlot6_FD_64539 | JGI IMG/M metagenome (GOLD analysis project Ga0066388, IMG submission 64539) | Tropical forest soil microbial communities from Panama analyzed to predict greenhouse gas emissions - Panama Soil - Plot 6 (Hybrid Assembly) | ecosystem: Environmental > Terrestrial >...
GGAGCGCATCGAGTCCTTTCTGCAGCAGCTCCCTGTCGACGCTCTCTGGGGCGTGGGCCCCGTGACCGCCAAGCGGCTTCGCGCGCGGGGCATCGAACGGCTCGTGGACATCCGCACCGCCGACCCCGCCGTGCTGCGCGAAGCGGTCGGCAGCTCGACGGAGTCGCTGCAGCGGCTGGCGGTCGGCCTGGACGATCGGCCCGTAGAGCCCGACCGGCCCTCCAAATCGTCGTCCTCGGAGTGCACGTACCCGGAGGACTTGATGGATCTGTCAAGGATCCGCGAGGAGATCGCGACGATGGCGCGCGACAATGCCGAGTGGCTCGTCAGGAAGGGGATTCGCGCGCGTACCGTGACGATCAAGGTGCGCTACGGCGACTTCGTCACGACCACACGCAGCCATTCGCAGGAGCCCACGAGCGATCCCGACGAGATCGTTCCGCGTGCGGTGGCGTTGCTCGAAAGGACCGAGGCGGGTCGGCGCCCGGTGCGGCTCCTCGGCGCGGGAGTCTACAATTTGGAAGGGCTGGATACTCCCGTCGCCGAGGAAGACCCGCAGCTCGAGCTCGAAACCTAAGAGTCATCGTGGAACCTGACGAGACCATCGATCTCTTCACATCCTCCGTTTCGGACGGAACCCCCGTGGACTGGGAAGAAGGCGGTTCTGAGCTCGATCCGCACACGGTCGAGGCGCTCCGTGACGTGTCCCGGATCGCAGACTTCCATCGGGCGCTCCAGCGCACCGGCGACCCTCCCCCAGCGGGGGAGACCTCCGCCCCCTCCTCCCCCGCTCCGCTCGAGCGGTGGCACGACCTCACACTCCTGGAACGAATCGGCGCCGGTGCGCGGGGGGAGGTCTGGCGCGCATGGGATGCGACGCTCCAGCGCCAGGTCGCCCTGAAGTTCCTGCAGCCTTCGGCCGGGGCCGGCGATCGGACCGGCTCTGCAGCGCTGCTGAAGGAAGCGCGGGCGCTCGCACGCGTGCGCCACCCCAGCATCGTCGCGGTGTTCGGAATCGCGGAGGACCAGGAGCGGGTCGGCATGTGGATGGAGTGCGTTCAAGGAATCACCCTCGCGCGCGAAATCGAACGGGTCGGGGCGCTGCCGGCCGGGCAGGTGACGCGCATCGGCCTGCAACTGTGCTCCGCGCTCGAGACGCTTGATGCCGCGGGATTGGTCCACCGCGACATCAAGCCCACGAACATCATGATCGAGGGGACCGAACGGGTCATCCTCACCGATTTCGGGCTGGGCTGGCGCCCGGCCCTCGATGACTCCGTGGCACCGAAAAGCTCCGGCACCCCCTTGTTCATGGCTCCCGAGGTCCTCGCGGGAGAGAAGTCGACGCACCAGTCCGATCTCTACGCGCTCGGGGTCACCCTGTGGTGGGCGCTGGCCGGCCAGGGTCCGTTCGAGGCGAAGACCCTCGACGCTCTCAGGAAGGAAGTGCCGCGTGGCCCTTCCCGGTCCCTGGCTCAGCTCTCTCCGCAAGCACCGCCGGATCTGGTCGAGGCGATCCTCTGGGCCATGAAGCCTTTGCCTTCGGACCGCGTCCGGAGCGCGGCTGATCTTGCCGCTCGATTGCGGACGAGCGGGGTCGACTTCGAAGCGCAGGCACCCAGGGCTCCTGCCATCGCGGTGCTTCCCTTCGTCAACAATAGTCCGGGAAACGAAGATGAGTACTTTGCCGACAGCCTCGCGGATGAGCTGATCAACGTGCTGGCCAAAGTGCGCGGACTTCGGGTGGTGGCGCGCGCCTCTTCGTTCCAGTTCAAGGGAAGGAGGGAGGACGTCGGGGTCATCGGGGCGAAGCTCAAGGTGCCCATGCTCCTCGACGGCAGCCTCCGCAAGTCGGGGAACCGGATCCGCGTTTCCGTGCAGCTGGTGAGGGTCTCCGACAGTTCCCATCTCTGGTCGGAGACCTACGACCGAACCCTGGAGGACATCTTCGCGGTGCAGGACGACATCGCTCATTCGGTCGTGAAGGAGCTGCGCACGGCGCTCCTCGGTGACAAGACGGACTCGGAGGCGAGCGCGGCCGCCACGGCGGCGGTGGTCCAGGCGGCGAAGGGCCGCGGGACCGACTCCGAGGCGCATCGGCTCTACCTTCTCGCCCGCCATCTGCTCGACCGTTCCACTCCCGAAGAAACGGAAAAGGCGATCGGGTACTTGAAGGAGGCATTGGCGAGAGACGCCGGGGCCGCGATCGCCTGGAGGGAGCTGGGCCGGGCGTACGCGATGCAATCGGATAGAGTTTGGGTCCCGGTGGCGGAGGGCTACATCCGGGCGCGTGAGGCGGTGGAGCGGGCGCTGGACCTGGAGCCGGACCTACCGGAGGCGCACGCGGAGCTGGGCTGGATCCAATTGTTCTACTACTGGGACTTCGCCGGCGCGCAGGCGTCTTTGCGCCGGGCGGTGGAGCTTTCGCCGGGGAACGCCGCGGCGCTTCGCGGGGCGGGCGTGCTCGCGTGGACCCTGGGCCGCCACGAGGAGGCCATCGGGCTCACCCGCCGCGCGTTGGAGCAGGATCCCCTGAGTGCGGCGAGCTATCACAACCTTGCGCTTGCGCTCCAGATCGCGGACCGTCTCGCGGAGGCGGAGGCGGCGTACAGGAAGGCGCTGGAGATCGCCCCGCGGAGAGCCGGGACGCGCGCCTGGCTCTCGTTGACCCTGACCGTGCTGGGGCGCGGCGAAGAGGCGTTGGCGGAGGCGATGCAGGAGCCGGACGAGGCGTTCCGGCTCTGGGCGCTGGGGATCGTCCGCCATGCCCTGGGTGATCGGGCGGGGTCGGATGCCGCCCTCGAGGATCTGATCGAGAAGAACGCGGCTGATTCCGCCTACCAAGTCGCCGAGGTGTACGGAGCCCGCGGCGAGCGGGACAAGGCGTTCGAGTGGCTCGAGCGCGCCTACGTTCAGCGTGACGGCGGCATCGCCGACATGAAGATCAGCCAGAGTCTCCGCTCGCTGCACGGCGATTCGCGGTGGGGGCCCTTCTTGAGAAAGATGGGGCTCGAGTAGAGGCGAATCACCTCGCGACCACGATCTTGCTCGTTCGGACCTCCCCTGCCGACTCGAGGCGTGCGAAATAGGTCCCGCAGGCAACCCCTCGACAGTCCCACGAGACCGAGCGCCATCCCGCCGCCTCGAGTTCGTTCACCAGCGTCGCGATGCGCCTTCCCTGGAGATCGTAGATCGAAAGGCGGATTCGCTGCGCCCTGGGAAGACCGTAGGTGAGCTGCGTCCGGATCCCAAACGGGTTGGGGTAGGTGTGCTCCAGCCGCACCGTGTTCGGCGCGCCGGCGTTCTCGGGCACCTGCACCCAGGTCTCGCTCGAGAGCTCCTGCTGCCCGTTGTCCTGAACGAGAAGACGGTAGGCATAGCGGGTGCCTGGGGTCACGTCCCCGTCCTGGAATACCACTCGATCGTCGTTGTCCACGCTTGGCTGCCCCACGGCGATCCACTCACTCGCATCGGTTCGACGATATACGGTACAGAGAGAGCCCCGTGCATCCTGGGCATACCAGGTGATGCGAACGTGCCCGGATGCGACCTCCACATTCAACATGAGCATCGAAATGGCCGTCGACGTGCTGGGGCCCAGGTTCCGCAGCACCGAGACGGTGCTGGAGCCGGAGTTGGCCACCGCGAGGTCCGGTCTCCCGTCCGCGTTCACATCCCCGATCGCAACCGACTTGACGGATGATCCCGCGCCGTAGTCTGTCTTGGGCCCGAAGGTCCCGTCGCCGTTCCCGAGCAGGACCGACACCGTATTGCCCTCGTTCGCGACCGCGAGATCCGGCTTGCCGTCCCCGTCCAGATCTCCGATCGCGACGAATATCGCGCCGGCCCCGGCGGTAAAATCCGTGCGCGGGCCCAAGGACCCGTTGCCGTTCCCGAGCAGCACCGACGCGCCGGCGCCGTAGTCGGCGGTTACGACGTCGAATTTCCCATCCGCGTTCAGATCGCCGACCGCGACGCATCTCGGGGAGGGCCCCGTCGGAAAGTCCGTCCTGGCCCCAAGGGATCCGTCGCCGCTCCCGAGCAGCACGGACACCGTGGAGGAGAGGTGGTTCGCTACCGCGACGTCCATCTTCCCATCCCCGTTCAGATCCGCGATCGCGACGGACAGGGGTTCCATTCCGGTCCCGTAGGCTGTTCCGGGATTCCCAAGAAAGTCCGGCCCGAAGGTGCCGTCACCGTTGCCAAGGAGCACCGATACCGTATTGGAGCCGCTGTTCGCTACAGCCAGGTCGGGCTTCGTGTCCGCGTTGAAGTCCCCCACCGCGACGGACGCCGGACTCAATCCCGTCTCGAAGTCGGTCGCGGACCCGAACGTCCCGTTGCCATTCCCGAGCAGCACCGAGATCGTGGTGGATCCCCCGTTCGCGGTCGTCAGGTCGGGTTTTCCGTCACCGTTCAGATCCGCGATGGCGAGGAAAGCGGGTTCAGCCCCTGTCCCGAAGTCGGTCGGGAGTCCGAAGCTCCCATCGCCGTTCCCCAGCAGTGCCTCGGCCGTGCTTGCGCCGTGGTCCGCGACGGCGAGGTCGGGTTTTCCGTCCGCGTTCAGGTCCGCGATCGCGGCCGATACCGGGGAAAGCCCCGCCTGGAAATTGGAGACGGATCCGAAGGTCCCGTCTCCGTTCCCGGGCAGGACCGATACCGTGCCTGAGTGCACCACCACGATGTCGATCTTCCCGTCCGAATTCAAGTCGCCGATGGCAGCGGATCGGGGGAACGGTCCCGTACCCAAGTCCTTCTTGGGGCTGAACGTCCCGTCGCCCTTTCCGAGCAACACGGACACGGTGCTCCTGGGGACGTTGGCGGTCACGAGGTCGGGCTTCCCGTCGGCATCGAAATCCCCCATGAGCACCTTGGTCGGCTCGTAGTCAGTCTTGAAGTCCGTCTTGGCCCCGAAGGTGCCGTCCCCGTTCCCGAGCAGCACCGACACGGTGGAGGAATCGAAGTTCGCCGCAGCGAGGTCCGGCTTTCCATCCGCATTCAGGTCGCCGATCGCGAGGGAATAGGATCCGCTTGCGATTCCGAAATCGGTGTGGCCCACGAACGTACCGTTCCCGTTTCCGAGGAGGACCGATACCGTGCTCGCGCCTACATTCGCAACGGCCAGGTCGGGTTTACCGTCGGCGTTCAGATCCCCCACCGCGACCGCCGCCGGATTCGCTCCCGACGCGAAATCGGCCTTCGTCCCGAACGTCCCATCGCCGTTCCCGAGAAGCACCGACACGGCGCTAGGGATTGAAGCCGCCAAAGCTAGATCAGGCTTCCCGTCCGCGTTGAAATCCCCGACCGCGATGGAACCCGCACCCGCTTCCGTTGGGAAGTCGGTCCTCGTCCCAAAGGTTCCGTCACCGTTCCCGAGGAGAACCGAAACGGTGCCGGAGGTAACGTTCGCAGTCACGAGGTCGAGCTTCCCATCCGCGTTCAGATCCGCGATGGCATCGGAAAGAGGGCCACCCCCCGTCCCAAAAGCGGTCCTAGGGCGGAAGGTCCAGTCCCCATTACCGAGCAGCACGGACACGGTGTTCGTGCCCAGGTTCGCGATCGCGAGATCGGGCTTTCCATCAGCGTCCAGGTCTGCGATCGCTATATTTGCGGCATCTCCGGCATCGAAGGAGAGAAAGGCGGCCGCAAAGAGCTGGCCGCCGTACGACGGGGCGGACGAGGCAAGCAGGAGTAATGCAGACACGAGTAAGGTGGTCCCATTCCATGTGCGCATGGCAGCGTACCTCCAACCAAGCTCGTCGTCACTCCGACTTGGGTCACTCCGTCCCGATAACGATCGGGACCTCGGTCCCGAACAGGGAATAGCGCAGGGCGCGGGCCGGGGACTTCATTCCCAGAAGGGTTACGTAGGCGGAACAGGTCTAAGATAAGAGGATGGCGGAGACGGTCACAGCGGTCGTCGGCGGCGGCCCAGCGGGGATGATGCTGGGCCTGCTCCTCGCCAAGGCAGGAATCGATGTGACCATCCTGGAAAAGCACCGAGACTTCCTGCGTGACTTTCGCGGCGACACGGTCCACCCCTCGACGTTGGAGCTGATCGACGAGCTCGGGCTGACCGAGAAGTTTCAACGGATCCCACAGGGGCGACTGCAGAGGCTCCCGGTCACGGGGGATCTCAGGATCGGCTCCCTGGCCGAGCTCAAGCTGAAGCATCCCTACGTCGCCCTCGCGCCCCAGTGGGACTTCCTCAACATGCTGTCGGAGGAGGCACAGCGCTACTCGCGATTCCGGCTGTTCATGGAGAGCGAGGTGACGGATGTCCTTCGGGACCTCGATCGGGTCGTAGGCGTGCGTTATCGGGATCGAGCCGGTGCCATCCAGGAGCTCCGGAGCGTTCTCACGGTCGCTGCGGATGGGCGTCGCTCGACCGTGCGATCCCTTGTCGGCTTGCCCGTCAAGGAATTCGGCGCGCCGTTCGACGTGCTGTGGTTTCGGCTGCCCAAGCGCGATCCGAATGCCGAAGAGCTGTACTTTCGTGTCGCGCCGTTCCGATGGATCGTGGGCTTCGACCGGCGGACGTACGTGCAGATGGCCTACATCATCGAGAAGGGCACGCGCGATCAAGTCCGTGACGCCGGAATCGAATCGTTTCGCCGCAGCATTGCCGAGACCATTCCCGAGCTGGCCGACCGGGTCGACGATCTGAAATCGTTCGAGGACATCAAGTTCCTCGAGGTGCAGGTCGATCGCGCGAAGCGGTGGCATTTGCCGGGCTTGCTCTTGATCGGCGACGCCGCGCACGCGATGTCGCCGCTCGGGGGCGTAGGCATCAACTACGCGATCCAGGACGCGGTGGCGGCCGCCAACTTGCTCTCGCCGGCGCTGCTCCGGTCCCAGCGCGACCGATCGGAGATTCCGGAGCGCGCGCTGCGTGCGGTGCAGCGCCGCCGCGAGTTCCCCACCGCGGTCATCCAGGGCCTCCAGCGGCTTGCGCAAGATCGGCTGATCGAGCCCGCGTTGCATGGACGGGTATCCGGAATTCCGAAGCTGGCGAAGATCATGCAACGGGTCGGGCCCTTGCGGCGGCTGTTCCTGCGCGTGCTCGCGGTGGGCGTCCGCCAGGAGCACATTCACATCCCGTAACCCGCCGCCATGCTACCTTCCCCCGCGTGAAGTCGCGCGCGCACGCCCCCAAGCAGCCCCAACGACCGCCGGATCTCACCTCCTGGATTCAGCCCGCCGCGATCGGTGCCGCCGCACTCGCCGGGGCAGCGTGGTTCCTTCACTCCGAGCACGAAATCGCGGGCGCGTGGGGCTACTCGCTCGATGACTCGTGGATCTATGCAACCTATGCGAAGAACGTGGCCACGGGGCATGGGTACGCGTTCAACCCGGGCGAGCACATCGCCGGCGCCACGGGCCCGCTGTACGTCTATCTGCTCGCTCTCATCTACCTGGTCTTCCAGGATGTCGTCCTCCCCGTGAAGATCCTCGGCGTACTCTGCCTCGCGGCATCGGGCATTCTCGTGCACCGCATCGTCCGGCGAATCCTGCCGGACAGTCGATACGGCCCGCTCGTCGCGGGTGTCCTGGTCGGGTGTTCGCCGCCGCTCCTTTGGGGTGCGCTCTCGGGTCTCGAGGTGCCGGAGTACCTTCTCATAGCCTGCCTGGGTCTCTACGGCTACGTCCGGAGCCGATGGACGCTTGCCGTGGCGATCTGGAGCATCGGGGTTTGGCTCCGTCCTGATGGCATGCTCTTAGTGCTTCTCGGCATCGCGCTCCGTCCGCGGATCGATCTGAGGAGCGCACTCGTGTCGCTGGCGGTCGCGGCGGCGATCATCGGGCCGTACCTCGCCTTCAACGAGATGGTGGGCGGTTCCCTGCTCCCGAACTCCGTCAGCGTGAGCCATGGCGCCGGCAGCGGGTTCTTCGCCGATCAGTGGAACATGGGACGGCAGGTCGCGGATCTGTGGGGAATCGCTCGGAGGAGCGGTGGCACCGGTTTTCACGCGCCCCTTCTCATCCCCGGGATCGTGGTCGGTTCGGTGCTCATGGCTCGGAATTGGCCCGTGCTCGTGACGTACGCGCTGGCCTTCCCATTCGCGCTGGCTCTGTACCGTCCGTGGAGCGGGCAGTTCAGTCGATATATCGTCTATGCGGTCCCGTTCGGAATGATGCTGGCCGTGATCGGTTACGAGTGGGCTTGCCGGCGAGCTTTGGGATCTCGATGCGGCCAGGGGGTGCTCTTTCTCGGAGCGATCTGTCTCGCATGGCAGGTCTACGAAGCTCGGGTGACCGGCATCTCCCATGGATGGAATGTGCAGAACATCAATGGCATGCAGCGCTTCGTCGCGGAGTCGGTACGAAGGTCGACGAGCCCGGGCGATACGGTCGCGGTGAACGACGTGGGCGCGATGGGATATTTCAGCGGCTGCTACGTCGTCGATCTCGTCGGGTTGGTGTCGCCGCGGATGGGATTTCCTGAGTATCTGCGCCGTTACCGCCCGAAGTATCTGATCGTCTTTCCGGAGTGGTTTCGGGCGTTTGTGGCCGTGGATGAGAAGACCAAACAAATCGTGTTCTACGACGCCGATTCGACGTACAAGTACTCGCCGTACTACGGCGTTCGATTGAAGAAGAACACGATCGCCGCGCGGAACACGATGTATTTCTTCGAGCGAATGCCGCGCGGTGAGACTGGACCGTCGAGTGTCCAGCTGGTCGTGCACTGAGTCCCCTTGCGACCGGACGGGTTACCCATGCCGGACACCCGTTACAACCCACTCCGCTCCCCTCCTCGCGATGTCCACGTGAGCCGGCTTGGCCCGATCTCCGTCGACGGACAGCTCGATCGAGAACGCGGCCGACCCTTCGAGACCCTGAAGGGCTAGGTCCGGAGACGCCAGCGGGACGATGCGGCGCTGGCCGCGCCCGAATTCGATGCAGGCCGAATAATGACGCGCGGCGTTGAGACCCATGTCCACCGCCAGATCGTGGAAGTGCAGCGCTCCACCTCGTACCTCGAAAAAATCCAGCGGCGCAACCTTGCCGAACCAGTAGCGCGCGATCTTGTTGCGACGTTCGATCAGGTTCTGAACCAGAATCGGCGGCGCGCGCGGGTCCTCGTAGTGCGCCGCGTCCACGGCCGCCCGGATCTGAGCGTCCGAGAACGAAGCCACGATCTTGGCGCCCCAATAGGCGTCCCGATCCGTCATCTCGCGGAACGCCGGGTCGGGCACCCCGGGTGCGAACTTGTCCGGCCGGAAGACAGACGATTCCAGGCGCCCCACCGACGGCACGTCCGTTTCCTGATGCGCGCGGCGCCACGGCTCGACGGCGAAGCCGAGCGTCAGGAAGCGCCGCGCGTTCCATCCAAGATCAATGGCGGCCTCATAGCCGTCCTGGAGCCGCTTCTTCCCGTCGGCGGTCGCACCCAGGGAAGAGCCGGGATCCAGGATGTAGTGTTTCACGTAACCGCGGCCGGCGCCCGTGCCGGTCGAGTCGAACATATCGAGGAAATTCGCATCCTTCGTATCCCAGAAGTTGAGCCAGGAGCTCACGACGTAGAGCCCTCGAAGCTCGCGTCGCCCCGTGTGCGAGTACCAGTCGTTGAGGTCCCCTGGGCGCCGTCGACTCATGCTGAGCGATCCGAGCGCGTGGCCGGGAAGGAAGAGGCTCGACGTGGCCCAGTACTCTCCCTGCTCGGTGACCGCGCCTCTCGCGAGCATCGAGTCGAGATTGGCCTCGGTGAGGCGCTCTCCCTTCCCTGGCCGCAAGAGGCGAGGGTCGATGACGAGATCCTCACGACGGAATCGGACGGGCTCGTTGTGGGGCACGTTGTACCCCGCCGCGTGGAGTAGCGTGCGTGCGATCATGTCGGCGCCGGAGCTGAGCTGCGGGTACCCAACCCAGTCGAGCTTGACCAGCCACTTGCGCCCGGCGGCATCCTTGATCTCGAAACCGGGGGTGGTCCCACCCTTCTTCGGGTGCTTAATGGTCCATGGTTTCTCGGGCAGGAGCGTGGAGTCCGGTCCGAGCAGGAGCTGGCTCACAGGGACCGCGCGGACGTGATTCCGATTCGTGAACCAGGTGGAGTTGGGTACCTCGTCGAAGGCGTTGACGTTCACCGCCTCACGCTTGGAATGGGCGCCGAGCGCATCGGCCAACGCGAGGAGCTTGTCGGGTACGTCGAATGCGTGGGACAGGGGCTCGGCGATGGCGTCGTGGAAGAGATGCCCGTAGAAATCCGGCTCCCAATCGGGCGGCCGTGGGATGGGCTGACCGTCGTGATCGACCCAGGTTGTGTCACTGATGACGGCCGGCCGCTCCGGGTCCCCCGTGGCCGGGCCGGGGTATGAGGCAAGAGCCGCGCCCAGGACAAGGGCCGTCAAGACGGCCGATAACCCCACAACGGTGCCTGACCTCATGGATCAAGCGTACAACAGTTCGTCCTCGCAGAGTTCGCGGGTGTACGCTCGAAAGCCGTTACCGAAAATCCTCCATCAACGTCTCCAGCGCTCCCGACCCCGGACACAGCGACTCGAACGGCACCTGCACCAACGGCGTGTCGCTCGTATGGTTCATCTCGTGCATGTCGGGAACCGACTCGTCCAGATACAAGAGCCCGGTCGGAATCACCCCCCGGGTGTGCGCCTCATGGATGTACTGAAAGACCTTGGCCCGGTCGCGCGGGTCGTACCCCTCCGGGACGGCTGAAAAGCGCACGAGGCTGCCGTCGTGCATCGCGACCGTGGTGACACCGTCCGCTCCGATCGGAGCTGAGATCTCCTCGGCGGGCGGAACGAGGTCGGCCTGGGCGACGGGCTTTTCATGCTTGCGGGTGTACAGGTAGCTCTTGGTCGACCCCTCATGGTCGTTGAAGGTGACGCAGGGGGAAATCACGTCCACCAGCGCCAGACCGCGGTGCTTCAGGGCAGCCATCAAAATCGGCACCAGCTGCTGCTTGTCCCCCGAAAAACCCCGGGCGACGAACGTGGCGCCGATGGAAAGCCCGAGAAACACCGGGTCGATCGGCGCCATCTGGTTCTCTTCCCCCTTCTTCAACTTCGATCCGACATCCGCCGAGGCGGAGAACTGCCCCTTGGTCAGCCCATAGACGCCGTTGTTCTCGATGACGTAGAGCATCCGGACATTCCGGCGGATGGCGTGCGACATCTGTCCCAAGCCGATCGAAAGCGAATCGCCGTCGCCGGAGATCCCGACGTAGTGGAGGTCGCGGTTGGCTGCAGCGGCGCCCGTAGCCACGGCGGGCATCCGACCGTGGACGGAATTGAACCCATGGGCGCCCGACGCGAAATAGGTCGGAGTCTTGGAAGAGCAGCCGATGCCGCTCATCTTGGCGATCCGATGCGGCTCGAGCGAAAGCTCCCAGAGGGCCCGGATCAAGGCCGCGGTGATCGAATCGTGCCCGCAGCCCGCGCACAAGGTGGACATCGCCCCCTCGTAATCGCGGACGGTCAGCCCGAGCTCATTGGTCTGCGAGCCGGGAGGGGCGGCGATCGGTTTCGAGATCGATGGCATTCGCGTCCTATCCCTCGGCCCCGCTCAGGGCCTCCGGCATGCCCCCGAGACCGCGCGCGGCTTCGCCGTCCGGCCTGCCGATCGCGGACAGGTAACCCTCCACGACGAGACCGGCGCTCAGGGGAAACCCGCCGTAATAGAGGAGCGACTTGAGCTTGTCCTTGGGAACGCTCGTTTCCAGAGCGATCAGGGACTTCAGCTGGTGGTCGCGGTTTTGCTCCACGATGTAATTGACCTCGTGGGCGTTCAAGAACGCCTCCACTTCGGCGCCGAACGGAAAGCCGCGAATGCGCATGTAGTCGCCGTAGATTCCCTGCTCCGCCAAGAGGTCGAGCGCCTCGCGGACCGCGGCGTCGCATCCACCCAGGGTCACGAGCGAGAAAGGCGCTCGCCCCTTCCCTTTCCCCTTGCCCCGCGGGGCCTGGGACGGCTCGATGACCGCCGGAGGCACGAATGGCGCCGCGGCTCGATGCTTGTGGGAGAGGCGGTCGACGACGGCCTGATACTCCTCGGGCAGCTCGGTGTAGCCGCCCAGCCGGTTGTGTCCCGAGCCGCGCGTGAGATACGCCCCTTTGGCTGAGAACCCCGGCAGCGTGCGAGGCGTCACGAAATGCTCGTCCTCGTCGGCGTAGCGGTGGAAGTGGCCCAGCTTCTCGATCTGCTCGGGGGAGAGCACGCGCCCACGCTCGGGCTTGTAGCGGTCGTCCCACGTCAAGCGAGGCACCACCCAATCGTTCATCCCGATATCCAGATCGCTCATCAAGATCACCGGCGTCTGGAATTTCTCGGCCAGATCGAACGACTTCACGGCGAACTCGAAACATTCGGCCGGATGGGCGGGGAACAGCAAGATATGCTTGGTGTCGCCGTGGGATGCGTACGCGCACAGTAGCAGGTCGGCCTGCTGGGTTCGCGTCGGCATTCCCGTGGACGGGCCGACCCGCTGCACGTCGACCAGGACGGCCGGAATTTCGGCGTAGTAGGCGAGCCCCAGGAATTCGTTCATCAAGGAAACGCCCGGCCCGGCGGTGGACGTGAAGGCACGGGCTCCCGCCCAGCCCGCGCCGATCACCATGCCGATGGCGGCGAGCTCATCCTCGGCCTGCAAGATCGCGAAGTTGTTCTTCCCGGTTTCGGGATCCTTGCGGTAGCGCTCGCACAGGCTCTTGAACGCCTCCATCACGGAGGTCGCGGGCGTGATCGGATACCAGGCCGCGACCGTGCAGCCCGCGTAGAGCGCTCCCAGGGCGGTCGCGGTGTTCCCGTCGATCAGGATCTTGTCCGCGTTCGCGTCCATCCGCCGCACCCGGAACGGGAGGGGGCACTCGAAGTTCTGCTTCGCGAAGTCATAGCCCAGCTTCAGCGCCTTGTGGTTCGAATCGAGCAGCGCCTTCTTCTTGCCGAACGTCTCCTGTAACAGCTCCTCGACCACGCCCAGCTCGATGTCCAGGAGAGCAATCAGGCTGCCCGCGTAGGCGATGTTCTTCATGAGGATCCGTTCGCGGGGCTCCCGGAAGTGCTCGACGCAGAGCCGGGCGAACGGGACGCCCAGGAAGGTGACGTCCGGACGCTGAAGGCTCTTGTCGAGCGACCAGGTCGAGTCGAAGAGCAGATAACCCCCCGCGCGAACTTCCTTGATGTCGCGCCCGTACGTCTGGGCGTTCATCGCGACGATCAGGTCATAGTCCAGCGCCCTGGCGGTCCGCCCGTCCTTGTTGACTCGGATTTCATACCAAGTGGGAAGCCCCTGGATGTTGGACGGAAAGAGGTTCTTGCCGGAAACGGGAATCCCCATCCGAAAGATGGCCTGCATCAAGAGCCCGTTCGCGGACGCCGAACCGGTGCCATTGACATTGGCCAGCTTGAAGGCGAAATCGTTTACGCGGGGACTGGTTTCGGGCATGAGCTGTTCGTGGCGTAGGGCAAGAGGATGTCGGACTTCTGCATGTCCCACGCGGCGGTGGGACACCGCTCGGCGCAGAGTCCGCAGTGCACGCAGATGTTTTCGTCCTTGAGCATCACCCGTTTCGTCTGGGGCAGATCCTCCGAGACGAACAGAGCTTGATCGGGGTTCAAGGCGGGGGCGGTGAGCCGGCTCAAGAGGTCCTGCCCGTCGCCGTTCGGGGCGATCGTCAGGCAGAGGACCGGACAGACGTCGATGCAAGCGTCGCACTCGATGCAGCGCGGTGCGGAAAAGACCGTCTGCACGTCGCAGTTGAGACAGCGCTCCACTTCGCGGGCCGTCTGCTCGGCCGTGAAGCCGAGCTCCACCTCGACGGACAGCTCCCGAAAGCGCTTGGCCAGGTCGACATGGTTCATCTTCTGGCGGAGCACCGGATTGAAGTCGTTGGAGTAGCTCCACTCCGAGATCCCCATCTTCTGGCTCGTGAGATTCATGCCGCGCGGCGGCCGCTCGGTCACCGGCTCCCCGCGCACGTACTGATGGATGGAGATCGCGGCTTCATGTCCGTGGGCCACGGCCCAGATGATGTTCTTCGGGCCCCAGGGGGCGTCGCCGCCGAAGAAGATGCCGGGGCGGGTGGACATGAAGGTGGTCTCGTCCACGACGGGGAGATCCTGATCGCCGAAGTCGATGCCGAGGTCCCGCTCGATCCAGGGGAAGGCCGCCTCCTGCCCGATGGCCAGGATCACGTCGTCGCAAGGGAGAACGACGGAGTCGATCGTCTTCGAATGCCTCGCGTCGGCGTCCCACTCCAGCCGCTCGAATTCCATTCCGACCAGCTTCCCACCTTCCAGCACGAAGCGCTTCGGGGCATGGTTGACGAGGATCTCGATCCCTTCCTCCTCGGCATCCTCCAGCTCCCAAGGCGAGGCTTTGAAGAAACCGCGCGGGCGGCGGGCCATCACCTTGATGTCGCGCCCGCCCAATCGCCGCGACGAGCGGCAGCAGTCCATCGCGGTATTGCCGACACCGATGATCAGGACCCGCTCGCCGATCTTGTCGATGTGCTTGAACGCGATCGATTCGAGCCAGTCGATCCCGATGTGGATGTTGGCGGCCGCCTCGGCGCGTCCCAGGAGCTCTAGATCCTTGCCGCGCGGGGCGCCGCTGCCGACGAAGACGGCATCGAATCGCTCCGTGAGGAGCGCTCGCATGCTCGTGACCGGGGAGTTGTAGCGAACCTCGACCCCCATATCCAGGATGGCGTCGCACTCTTCCTGGAGCACCTTCTCGGGGAGGCGGAAGGAGGGGATGTTGCTGCGCATCAGGCCGCCGGGCCGGTCGTGCTTCTCGAAGAGCACCACGTCGTAGCCCAGGGGCATGAGATCGTTCGCGACGGTCAGGGATGCCGGACCGGCGCCGATCAGGGCGATCCGTTTCCCGTTCTTCTTGGCCGGAGCTTGGGGCAGGAGGTGGCCGATCTCCCCCTTGAGGTCGGCGGCCACCCGCTTGAGCCGGCAAATGGCGACGGGTTGATCGCCCTCGAGCCGCCCGCGCCGGCAGGCGGGCTCGCAGGGTCGGTCGCAGGTACGGCCCAGGATGCCCGGAAAGACGTTCGACTCCCGGTTCAGCATGTAGGCTTCGGTGTAGCGGCCCTGGGCGATCAGGCGGATGTATTCCGGCACGTTCGTGTGTGCCGGGCAGGCCCACTGGCAATCGACGACCTTGTGGAAGTAGTCGGGATGTCGGGTATCGGTCGGTTTCACTAGCTCGCGTATGGTTGCCCGGCTCCCCGAACCCACCCTTCGAAACGGGGCAACTGCCGGGGGCAGATTATGTTACCTGCTGTGGTGGGGTCCGTCCATGGAAACCTTCAGCGCTGGAGGGTCTACTCCCCGGGCTCCTCGGAAGGCTTGGGGACCTCCGTGTCGGCCTGTTCCGTCGAGCCGTCGACGGCCGTCGGCTCCGGATCCTGTTGCGACTCCGCCCGGGCGCGCCGGCGTGCCTGCCGCGCTTCGCGCTTCTCGAGCGACCTCGCGAGGCGCTTCTGCTCTTTCTGGCGTTTCAGGAACGACGGTCTCCTACTCGCTGCCACTCTGCGTTCCTTTCGTGCGGGCGAACCGGCTGTGCCGGCGCGCGATCCGGCGCGCGTCTCCGGACGTCGGTGGGTGTGGCGGCATCTCGGTTGCGAGCGTGCCGAGGAACAGGTCCGCGAGCGGCAGCAGCACGTTCAGATTGCGGTTCATCTGCACGTGGTGAATTCGATGGTGCCGCTTGATGAACTGGAACGCCCCGGAGCGCTCGATCCGTGCGAAGGTCGGCTTGTGCATGAGATAGTGAAGACCCTCGTACCCTAGATAATACACCAAGGAGGTCGCGAGGAACGCGAGCAGGAACGCCGGATAGGGCCAATCGACCCTCCAGGCATGAAGGCCCCAGGCGATCAGCGCCCACGGCAGCGTGCTGATCATGATGAGCAAGGGCCCTCCCCACCATTGAAAGTGGAGCGCCTCGTGCTGCTCCTCGTCCTCGACATGGAACGTGTCGTCGAATTTGCAGAGCTGGTGGTGGATCAGGGTATGCTGGGTGAAACAGTGCTCCGGCAGCCACGGACGGTGCAGCCAGTAACGGTGGAAGGCCCATTCGACGAAACTCGACTGCACGATTGCGACGAGCGTACCGACGACGGCTCCGATCAGCATGAAATGGTTTCCGGGTGATGGTGCGGAAAGTGGCCAGCCGAGAGCGCTGGAGGTTCTTGGAAACATTGGAAGTATCGGCGGCTCCCGTGCGAATGCCTAGCGCAATCTGGTGGTTCCGCACATGAAATCGCTTGGGATTTAGTCCTTTACAATCGGGACGTCTCAGCCGATCCTACGGGTAGCCGTTTGATACGGGAGCCCGCCAAAGTGGCTGGGTTCGCTGCCCTGTGCAGGGCGGCAAGTGGGGGCACGTCGCCCCGAAAGCAAGGAGAGTCAGAGTGGCTGTTGGAAACGTGAAGTGGTTCAACGAAGCGAAGGGTTTCGGATTCATTCAGCAGGAAGGCGGAGAGGACGTTTTCGTTCATTATTCGGCGATCTCTGGCGAGGGCTTCAAGACGCTGGCCGAGGGCGAGCGGTTGGAGTTCGACGTCGTGAAGGGGCCGAAAGGCCTCCAGGCCGCGAACGTGCGGAAGGCATAACCGGCCGCAGCACAGCGAGAATCGAGGGGGCGGCATCGAAAGGTGCCGCCCCTTGTTCGTTTACCCCTCCGGCACGAGGCTGATCACGGTCCGGCGGTTGGCCGGGAAGTACTTGCGGAAGGTGTCGCGCAGATTCTTGGTCGTCAGGAGCCCGATGCGCTCGCGTCGGTGGGCGATACGGCGCGGGTCGATGCCGAACTGGAGCGTCGCGAGGATCGAGCCCGTCCACATGCCGTTCTGCTGGAGCGCAACGTCCAGCTCGCGCCGCTCGATCTCCTGGTCCTTCTGGAGGTCGGCCGCGGACGGCCCCTCATCGCGCAGCTTTTGGATCTCCGATAGCGTCGCCCGGACCAAGGTGTCGACTCGCGCCGGATCGCTGCCGAAGGAGACGGTCATCGTCGCATGGCCCGGCACGGGGGCCAGGTTCGAATAGGCTGCCCCGGCCGAATAGGTGCCCCCCATCAGCTCGCGCAGCGTCTGCCGCAGATGGTCCGTGAGGATCGACGCGCACGCGCGGGCGCGGTGCATGTCGAGCTCCTCGATCGGGAAACCCGTGGTGAAGTAGGTGATCTGCGTGCTGCTCTTGGGCTCGAGACCCTTGTGCACCCGTACGGCGACATTGCCGGTCGGATAGCGCGGGAGCTTGGGAGCGAAGCGCGACGTCGGCCTGCCCCGCGACTGCAGCGAACCCAGGTACCGCGCGAGCAGCGGCACGATCGCGTTCACCTTGAAGTTCCCGGCGAACGCGAAGGTGAAGTCGGCCGCGTTGCCGAAGCGCTGCTTGTGGAACGCGAGCACCTGGTCGAGGTTCAGCGCTTCGACCTGGGCCACGGTCGGCACTCGATCCAGGTAGAGCCCTCCCTCGTTCACGGCCACGATCGTGTCGGAGAACGCCGCCTGCGGGTTATTTCTCCGGTCCTTCAGGAACTCGACCATGTGCTTCTGCAACGCCGCGAATCCATTCGGATCGCGTGTGGGCTGCGTGAACGTGAGATACGTGAGCTGGAGCGCCGTCTCGAGGTCCTGGGGGCGCGTGCTGCCGGAGATCCCCTGCGTGTAGTCGTCGTAATGAGCGCCCACGCGGGCGATCCGGCCGGCGAGCACCTTCTCGAGCTCCGTACTCTTGAAGCCGCCGACGCCGGCATCGGCGATCACGGGCTCCGCCAGGGCACCGACGGCATAGTCGGACGAGTCCGCGAGCGACTGGCCGCCCAGTGAGGTAGCCGCGAACACGATCTCGTCGGCTTTGAAGTTCGTGGGCTTGAGCCACACCTGGACGCCGTTCGAGAGCGTCACGACGGTGACGCCGATCTCGGGGACGGCACGGCGCGACTTCACCGATCCCGGCACCGGCAACTTCGCCATGAGCTTCCGGCCGGCGGTCTCCTCGACCCACGCGGCCGGGTTGGCCCTAGCCTCGCGGTCGATCACCGAGTGCACCGTGGCCTCATTGGGCACCTTGCTCCTCGTGGGCGCGGTGACGAGCACGACGCGATTGTCGGGCCGCATCAGCTGCGCGGGCACCGCGTTGACCTCGGTGAGCGAGATGCCGTCGAGCACGCGCTTCACGATCGCGTATTCGGCCTCGATCCCGGGCGCCGGTTCCCCGTTCAGGAAATAGCTCACGTACTCGCGGGCGAAGCCTGCGCTCTCCGACTTGTCGCGCTCCGCGTAGATGCGCTCCCAGCTCGCGCACGTGCTCTCCTTGGCGCGCTCGAGCTCGCTGGGGAGGAATCCATGTGCGCGCACGCGCGCGGTCTCCTCGAGCAGTGCCTGGAGGCCGCTCTCGATTCCGCCGTCCTTCACGGTCGCCTCGAGCTCCCACATGTCGTCGGTGCGGCCCAGCATGCCTCCCCCCGCGCCCGCGTCGAGGAACGGCGGGGCGGCGCGATGGGCGATCTCGTCGAATCGATCGTTGAGCATCGAGAAGTAGAGATGGCGCACGAGGTCGCGGCGGTACTGCCCCACGGTCGCGGTGACCTGGTGCCGCGACTTGAAGCCGAGCGTCACGCTCGACCCTGTCGCTTCGGGATCGGTGGCGATCGCGACCAAGGTCTCCTGATGGGGCGGAATGTCGAACACCGGAGTCGGGCGGGGGTGTGCAGGCCGCTTCAGGTCGCCGAAGTGCTCCCGGATCAGCGCCTCCATCTTGGCCGGGTTGATGTCGCCCACCGCGACGACGGCCATGTGATCGGGCGTGTACCAGTCGTGGTAGAACGCGCGCAGCCGGTCGTGCGGGGCCTTCTCGATCACCTCGGGGAGGCCGATGGGCAGCCGGTCCGCGTATCGCGAGCCGTGAAACACGACCGGGAGCTGCTTGCGACGGATGCGCTCGCCGAAGCCCAGGCCGAGCCGCCGCTCCTCCAGCACGACGCCGCGCTCCTTGTCGATCTCCCGATCGGTGAGCGTCGCGCGCCCGGCAAAATCCGACAGCGCCGTGACGCCCCGATCGAGGAGCGTGTCGCGATCGGTCGGCACGTCGAGCGAGTAGACCGTCTCGTCGAACGAGGTGTAGGCGTTCGCGTCGGCGCCGAAGCGCAGGCCGATCGACTGGAGGTACGCCACGAGCTCGTCCGGCTCGAAGTGTGTCGAGCCGTTGAAGTTCATGTGCTCGGAGAAGTGCGCGAGCCCGCGCTGGTCGTCGACTTCGGCGGTGGAACCGACGTCGACGGCGAGCCGCAGCGCGACGCGCGCCTCGGGCTTGTGGTTCGCTCGGATGAAATAGCGCAGGCCGTTGGGCAGCACGCCGGCGCGCACGCGGGCGTCGAGCCGGAGCGTGTCCCCCGACCCGAAGTGCTCCGTGGAGGATGCGGACGGCGGTGAGCACCACGCCCTGCAAGGGATCGATGCCTCGAGCAGGATCGAAATCGCGAGCGCGGTCAGGCGGGTGGTCATTCCATGGTAGTGAGACACGGAGGAATGGTGACCGCTCCTACGGAAAGCGTCAATGTCTACTCGACGCGCTCCGCCAAGTGCCGGGACTTGGCCTCCTCGAAGATGGAGCGCATTTCCCGCTTCGCTACCTTGATCGCTCGATCCATCCCCTCCTCCGCATCCGCGCTGGCGATCTTGCGTTTCGACTTGGCGATCTTACGATGAAGCCTCGACGCCTCGCCCCGATCCCCCCACGCGTCTTTCGAATCCCGGACCGGCTTCAGCGCGGACTGGGCGCGATCGATCATCGTGCGATCGCGGATCACGTACCCGTCGTCGTCCTCGCGGATGTAGATGAAATGGTCACCGAAGCGGCGCTGGAGAACGTTCACGTCCGGAACGCCGTCCGTCGAGGACATGCTCGTGCTGCCGCTGTCCACGACCATCCAGTTGAAGGAGTGCACGTCGGAGCCCGGCCCGTGGCCGTAAGCAGTCGCCGCGGCCAGGAGCACGAGCCATGGTAGGAACGTCTTGAAGATCTTCATCGGGGTCTCCTCGGTCAGGATCACTGCATGTCGCAGAATGTGTCTTGTGAGTTGGATGGGGCTCGCAGGCCGGAGGTTTGAGAGAATCGCTCCTACGCAGTACTCTGTTCGCATCCACGAGGGGGGGTGGCATGAAGAGTCCCGGCCGTCGAACGTTCATCGTGGCATCGGTGTTCCTCGTGCTGATGGGCGTGATGCACGGCATCGCCCAACTCACCAGCAGAGCCACCCGTCCCGAAGGCATCGCGATCGAGGCGGCCATGCGCGGCTACCACGTTTCGCTCGGCTTCGGCATGTCGCCATCGCTGCTCGATCTCAGCGACAACCTCGGCTTCTCGGTCACCATCGCCCTCCTCTGGCTCGGCGCCATGGGTCTCGTGGTCGCCACCGCCGACCCATCGGCCCGCGTGCTGCGCCGGACGACCATCGTGAACCTGGTCGGCGGCGCTGCGCTCGCCGTGTCTCAGGCCCACTACCGGGTGGCCCCGCCGCTCGTACTGCTCGCGTTGATCGAGCTATTGTTCGTGGTGTCGCTGATCAGGCAGGGAACTGGAAAGCGATGCGACACGAACGACGGTGAGGTTTGACTCACAGGTGATGCTTATGGCCGGCATCTAAGGGTCATGACACGGGCCGAGCGATTCCACCCGGTCCATAGACCCATCGGAGGTGACCCTCCGCCATCACAAGCCGACTCCGGTTCACTGCCCGTCTCGTCGTCCGTGCCGGATTTCTACGCCCGCGACGGATACTCATATTCTAGCGCCGTTTTGCGTCGAATCAGCCCGTATCGTGCCCGGGAACGAGATCTCCCGTGCCGGGCCGGCCAGCTCGACGCGCAACGAATCGGCGGGCGGCAGCACCTCGGACGGGAGCCAGCCCTTCGCGATCATCGCGCGGCCGATGAAATGCATCTGTGCCCTCACGTAGCGACGCGGGGCGCCATTGGCATCGAAGCGGCCGCGCCAGCGGCTCGGAGATGGGATGACCGTGACGAGGAACAGGGACTGATCGAGTGTGAGGTCGTGCGCGTCGCGATCGAAGTAGAACCGCGCGGCCTCATCGGCGCCGTGGATACCCGGCCCCCACTCGATGATGTTCAGGTAGATCTCGAGCAAGCGGTCCTTCGAGACGCCGGCAAGGTGCTCGAGGATCCAGGCCAACACGATCTCCTGTCCCTTGCGCGAGAGCGTGCGCGCGTGGCCGGTGTAGAGATTGCGCGCGAGCTGCATCGTGATCGTGCCCGCCCCGCGCCGGTAGGCGCCGGCCTTGAGGTTCTCGGCGATCGCCTGCTTCATCGCCTCGGTGTTGAATCCTCTGTGGCCGAAGAATCCGCCGTCCTCGTTCGTGACGACCGCGTGCACGAGATAGGGCGAGATCGTATCGAGCGTCCGGAAATGCGGATTGTTCGCCGACAGCTCCCGCACGGCCCGGGCGCCGCGGGGCAGCAGGATGACCGCGACGAACGGCCTGTCGAGTCCGAGCAGCCGCAGGCTGGTCCGGGCAGGATCGAGCACCAACTGGTGCGGGACGACATCCGCATCGAACCGCACGCTATCCGGCCGCTCGAGATCGAGGTCGAGCGCCGCGTGGTAGTCCCACGAGCCGCGGACTCCGACACGGAGCAGCGGTCCGAGCACCGCCGTTGGCAAACTGCGCGTGACCCGCTCCTCGGTCATGCCGTCCGCCCACACGGCGAAGTGAAGGGCAGGGCCGCTCGTCGCGAGCCGGCCCTCGATTCGGAATGGGAGCCGGCCGATCGTGACGCGCGTGCCCTCGCCGATCGTGACGAGACCGCGGCGGAAGTCCTGGTGCAACGTACCCTCCACGGTGATGAGCAGTGGATCGGTACGCGCATGAGTCGAGTCCGTGATCAGGAACCGGGCATCGCCGCGGATGCGATCGTCGCGATCGTAGGTGAGCATCGCGGTGAACGGCACCCGGCGTTCGAGCTGGAGGGAGCCGAACGTCGAGAGTCGAATGCCGTCCTCGACCGGCTTGAGGTCGAGCCGCGCAATCCGGAGTCCTCGAGTCGAGGCGTCCTCGCTGTCGGCGGTCGAAATCTCGACGTCATTCAGCTCGAGTCGCGGGAGCCGGCGGGCGGGCACGAGCAGGACCCTTACCCAAGATTCGGCCGAGTGCCGGAGCCGCGCCGCGCGGGCCGGATCCTCCTTGGACGCGTGCCCGGCCGGGAGGTCCTCTGGCACGAGCGTGTCGGACTCCGCGGCACGCGCGGGCAGTCGGATCTGTGCATGCCAAACGCCGAGGCTCCCGATACGCGGGCGCAAGCTCCAGAGCGAACCGAGGTCGAGCGCGGCGGCGAGTGAGTCGGCTTGGAAGAGCGAGTCGGTGGCGCTGCCTGCCCCTTGGCGCACGGCGACGACTCGACTGATTCTCACCCGACCGAGCCCGGACACCGTCAGGCTGTGCCACGAGACCGCGAGCCCGCGGGCGGCGGCGGCCGCGCGAAGACGCCCGGCCGCGAGGCGGGTCATGATCGACCCGAACGAGAGCCAGACGATCACGGCCGCGGCAAGGAGGACGAATGCAATGCGAAGGCGGGTGATCATGTTCGCCGCGTTATTCCCCGCAAGTTCGATCGTTGTACAAATCGCTCACTTCTGTAAGTCAAAGCTGACAGGAATGCACGGGGTTCGTGTTTGTGGTCCCCCTGAATTGAGCGGGCCACTACTCTTGTGGTGCGGAATGAAGCGGACACCTTGACATGAAGTGCGA
>Ga0066388_100000266_pt1 | contig 22738 bp, 15 predicted proteins | sample PanSoiMetaGPlot6_FD_64539 | JGI IMG/M metagenome (GOLD analysis project Ga0066388, IMG submission 64539) | Tropical forest soil microbial communities from Panama analyzed to predict greenhouse gas emissions - Panama Soil - Plot 6 (Hybrid Assembly) | ecosystem: Environmental > Terrestrial >...
GAGGTCGTGCTTCGCCGCCTCGGTCTCGCGCGGGTCCTCCTCGGTCGCGTCGCGGAGCTCGCGTAGCTCCGGATGGCGGAACAGCCCGTTGTCGTCGAAGCCGATCTTGGCGTCGAGGGCGAGGACGTCGCCCGAGGCGAGGACCACAAGTGGGTTGATCTCGGCGAGCGAGCAGTCCGACTCGATGAAGCAGCGGGCGAGCGCACTCATGAACCCGACCGCCTTCCCGACCTGCTCCTTCGCGAGGCCGAGCCCGAACGCCAGCCGACGCGCCTGGTACGGTGCCAGGCCGACCGCCGGGTCGATCGTCTCCCGGAGGATCTTCTCGGGGGTATGCGCCGCCACCTCCTCGATCTCGACCCCGCCCTCGGTCGACGCCATCACCGTGACGCGGCCGCTCCCCCGGTCGACCACCATGCCGAGGTAGAGCTCGCGGGCGATGGCACAACCCTGCTCGACGAGGAGCCGCCGGACGACCCGTCCCTCGGGGCCGGTCTGGATCGTGACCAGGGTCTTCCCGAGGAGCTCCCCGGCTGCCGCGCGGAGGTCCGCGGCGTTCCGGACGAGCTTCACCCCGCCCGCCTTGCCGCGCCCGCCGGCGTGGATCTGCGCCTTCACCACGCAGGGGAACCCGAGGCGCGTTCCCGCCGCCACCGCCTCGTCGACGGTGAAGCAGGCCTCGCCGTCGGGCACCGCCACGCCGTAGCGGCGGAGCAACTCCTTCGCCTGATGCTCGTGTATATTCATCGTGTATTCACCTCCGGGGGCCCGTCGGTCATCGTCGGAAGATGTCCTTTATCCATTTCAGGGTCGTTTGTCGGCCGATCTCGCCGATGGCGAAGGTGAGGGGGATCGACTTGGGGCACACTTCGACGCAGTTCTGGGCGTTGCCGCAGTCGGCGATGCCGCCGGGGCCCATGAGGACGTCGAGGCGCTCTTCCTTGTGCATCTCGCCGGTCGGGTGGAGGTTGAAGAGGAGGGCCTGCGAGATGGCGGCGGCACCGATGAAGCCGCCCTCGCGGTGCACCTGCGGGCAGACCTCGAGGCAGCAGCCGCAGGTGATGCAGCGGTCGAGGCCGTACATGAGGGCCTGCCGGTCGGGAGCGATCTTGGGGCCGGGGCCGAGGTCGTAGGTGCCGTCGATGGGGATCCAGCCCTTGATGCGCTTGAGGGCCTCGAACATGCGGCTCCGGTCGACGATCAGGTCCCGCACGACGGGGAACTTCTGCAGCGGCTCGAGCACGATCGGCTGCGCGAGACGGTCGCAGAGCGCCATGCAGGCCATGCGGGGCGTGCCGTTCACCAGCATGGCGCACGAGCCGCACACCTCCTCGAGACAGCTCGCCTCCCAGACCGGCGCCGGCACGCGCTCACCCGCCGTCGTGACCGGCCGGCGGCGGATCTCCAAGAGCGCCGAGACGACGTTGTGCTGGGGCGCCCACGGGATGCGGAAGCGCTGCCAGTAAGGCGATGCGTCGGGCCCGTCCTGCCGCCGGACGCGGAGGTCGATCGTCCGCTCAGCGGCCACCGCTCACCTCGGTCGCGACGTCGTACTTGCGCGGGCGCGGCGCGATCAGGGACACGTCGACCGGCTCGTCGCTGAACAGCGGGCCGTCGGACGTCCAGCGCGCCTTGGTCGTCCTGAGCCAGCGGGCGTCGTCGCGGTTGGGAAACTCGGGCTTGTAGTGGGCGCCGCGGCTCTCGTCGCGCCGGAACGCCCCCAGCGTGATCACGCGGGCCAGCTCGAGCATGTTCCAGAGCTGGCGGACGAACGCCACCTCCTGGTTGGCCCAGCGCCCGCGGTCGGAGAGGCCGATGCGTCCGAAGCGGTCCTTCAGCTCGAGCAGCTTGTCGTCGGTCTCTCGGAGCTTCCGGTTCTGCCGGATGACGGTCACGTTGGCCGTCATCCACTCGCCCATCTCGCGAGCGAGCGCGTAGGCGTTCTCCGGCCCCTCGAGCCTCATGATGCGCGCGTAGACGTCCTCCTGCCGCTTGGTCTCGTGCTCGAAGATGCCGTTCGCGGGTGCGGCCGTTTGTCCCCGCGCGTAGGCCACCATCGCCGGTCCGGCAACCTTGCCACTGTAGAGGCACGAGAGGAGCGAGTTGGCGCCCAGCCGGTTGGCGCCGTGGTACTGGTAGTCCACCTCACCCGCCGCGAAGAGCCCGGGCACGTTCGTCATGTGGTCGTAGTCGACCCAGAGGCCGCCCATCGAGTAGTGCATGCCCGGGAAGATCTTCATGGGCACCTTCGTCGGATCCTCGCCCACGAACTTCTCGTAGATCTCGAGCACGCCGCCGCACTTGCGCTCGAGCATGACCGGGTCGAGGTGGCTCACGTCGAGGTAGACCATCGGCTCGCCGCCCACTCCCAGACCCAGCTCGAAGACGACCTTGAAGATGGCCCGCGTCGCGATGTCGCGCGGGACCAGGTTGCCGTAGGCGGGATACCACTCCTCGAGGAAGTACCAGGGCCGGCCGTCGTGCGGCACCCAGAGCCGGCCTCCCTCGCCGCGGATCGACTCCGAGACCAGGCGGAGCTTGTCCGGACCAGGGATGGCGGTGGGATGGACCTGGATGAACTCGCCATTGGCGTAGTGCACGCCCTGCTGGTAGGCGGCCGCGGCGGCGCTGCCCGTATTGACGAGGGAATTCGTGCTCTTCCCGAAGACGATGCCCGGACCGCCGGTGGCGAGGAGCACGGCCGCCGACGGGAAGGCGCGCACGACCATGGCGCGGAGATCGAGCGCGGTGATGCCTTGGCAATGGCCGCTCTCGTCGACCACCAGCGAGCAGAACTCCCAGCCCTCGTGCTTCGTCACCAACCCCGCGGCCTCGTGACGCCGCACCTGCTCGTCGAGCGCATAGACCAGCTGCTGGCCGGTGGTCGCGCCCGCGAAGGCGGTCCGGTGATGCAGCGTGCCGCCGAAGCGGCGGAAGTCGAGCAGTCCCTCGTCCGTGCGGTTGAAGGTCACTCCCATGCGGTCGAGCAGGAAGATGATACCGGGGCCCGCCTCGCACATCCTCAGGACCGGCGGCTGGTTGGCGAGGAAGTCGCCGCCGTAGATGGTGTCGTCGAAGTGCCGCCAGGGCGAGTCGCCCTCCCCTTTCCAGTTGACCGCGGCGTTGATGCCGCCCTGGGCGCAGACTGAGTGCGAGCGCTTCACCGGCACGATCGAGAAGAGATCGACGGGGAGTCCGGCCTCGGCGATCCGGATCGTCGTCATGAGTCCGGCGAGGCCGCCGCCGACGACGATCGTGCGGGGGGACGGCATCGCTACGCTCTGAAAGCCACCAGGATGGCGAACGCGGTCCCGTACATGGCGGCGAAGAGCACCAGCGCGAGCGCCCGGACCGTGCGCTGCGCGCCCTGGCCGACGGTGATGCCCCATGTGATGCAGAAGGTCCAGAGTCCGTTGGTGAAGTGGAACACGGCAGCGAGCACCCCGACGACGTAGACGCCGAAGATGATCGGATCGGTCATCTGCCCGTGCATGTAGGCGTACGAGATATCGACCCGGCCGAGGTAGTACTGGACACGCGTGCTCCACACGTGGAAGCCGACGAAGAGGAAGGCGATCACACCCGAGAGGCGCTGCAGCGTGTAGAGCTGGCCGCCCAGGTAGTCCTGGCGGAGCGGATTCGCGAGGTCGGCCTGCCCGACCCGCACGAAGCCGTAGATCGAGTGAAAGAGGAGCGGCCCCCAGACGAAGAGGATCTCGACGCCGAGGAGTACCGGCGTCGGGAAGGTGGCGATGAAGCCGACCAGCTGGTCGAAGCGGGCACCACCGCCGAGGATGAAGGTGTTCTCGAGGAAGATGTGGGCCAGGAGGTAGGCGCCGATCGGGAAGACGCCGCTCAGCGAGTGGAGGCGGCGGAGGACGAACTGCCGGCGGCTCCGCAGTGGCGGATGCTCGGTGCCGATCATCGGGGGATTCGCGGTTCCCTCTCCCAAAGCGGCAATGATGTCAAGGAATAGCTCCGCGCGGCGGCGCGGGGAAATGAAAACGGCTGGCGGCCACGGCGAGGCGGGCTTATCGCCCGACCGGCCGGATCAGCGGGCGCCGCGCCGTGAATCGCCTTACCGCTGACCGGGCGGAAGCGCGGGCCAGGCTTCCAGCTCCTCGATCCGCACGTCCACTCCCGACGGGAGCAAGCGATGTGCCGCGAACGACTACGCCTTCTTCTCGGCGCTCAGCACCCGCCCCATCGCCTCGACCAGCTCCCGCACATGCGCGGCGGAGGTCGCGAGCGCCTGCTTCTCGCCCTCGTCGAGGGTGATCTCGATGACGCGCTCGACGCCGCCGGCCCCGATCTGCACCGGCACGCCGACGTAGAGCCCGCGGAGCCCGTACTCCCCTTCGAGGTAGGCGGCGCAGGGGAGGATCGCCTTGCGGTCGTTCAGGTAGGCGTCGGCCATCTGCACGGCCGCGGATGCAGGCGAGTAGAAGGCCGAGCCGGTCTTGAGGAGCCCGACGATCTCGCCGCCGGCCTGGCGCGTCCGGTGCTCGATCGCGTCGAGGCTGGCGGGCTTCAGGAGCGAGGCCACCGGGATGCCGCCGACCGACGTGTGGCTCCGCACCGGCACCATGTCGTCGCCGTGTCCCCCGAGCACCATGGCCTGCACGCTCGTGACCGAGACGTGGAGCGCCTCGGCGAGGAACGTGCGGTAGCGGGAGGAGTCGAGGACGCCCGCCATGCCGACCACGCGCTCCTTCGGCAGACCCGTCCGCTCCTTCATGAGCGTCACCATGGCATCGAGCGGGTTGGTGAGGACGATGACGAACGCGGCAGGTGCGAAGGCCTTGATGCTGTCGGCGACCGTCCCCACGATCTTCGCGTTGATGCCGAGGAGGTCGTCCCGGCTCATGCCGGGCTTGCGCGGCACGCCGGCCGTCACGATGCAGACGTCGGCGCCACGGATGTCGGCGTAGTCGTTCGTGCCGCGCAGGTGGATGTCGTAGCCCTCGATCGGCCCCGCCTCGAGGAGGTCGAGCGCCTTTCCCTGGGGCATCCCCTCGATGACGTCGAAGAGCACGACGTCTCCCAGGCCCTTGAGCGCACAGAGGTGTGCGAGTGTGCCCCCGATCATCCCCGCGCCGACGAGCGCGATCTTCTTCCTGGCCATCGATTCCCCCTCTCCCCTACGGCTTCCTCGCGTCGACGTAGAGCGTCCGCGGGCGCGAGTCACGTTGCGGATCGAATGGTCGGTGCCGAATATCGACGAAGCCCGCCTCCGTCAACCGCGTGCTCAGGGTCTCGAAGTCAACGCGTCCGAGATGCCGCGTCTGGCCTGCCGGCGCCTCGGTCGGCTTCGCTGCTCGCTCGCGCCGCTACGGGGTCGGGGGGATGCGGACGTAGTCGACGGAGATGCCGAGACCCTGGGCCCCCGTGAGCTCCATGTTGCCGCCCGAGAGCGAGAACGCGACGACGGCCTGGGTCACCAGCGAGCCGCCGGCCTCGAGGGCGACCGTCCAGACGCCGCTCGTGATGCCGGATGGACCGACGACGTTGGGCGGAACGATGACGTAGGGGCCGAAGGTGAACGGATCGGCCACCAGCCCACCCGCGCCATCATCGTTCAGCGCCTGCCACTGACCGTCGTCCCGGAAGGATAAGGCCGCGAAGATCCCGAAGCCGGAGAGGGTGCAGCATGGCGAGCCGCAGTTCCTCCACCGTCCGACGAGGAGCGAGCGCAGCTCGGCATCGGAGGCGAAGTCGGTCTTGAACGTGGGCTGCAAATTGCTGCAGTCGGTGGGGATCGTCGTCGTGGTGGTCGTCGCCATGCAGGTGCAGAGCGCATTCCCCACCTCCCCGGTCATGTCGGTCTCGCCCCGCTTGCAGGCTCCCGAGGGACGGATCTTCACCCGACTCGGGTTCCGGCTCCCCGCACAGAAGACGACGGCGCCCGCATCGGCCGCGGAGAGGAAGGCACCGGCGATCAGGAGCCCCGTGAGGACGGCCTGGGTACGGGAGCGAGGTCGCAGACGGCGGGCCATTGCAGCGAGCAGACCGTACTCCCGTTGCCTGATCCCCGACAAGAGGCTGGCCGCACTCACATGTGCGCGACGATCGCCCGCCCGAACTCGGAGCACCGCACCAGCGTCGCACCCTCCATGAGCCGGTGGAAATCGTAGGTCACGGTCTTGGCCGCGATCGCGCCCTCCATCCCGCGGATGATCGCGTCGGCCACCTCGTTCCAGCCGAGGTGGCGGAACATCATCTCGCCGGAGAGGATGACCGAGCCCGGGTTCACCTTGTCCTGGTTCGCGTACTTGGGCGCGGTCCCGTGCGTCGCCTCGAAGATGGCGTGCCCGCTCGCATAGTTGATGTTGCCCCCTGGGGCGATGCCGATGCCACCCACCTGGGCCGCGAGCGCGTCGGAGAGGTAGTCTCCGTTCAGATTGGGCGTCGCGATGACGTCGAAGTCGCGCGGGCGGGTCAGCACCTGCTGGAGCGTGATGTCGGCGATGGCGTCGCGCACGAGGAGCTTCCGCTTCCACTTCCCGTCGCCGTGCGTGGGCCAGAGGGCGAGCGCCGCCTCGACATCGCGGCGGACCTTCGCCTGCTGGTCGGGCGTCATCAGGTTGTAGCCCGGGTCGATCTCCCGTGCATTGTCCTCAACCGAGATATCGGGCCGCGCCTCGCGGTTCCCGAGGATCCAGCTCTCGCGTTCCGTGACGACCCGGTCACGGTAGTTCCGCACGGCCAGGCCGTAACCCCAGTCGCGGAATGCGCCCTCCGTGAACTTCATGATGTTGCCCTTGTGCACGAAGGTGACGCTCCGGCGCCCGTGGCGGAGCGCGTAGTCGATCGCCGCCCGGGCCAGGCGCTCGGTGCCCTCCCGCGACACGGGCTTCACCCCGATGCCGCTGGTGGCGGGGAAGCGGATCTTCTTGACCGCCATCTCGTTTTGCAGGAAGCCGATCACTTTCTGCGCCTCGGGGCTCTCCGCCGGCCACTCGATGCCGGCGTAGATGTCCTCGGTGTTCTCCCGGAAGATCACCATGTCGACCTGGTCGGGGCGCTTGACGGGACTCGGCACACCCGCGAAGTAGCGCACGGGCCGGAGGCAGACGTAGAGGTCGAGGACCTGGCGGAGGGTGACGTTGAGCGAGCGGATGCCGCCGCCTACGGGCGTCGTGAGCGGTCCCTTTATGCCGACCACGAACTCCTTGAAGGCGTTGACCGTGTCCTCGGGGAGCCAGTCCTTGAACCGGTTGAACGCCTTCTCGCCGGCGAAGACCTCCATCCAGGCGACCTTCCGCTTGCCGCCGTAGGCCTTCTCCACCGCGGCATCGAACACCGCCTGGCTCGCCCGCCAGATGTCGGGGCCCGTACCGTCACCTTCGATGAAGGGCAGGATGGGACGGTCGGGGACCTCGAGACGACCGTCGGGGCGGGCGCTGATCCGGTCGCCCGGCGGCACGGTGAGGATCGAGAATGGCGGCATGGACAGCTCAAACAAGAAAACGCCGGGAGGTGCAAGGCTCACGTCCGTCCGCGCGGACCGCGTACAGCAGCAGGCCGACGACGAGACCCACGAGATAGGTGCCGTACTGGTAGCGCAGCTGCTGCGCGAGTGTCAGGAAGAGCATGCCGAGCGAGTCCAGCGCGACCGGAAGCGCGACGAGCAGGTAGCGCGGGGACCCACGGCGGAGCGACGCGATCACCGCACCGCCGAGCAGGAGGTAGAGGTACAGCGCCGGTCGCCAGAGGAACCAGGACACCGCCGGCACCTGGGAAGCGGTCACCAGCGCAGCGAGCACCGGCTGCACCGACGGCAAGAGCGACCAACTGCGCACGTCGAGCGCGTTGTCGAGGATCGTCCGCACGCTGCCGTCGCCGTCCACGGAGACGTTGGCGGCGTAGAATCCTCGCGCCGGCGGCGCCGTGATGCGCCAGACCAGCGCGCTGCTGCAGATGAGGTGGTCCACGGTGGCGCCGGGATTTCTCCGCGCCAGCGTCCACCACTGCCGCACGAACCTCCGTGGCTGCGCCTCGATGACGTGCGGATGGAGGCGAGGGTCCCAGACCGTCGGGTCGATCGAATCGCAGGAATAACCCCAGTGATCGTCGAGCTGCCGGATCGACTCCAGGTACTCCCGCTCCTCGGGCTCCAGGGGCGTGCCGGCGTCGACGTGGGCTGCGACGTCGTAGATCAGCGGGGCGAGCGAGAGCCACCGCGAGCCCGTCACCCCCAACAGGTGATGGAGCGGACCGTGCACGCCCAGCCAGATCGTTACGGCCAGCATGAGGGCCCGTGCGAGCGGTCGCCAGCGCGCCGGAAAGCTCAGCGCCAGGAGCCCGAGCGATCCGACCGCCGGGAGGGCACCGCTGTGCCGGTAGAGGGCGACCAAGGCCGCGACGCTCCCCAGCAGCACCCAGTGCGTTCGCCGCTCGAGCCATGCACCGTTGCTGGAGACCACGTCGAGGACCAGCAGCGTCAACCCGAAGAGCGCCAGGCTGTAGGCGACGTCTTTCCACAGCGTGATCGCCATCGTCGCATTGGCGGGCGAGAGGGCGGCGAGGAGCGATACCGCAGCGGCAACCGATGCTCCAGCACCCAGCCGCCGCATCCGGACGATCCCGAGCCCGACCAGCGCCCCCAGCACGACGATCTGGACGCCGGCGACCGCTGCCGGAGATTCCCAGGCGCGGGTGATCAGCCAGTTGGTCAGGGTGTGGAACGCCGGATGCCAGTCGTTGAACTCCCGCGTGAGAATCTGCCGCCACTGATCCAGGGAATCGGCGCTCATCAAGCCGGGCCAGAAGGTCAGGAGAAAGACGGTCGACACGACGATGGATGGCAGGCCATAGCCGAGCCACGCCCAGGCGGACTCGCCCGTCGGAGCGGAGGACCGAGTCGCGGGCCGGCGGGCGAGCCACGCCCCCGCGACCCACACGAGGAACCCGAGGCTGACCGCGTCGGCAGCGTGGAGTCCCACGGCCAGCCAGCGCCGCCCCGCGGGCACCCGCCCGCCTGACAGGACGCGTCCGGAGAGCACCTCCTGTCCGGGCACGTCGGCGTAGAGATCGACCTCGCGCGTGAATCCGTCCAGGCGGACGGCCGCGATGCCCGACCACGGGTGCGCGCCGAGGACGATCGTGACATCGCCCTCCGCCCCCCCTCGCCATTTGAGGACCGCGGGTTGATGACGACGGGACACCGGCACGCCGTCACGGACCTCCCATCCGGCGCCCAGGTGCAACTCGGACGACGGGATGGCGCCGCCGTCGGTATCCCGGATCGCCGGCACCCATACCTCGCTGCCCTGGGACGCGGGGTTCTTCCGGCCCGTGGCGACGATCTCGAGGCGATGCGGAAGCGGTGGGCCCGACGGGATCACGACAACGAGGAACACCCCCGTCAACAATCCCGCCAGCGCTCCGAGCCGGCTGTTCGCCCGACCGCGTGCACACCGGACCGCCGCCGCGACGCTGAGCGCGAGCAGGATGACGATCGTGGTGCGCACCGGGCCCGGGTAGGACCAAAAACCCGGAATACGGACGCTCGCCGCGGTGGCGCCGCTGACACCGACCACCAGACTCACCGCGGACCGCGCGCTCCCCGCCCATCGAGGTTCCACCGGCCGTGACTCCGCCGGCCCGAACGGCTTCGCGCCGCGCCCGGGCCCGGTCACTCGTCCCGAAGTTCGGTTCGCTGAAACACGAACAGATTGTTCAGGCCGAGTTGGAACTTCTCTACCGTGTGGAGGGAGAATCCCGCTCGCGCGAAGAACGACGGAATGACCGACGGCTCGAGGCCATGATGCTCCTCGAGCGACATGCCGTCGATCGCACGGAAGAACTTGAGCAGCGCCAGTATCTGGTCGACACGCGGGGACGGTACCGTGATGACCACGAGCCCCCCGGGCTTCAGGAGGCGGGCACACGCCCGCGCAATGTTCGTGATCCGCTCCGGCGCGATGTGCTCCACGACCGCGAGCATCGTGATCACGTCGAAGGGCTCGAGCGGAGGGATGTCGTCGGGGAACATGCCTGCGATCAGCCGGACATGACCGTGGTCGAGGGAAGTCGGCAGCAAGGGATCGATTCCCACGCCGGACGTGACGCGTCCATCGAGCTGGTCGAAGAGGACGCCGTCGAAGCAACCCACGTCGAGCACCCTCGATCCGCCCGGAATGTGGCGACCAGCCCTGGCAATGCGCCACCGCTGGAGCACGCGGTCGAGGGCTTTCATGCCCTCCTGCTCCCGCTCACCGCCGCGCCATCCCGAGGATGCTCAGGAAGAGGCTCGCCAGGATGATCTGGAACCCGAGCGCCAGCGCGACCGCGGCCGGGATGACCAGGCGCAGCGTCCGGGTCGGATCGAGGGCCTGAAACGCCACCCGGGCCCAGTCGCTGACGGCGAGAACCGATCCCACGATCCCGACGAGCACCAGGACGAGACCGACGGTCAGGCCCACCTCGAGGGTGATGACGCGGAAAAGCCGGCTCAGGTACGGATCCTCCGGATGCAGCCCTTCGCTCATCGCGAAGATCTTGGTGAAGACCGCGAAGCTGACCGCCTGGAAGCCGAGGATGACCGCGGCGGCGGCATAGAGCAGGCTGTGCACGTCCAGCGTGACCGTGCCGATCCGGCGCGGGCCAGGGAGGAGCCAGGCTCCGAGCGCGACGCCGGCCACCATGAGCAGCGCACCGGGATAGAGGAACAGCCAGCGGGGGCTGTACAGCAGCAGGAAGCGGAGGTGCCGCCAGCCATCGCGCCAGCTCCGGAGATGGGGGGGACGGCTCCGCCCGTCGGGTGACAGCGTGGTGGCGACCTCGGCGATACGCGAGCCGTAGAGCGTGGCCTTCACGACCATCTCGCTGGCGAATTCCATCCCGGTGGTGCGCAGGTCCATCCGCTCGACGGCGTCCTTCCGGAAGCCGCGCAGCCCGCAGTGGAAGTCACCCACCGGACTCCGGAACAGGAATCGCCCGATGCCGGTGAGGAGCGGGTTGCCGACGTAACGGTGCAGCGGCGGCATGGCGCCGGGCTCGATGCCGCCCTTGAACCGGTTGCCCATCACCAGGTCGTAGCCCTCACGGAGCTTGCTGAGAAACGGCAGGAGCTGCGTGAAGTCGTAGCTGTCGTCGCCGTCTCCCATGATGACGTACGTGCCCCGGGCGGCCTCGATGCCGCCCATCAGCGCGCTGCCGTAGCCTCGCCGGTCGACGTGCACCACGCGCGCGCCGAGATGCGCGGCGATCTCCGGGGAGCCGTCGGTGCTGCCGTTGTCCGCGACGACGACCTCACCGCGGATGCCGTGCTCGCGCATGCAACCGAGCGCCTTCCGGACGCAGCTCGCGAGAGTCTCGGCCTCGTTGAGGCAGGGGATGACGACGGAGAGCTCCAGCTGGGGGGACTCCAAACCCGGACGGAATCCCCTCTCCGTGTGCGAGGCGTCGGCTTCTGCGCTCATGTTGGCCCCGCCCCTCACGCCACCCGCTGTGGGACCCAGCGAGATCCCGTCCAGAAATGCTCGTAGAACCCCTGCCTGGCACCGCGCCCGAAGAGATCGACGGCCTGCGACTGCCCGTCGACGGTGAGCACGACGCGACCGCTCCACGGATGATGGAGGAAGCCGAGACCGAAGCCTTCCGCACTCACGCGGAAGGTCATCGTCGCTCCCGGATTCGACGTCACCAGCATCTCGCGCGCGCCGGGCGGGCCGCCGTTACGGCGCTCCCACGGAGGAGCCGGCTTCACCGCACCGTCGAGGCACCATTCCGGGGCGCCCAGGGGCCGCACCCCCGCGCACCAGACCTCCGCCCCCTGCGCGTCCGGGTGGTGCTCCGGCAAGAGCTGGATGGTCACCGTGCGCCGGCCGAGCGCTGCCGCGACGCGCGCCCGCAGGCGCGAGCGGAGCAGCCGGGAGAGCAGGCGCCCCGTGAGGCGGACCGAGTACTCGTGGCCCGTCGCCGCCTCCCCCTGCTCCGTCGCGTGACCGGCCTCGTCCAGTGCCCGGCAGCGCGCGCGCAGCTGCGCCACCTCCTCGAGATAGAGCCGGAAGACGTCGTCCCAGCGGCCCCCGAGCGCGTCCCGATGCCGCTCCGCGAGCCGGGCGACCAGGTGTGCATGGCGGCTGTAACCGACCGTGTTCACCATGCTGTCGGCGCGCCGGCGATACCGGAAGAGGATGCGGGGAAGCGTCTCCACCTGCCGGCCGGCGGCGGCGAGCTGCCACCAGAGATCCCAGTCCTCGTAGCTGAAGAGGTTCTCGTCGTAGCGATGCTGCTCGAAGACCGACCGCCGGAAGACGCTGGCCGCCACCCCCGCGCGGTTCTCCAGATAGATGAGGGGCAAAAGGAGGTCGTAGGGGATGACGTAGTCGCAGATCGCCGTGGGCTCGTCGCCGTCGACGAAGTAGCTGACGTAGCAGCTAACCGCGGCGAGCTCGGGGTTCGCCTCGAGCGCCGTGACGGCGGTGGCGAGATAGTCGGGATGGACGAGGTCGTCGCTGTCGAGCGGCAGGACGTAGCGGCCGGTGGCACGGGCGATCCCGTGATTGCGGGCGCTGCCGAGGCCGCCGTTCGGCTTCGAGAGGATCTGCACCCGCGCGTCGTTCGCGAAGCGGACGCGGAGCTCCTCCAGCTTGGCGCGCGCGTCCGGCGTGCGCGATCCATCGTCGACGATGATGAGCTCCCAGCTCGGGTACGTGCTCTGCTCGACGGAGGCGAGCGTCGCATCGACGTACGCCTGCATCTCGTAGTAGGGCACGATGACCGACACGCAAGGCGGGTCCGCGGAGTCGGTCGCCGGACGGGCGGCGGGCGCTGGCCGGCAACCGGCCAGGACCTCCTCATAGAGTGGCAGCGGATGGGACGCGCCGGTGAAGTCGTCCCAGCGCCAGCCAGCGAACGGAGCCGGCGCGCTCAGCAGCTCGTCGAGCACGCGCTCCAGATCCTCCACCGTGCCGTCGAACGTCCGGCAGTTCTCGCCGTCCCGGAAGTAGTCGGCGAACGCGGGCAGGTCGCTCAGCACGAGCGGGATCCCGATCCAGTTGAGCTCGTGCGCGGCCAGACAGAAGGTTTCAATACGAGAAGGTACCACTGCCAGGCTCGCCGACAGCGCGAGCTCGTGCAGGCGTGGCGGCTCGACCGGCCCGTGAAAATGGAACCGGTCCCGCAGCGCGGGCGGGATGAGCGCCTCGAGCTCCGCCCGGAACGAGGGATGGCGCCATGATGCGAGCGTCTCCTGGCCCACCAGGTCGAACGCGAGTGGCTCCGGACGACGCCGGCAGAGCTCCACCGCCGCACGGACGAAGAGGTCAGTCCCCTTGAGACGCTGGAGCTTCCCGTAGAGGAGGATGCGGATGGGTCCCCCGGTCCGATCCAGGCGACGCGGATGCACGCCGCCGGCACCGATCCGCTCGAAGGGGGGCGTCCGGTGCCAGCCCGACCCGTCGAAGCCGTACACGCCGCGCAGCCACGCGAGGGTCGCGGACGACGGCGCGACCCAGCCGTCGGCGTGGCGGAGCGCGTAGCGCTCCATCGCGTGGCGCTGCCGCGTCTCGATCCGGTCGTCCCCACGGCCATCGGCCGCGACGCAGAGCTCGTGCGGCGCATGCAGCCGGATCCAAATCGGCACGCCACCGAACTCGCCCAGCAGGCGGCGCCGCTTGAGGGTCACGTAGCCGAGCCCGCCGTAGTCGGGAAATTCGATGCCCGCGAGCGGGCCATCGGTGAGCAGGCGTCGGAGCGCGAGCGCCACGCGGTAGGAGCGCCAGTATTCCGGAAACTGGAAGGCCCAGAGCGGGAGGTCCTCGTCCGGCGAGAGGCCGGCGAGGAGCTCGCGCACCGTCACGCACGGCGTCCGGGGCAGCATGCTCCGCGCATAGGCACGGAACGTCTCCCTCGCGGCGTCGGGGACGTCGAGCAGCAGCACCGGCGGCCGGCCCGCGTGCTCGAGCGCCAGCGCGGTCTGCTGGATCAGCCTCCCGATGCCTCCCGGTGTCCCCGGGAAGATCTCGGTGGTCACGAAGCAGACCGGCGGCGCAGGCATGCGCGGGAGGCTCAACCGTGGACGATCGCGTGCGGCCAGTTCACTCGCCAGCTCACTCGACTGCCAGAAATTCCTCTACGCTCCGCTCCGCCGCCGGGATGTACTCGCGACAGAACTCGTCGTACGCCCGGAGAATCCCTCCGCGATCCGCGATCGCCCGCTGCGTGTACTCGGCGATCACGACCGGGTCGTCGGGATAGGGCACGATCAGCCGCTCCCGGAGATAGAGGTGATCCCGGAAGAGGTGGCCCGCCGGGCCGATCACGGAGACCGCACCCAGCGCGAGCGATTCCAGCGGCAGGAGGGGACCGTTCTCGCTAAAGGTCACGTACAGGTTGCAGTGCATCCGTCCGAGCAGCTGATGGAACGTCTCCCCCGGGATGTGGCCATCGAAGACCTCCGCGAGGTTCGCCTTCACGATGCGCGCCCATTCGAGCTCGTGTGAGTGGGCGACCTTCAGATGGAGCGCGTGCCGTTCGACCAGCGCGGCGGCGGAGATCTGGTTGTAGACGTTCTTCCGCCACCCGGAGCCGGCAGTGAAGACGCCGAGGTGCAGCTGTCCGTCGTCGATGGGCTCCGCCGGGGTCTCGTGCCCGCGCGGGTACCAGAGGAGCAACGTCCGGACGGGGTAGCGGCAATGCCGCAGCGACTTCTCGAGGCCGACCTTCGTGTGCCCCACGCACGCCACCAGACCGGCGTCGGCCAGCGCGTGAATCGTGTTGAAGGCCCAGCGGGAATAGTCCTCGTTGTGCTGGGCGGCGTTCCCGTACCAGGCCACGTAGATCTGCAGCGTCGGGCGGCGGTGCTTCAGCTCCTGCACCAGGCCGTCGTAGCCCCGGGCGAAGCCGCCGAGGACGATCTTGCGGGCCCCCGACTCCAGCAACACGTCCGCGTAGCGGCTGACGGCGGCGGGCTCCGGGAGCTCGGGCACGTGGAGCACCTGGCCGAACATGGTGCGCACCGCCGTTGCGACGCCCAGCCACTGCGACGGGCAGATCGCCAGATGCGGCTGCCCCGAGGCGCGGAATCGTGCGAGCGGCTCGTCCCAGCCCTGCGTGGGTGGCACCGCTGCCGCTTTGGAGCGCGCCGCCGCCTCCGTCCGGATCTCACCCCGGACCGCGTCCACCTCGAGCACGGCCTCTTCCGCGCGGTAGAGGTCGACGGTGTGGACCCGCCCCAGGTGGCGAACCTCGGCGATGCCGCCGGCGGGATGGGCCCGCAGCCGGAGCCGGTCGCCGTCCCGTGGCGTCATGGCCAGCGTCCCCTGTCCGTCGGCCATCCAGGCGCGCGCGCCGGCGGGTGTCTCGCTCTTCCGCCAGTGGCCATCGGCTCGCATCCCGGCATCGTATCCCGGCGGCTCGAGGATCCAGACCTCCCCGCCCGCGCTCGCCGGGTGGCGACGACCGGTCGCCCGGACGTGGACGTCGCGGTGGAGGTGGTCCTTCATCCACCAGAGGGCACGCCGCGCGATCCGCGCGGGGGCGGACGACGCCAGGCCCTGCATCAGCCGGAACGAGCGCGAGCCAACTACCCTCGCCAGCTCGGCGTCGAGCCACCGGGCGCGCCCCGCGAGGGCGTTCACCTCGTTCTCACGCGCCTGGCACTCGGCCGCCAGCTGCTGCGCCTCCGTGGAGAAGCGATCCCGCTCCGCCGCCACCACGTGCAGCGTGCCGGAGAGCCGCTCGAGCTGACTCGCGAGGTCGGCCCGCACCTCCTCGTAATCCCGATGTCGCTGCTGAGCCTCCTCCCACAGGCGATCGCGGTCGGCGGTCATCTCGGCCAGCCGCACCGCCACCGGCGTCTCCGAGGGGTCGAAGAACCCCGCCATCTGTTCCTGCATGCGGCGCAGGTTCTCGACGGTCGCGGGGTGGAGGTCGGCGACACGTGCCGCCGGGTCGATTCGCACGCGGTAGACTCCGTGCTCGACGAAGCAGTCGGGAAGTCGCTCGCAGGTGAGCCCCAGCCGCGCGAAGTGGCGCTCGAGGGGATGCAGCCAGCAGCCGTCGTGCTCGCTCGACGAGAGTCCAGCCTCGGCGACCGGCACGTTCTCGATCATCAACAGGTGGCCGCGGCAGACGCGCACCAGCTCGCGGAGGACCTGATCGAGATGCTCTGGACGGTTGTGGATGAGCACGCTCACCGTGAAGACGACGTCGAACTCTCCGCTGCCATACGGCAGCGGACCGAGCGGCTGCCCGATCCGGATGCGCTCCTCGACCCAGCCGGGTGGCGCCCAGCCGCGCATCTCGCCCGCCAGCGTCTCGCTCTGATCGAACCCGTGCACCTCCAGCTGGTCGATGCCCTGGAGATAGCGGAGGTGCCGCCCGTACCCGCACCCGAACTCGAGCACCCGCGCCGGCGCCTGGCGCGAGAGGTACTCGGCCAGGAAGATCTCCTCGACGTGATAGAGGAGCCGGTGGCGCTTGCGCCGCTTCACCTCGTCCGGCCAGGAGCCGCCGACCCGCTGCCACCAGAGGTAGTTGGGCGAGGCGCCCAGCCCGACTCCCTCACCCATGCACGATCTCCACCGGCTCGTGGAACTTGTAGTGCACGGGGCGCCGCGGGTCGCCGATCACCTCGAAGGCGACCACGGCGTCGATCTGATCGAAGAGGACGTTGTCGGTCAGATCGCGGCGGCTGACACGATTGATCGCCACCGATACGCCGTAGGAGCCCGGACGGAGCCGGTTCTGGAAGCGGATCCGCACCGTGTCGGCTGCGCCCGCGGCCAGGGCCGGCAGGTGGACCTCCTCCTCGAAGGTGGTCGTGCCGAGCAGATCGACGCCGGTGGCATCGCGGACGAGGAAGGCGACGCTCAGCTGATCGACTTCGATCTGCGCCCGGTAGGCCACGCGGAGCGTGATCCGCTCGCCGAAGCGAAAGACCTGGGCCGGGCGGCCGTCGTCGCTCTCGAGCGTGACGTGCTCGAGCTGCACGTGGCCGGTCCCGTAGCGACGCTTGCCCTCGAGGGTGGGGGCCCGCCCGTTGCCGCGCGTCGGCAGCGCCAGCTCCTGGACCGTGCGGGTATTCATCTCTTCACGCAGGCGGGTGAGGTACTCGTCGGTCACCTCGTCGGCGCTGCCGCTCGCCACCATCCTCCCGCCGTCGAGCAGGATCGCCCGCCCGCAGACGCTCTTCACCGCGTCGACGGAGTGGCTGACGAGGAGGAGCGTCAGCCCGCGCTCGCGCATCTCCCGGAGACGGCTGATGCACTTCTGCTGGAAGGCGACGTCCCCGACCGCCAGCATCTCGTCCACCAGGAGGATGTCGGGCTCGAGCGCCGTCGCCACGGCGAAGGCGAGCCGTGCGTACATCCCGGTGGAGTACGTCTTCACCGGGTGATCGATGAACTCCCCCAGGGCAGCGAAGTCGACGATGGCGGGGAAGCGCTCCTGCATCTCCGCACGCGACACCCCGAGGATGGCGCCGCTGAGCGCCGCGTTCTCCCGCCCCGTGAACTCGGGATTGAAGCCGGCGCCGAGCTCGAGGAGGGCGAAGAGGCGTCCGTTCACCTGCACGCCGCCCGCGGTGGGACGGAGCGTTCCGGCGATCAGCTGGAGGAGCGTCGACTTCCCGGAGCCGTTCCGGCCGATGACGCCCATGGCCTCGCCGCGTGACACTGTCAATGATACCGGGCTGAGCGCCCAGAACTCGCGATAGTAGCGCCGCCGCGCCCGCCACAGCATCTGCTTCAGGCGATCCTCGGGGCGCTCGTAGAGCCGGTAGCACTTGCAGACGTCGTCGAGCTGCAGGACGGGGGGGGCGCCCGGTGCGGCGAGCTCACCGGTGGACGGCGCGCCCTCGACGGCTGGCGCGCTAGAGAACATCGGCGAAGCCACGCTTGGCGCGTTGGAAGAAAGCGAGCCCCGCCATGGCGACCACCGCCCCCGCCGCCGTCGCGAGGCCGAGGCCCCGCCAGCCCGGGAGCTGCCCCAGCACCAGCACGCGGCGTGCCCCTTCGATCGTCACGCTGAGCGGGTTCATGCGCACGATGGGCTGGGCCCAGGCGGGCACCTGCTCCGCCGTGTAGAGCACGGGGCTGAGGAAGTACAGGGCCTGCAGGACGATGCCGATCCCGTAGCTCAGGTCGCGGACGAAGACCCCCAGGGCCGAGACCAGCCAGCTCAGGCCGAGCGTCCAGAGCACGAGCGGCACGATGGGCAGGGGGAGGAGCAGCACGGTGAGCGGCGGCGGTCCGCTGACGACGCACGATACGGCGAGCAGCGCCGCCAGACCGTACGCCCCGGTCACCAGCGCGCCGAGCACCGACACCACCGGGAGGACCTCGAGCGGGAACACGACCCGCTTCACCAGGTTCGCGTTGGAGATGATGACGGTGCAGGCGCGGGTCAGCGACTCGCTGAAGATCGTGAAGACGACGATGCCGCAGAACACCATGACCGCGAAGAACGGCACGGGCGCGCTCGGGGGCGCGTCGGGCCAGCGGGCGTGGAACACCTGCGTCAGCACGAAGGTGAAGATGACGAGCATCGCGAGCGGGTGGACGAACGACCAGAGCCCGCCCAGGAGCGAGCCGCGATGCCGCTGGGCGAGGTCACGGGCGACGAGCTGGCTGATCAGGTCGAGCCGCCGCCAGCCCACTCGCCATGGGAAGGTGAGAGCGCCGACTCCGAGACCCTCCTGCAAGGCTGCGGCACTCTATCACACGGGGGGGGACGGTAAAGGCGACGACGGCGTGCAGGCGTCGTCGTAGTGCGCGGGGAGCGGAGGGAACGCCCGCGAAAGTGGGGCCCGGGCGGCCTACTTCGCCTATTGCTCCGTAGCGGCCGCCCCCCCACTTTCGCGGGCGCTCCCTCCGCTCCCCGGGCCATCACGAGGTTGCGGAGTAGTTGCGTCCGGGCCATTCGATCCCCCGAGCGCCCTGTGCTACTCACGCGGCAGCGTCGGCGAGGCAGGTCGACGTGCATCATGGCGAAAGGTCCCTCTTCACCCGACGAGGTCTTTCTCTCCGGCCCCTTCGAGCCGGACGAGGTCGAGAGGTTGCTCGGCCTGATCGATGAGCGCCTGCGACTGCGCGTCAGCCAGGCTCCGCCCGTGGCGTCCGAGCGCAGGTCCGGGGTACGAGGTGAAGCGACAGCGGCATCCGAACCCGCCGTCCTCGACCCGCTGGCGACTGTCACGGGGGACGGCCTCCGCGCGCTGGCCGCACCGCTCTTCAACCAAGACCGCGGCGGCCCGCTCGGTCGGAGCGCCAGGAGACTCCTCAACCTCCCGCTGCGGCTGTTCGGGAAGCCGCAGGCGTACTTCAATGACGTCCTCCGGACACTGGTGTCCGCCTGGTCCGATCTGCTCCGCGGGTTGCTCGACGGCCAGGCGGTCCTCGAGCACGAGCTCTCGGAGCAGCGCCGGATGCTCGACGCCCTCGCCGCTCGGGTGGACGAGCTTCACGAGCGACTCGATCAGCTGCCGGCCTCCAGGCCCTCCTCCGGAGAGCCAGCGTGAATGGCGGGCCGGATCTTCCAGGTCGTCGAGTGTCTCGCGGAAGCAGACGGGGTGAGCCACACGGCGCGCACGTTCGCCACGCTCCTCGGGGCCGACGGCGTCGAGCCCGACATCGCGACCCTCTACGCCTCGCCGGCCCTCCGCGGCGAGGCGACGCCGCTCGAGAGCATCGTCTGGCAGCCCGGTGACGCCATCGTGGTGCACGTGTGGGGGCCCTCTCGGCTCGAGAGCCTGCTGCAGAGCTTTCGGGGGCCGAGGGCGATCTATTTTCACAACATCACCCCGCCCGAGTTCTTCCCCGCCGGCAGCGCATCCCATCGCGAGACGCGGGCGGGATGGGAACAGCTACCACGCCTCGCCGAGCTGGCGGACATCTGGCTTGCCCCGTCCGCATTCAACCTCGCGGCCCTCGCAGAGCACGTTCGGTGCCGCCGGCCGCAGCACGTCATCCCGCCCGTGGTCGACACGACCGAGGAGCGCGCGCGCGCGGCTGATCCGGCGCACGTCGAAGCCCTCCGGTCCCGCGGCGAGGTGAACGTCCTCTTCGTCGGCCGCCTCGCGCCCAACAAGGCGCAGGACCAGGTGATGGAGGTCTTCGAGCACTATCACTCGCGCATCAATGCCCGGAGCCGGCTCCACCTCGTGGGCAACGGGTCCGGAAACCCCCTCTATGTCCGGTCACTCGCCGGGCTGCGTGCACGGCTCGCCGCTCGGGACGCGATCGAGCTGCCGGGCAAGGTGAGCGACCAGGCGCTCGCTGCCTACTACAGGACGGCCGACCTCTTCCTCTGCCTCTCGGAGCACGAGGGCTTCTGCCTGCCGCCGCTCACCGCCGCGGCCCACGGCATCCCGGTGATCGCCCGCGCCGCTGCGGCGCTCCCGGAAACGATCGGGCCTGCGGCGGTACTCGTCCATGCCTACGATCCCGCGCGAATCGCCGAGCTCGTGCACCTCCTCCTCGAGGAGCAGCCGCTACGCGAGCGCCTCCAGGCCGCCGCTCGGGCACACCTCACCCGCTTCACCCCGTCGGCGGTGCGTACGGCCTGGTGGCCTGCGCTCGCGGCGCTGCGCCAGTAGGACAACGTGACGCCTCAGCCATCCGTCTCGATCGTCGTCTGCACGCTCGACCGGGCGCCGCACCTCCGTCGCCTCCTGGCCAGCCTCCGTCACCTCGACTATCCCCGCTTCGAGGTCATCGTGGTCGCGGGACCCTCGACCGACGAAACCGACGCGGTCCTGACGGAGTTCGCCGGCCAGATCAAGGTGGCGCGGTGCCGCGAGGCCAATCTGAGTCGCGCGCGCAATCTGGGCGTCGCCGCCACCGCGGGCGACCTCGTCGCCTTCATCGATGACGACGCGCTTCCCGCGAGCGTCCGGTGGCTCGCCGCCCTCGCAGCCCCGTTCGCGCTCGATCCGGCGCTCGGCGCGTGCGGGGGGCCGGTGCTGGTCGGGGATGGGTCGCAGGCCGAGTTCGAGGGCGGCGCCACCTCGGACTACGGGCTGCAGGCTTTCGTTGCAGGCGACCTCGCGCGCCAGGGGGCGACTCTCGACGGCTACCACTGGGTCGCGCGGGTCGCCGGCTGCAACTGCGCCTTTCGCCGCGAGACCCTGGTCGCCATCGGCGGCTTCGACGAGACCTTCACCTACTACCTCGACGAGTCGGACGTCTGTCTCCGTCTCGCACGCGCCGGCTACGGGATCGCCACGCGAGCCGACGCCGCCGTTCGGCATTACAGTGCCCGGAGCGCCGTCCGGCGCTCCTTCCACGATCTCGACTGGCGCACCATCGCCCGCAGTGACACCTACTACGCGCTGAAGAACGGTGCCGATGCACCGATCCGTCGTCTCCTCACCACGCTCCAACTGGCGCCGCGCAAGCACTTCTTTCGCGACATCGGCCGATTTCGGCGCGAGGGCCACTACGGCCGTGGACGCTGGCTCCGCTACCTGACCCGCTGGGGCGCCGGGGTGGTCGCGGGCCTCTGGCTGGGGGGCACCCGCGCACGGCGCCTCGGCGTTCCCGCAGCCCTGACCCCGTCGCCGTTCGCACAGTTTCCGCGCGCGACGCCGGAGCGGCTCCGGGTTGGCCTCATCGCGCGTCATTACCCGCCGCATCCGGTCGGCGGCGGCATCGGCGTCTACACGCGCGAGCTCGCCCACGGCCTCCATGCACTGGGGCACGAGGTCCACGTCTTCACGGAGAGCGCGGATGCAGTGCGCCATGAGGGCCTTCGCCTGTTCGTCCACGGCATTCGGCCGGAACCTTTTCCCGTCGCCGCCCGCATGCCGACCACCGACCGTCACCTGCGCTGGTCGCTCGCCGTCGCCAAACGCGTGATCGCTCTCGCCAGGGGAGGGTTCGCGCTCGACGTCGTCGAATCCCCGAACTGGGAGTGCGAGGGCGTTGCGCTCCGGCGAGCCGACGTCGTCCCGCTGGTCGTACGGCTGCATTCTCCGCTCACCGCCGTGTCGGCCGCGGAGCGCCGGGCCCCATCCGCCGACCTCGAGGCATCCGTGCGGCTCGAGCGCTGGCTCATCGCGAACGCCGACGGGGTCACGGGCTCGACCGAGGGGGTCTTCACGACCGTGCACCAGACCATGGGGTGGAACCCGGGACGCGACTGCCTCCATGCGCGCATCCCGCTCGGCGTCCCCTCCGTTCCGGACGTCCCTCCCGGCAAGGGACGGCGTCTCCTGTTCGTCGGACGACTCGAGCGTCGAAAGGGCGCGCATACTCTCCTCGCGGTCCTGCCCGACCTGCTCCTGCGCTACCGCGACCTCGAGGTCGACCTCGTCGGGGCCGACATCGTCTCTCCCGATGGCGACTCGCTGCGGCGGCGGTTCGAATCCGGGCACGCATGGGCACGCTGGCGGCGACGCTGTCGCTTCCATGGCCACCTGGACGACGCCAGTCTCAGCCAGCTCTACGCCGCGTGCACGGTCTTCGTAGCGCCATCGCTCTACGAGTCGTTCGGGCTCGTCTACCTCGAGGCGATGCGCTACGGGAAGGCGGTGATCGGGTGCTCGACGGGCGGCATTCCCGAGGTGGTGCGTGACGGCGAGACGGGGCTCCTGGTCACGCCCGACGATCCACAGGCGCTCGCTCGCGCCATTGGGAGGCTGCTCGAGGACCCCGCCCTCTGCCACCGCCTGGGCGAGTCGGCGCGACGGGTCGTCGCGGAGGAGTTCTCGTCTCGGTTGATGGCCGAGCGTACGGTGTCGTTTTACGAGCGGGTGATCGCGGCGCGGTGCGCGGGGGGCCTCCGC
>Ga0066388_100000267_pt1 | contig 22702 bp, 21 predicted proteins | sample PanSoiMetaGPlot6_FD_64539 | JGI IMG/M metagenome (GOLD analysis project Ga0066388, IMG submission 64539) | Tropical forest soil microbial communities from Panama analyzed to predict greenhouse gas emissions - Panama Soil - Plot 6 (Hybrid Assembly) | ecosystem: Environmental > Terrestrial >...
CCCATCCGCCCGCTATTTCCCGAACATTATCACTGCGAAACCCAGGTCATCGCCACGGTTCTGTCAGCGGACGCGGAAAACGATCCGGACGTTCTGGCCATGGTCGGCGCCTCCGCAGCCCTGATGATTTCCGATGCCCCTTTCCAAGGCCCCATCGCAGGCGTGCGCATCGGCCGGCTTGACGGGCAGTGGGTGCTGAATCCTTCCAACGAGAGCATTCCCGACTGCGACATCGATCTGATCGTTGCAGCCAGCAAGGACGCCGTCGTCATGGTGGAAGGCGGCGCCTACGAGGCGAGCGAGGCCGAAATGGTGGAGGCCATCACCACCGCCCACAAGGCCCTGCAACCCATCCTCGCCGCCCAGGAAGAGCTGGCCAAGAAGGCCGGCAAGCCCAAGCGGGTGATTGAAATTCCCCCTTCGGAAGACGAGCTGATCGCCCAGGTCCGGAAGATTTCCGAGCCGGCCCTGAAGGCGGCCATCCGCATTCCGGAGAAGCTGAAACGCTACGAGGCCTTCGACAAGGTGAAAGACGAGTTGCTGACGGCCCTGGTGACCGAAGAAGGGGACGAGGCGGATCTCAAGAAGGCCAAGGTCAAGGCCATCCACGAAAACATCAAGTACGAGGTCGTGCGAAAGATGATCTTGGAGGACAAGGTCCGCATCGACGGCCGGGATCATACCTCCGTGAGGCCCATCACCTGCGATGTGGGTCTGCTTCCCCGCACCCACGGGTCGGCCCTGTTCACACGCGGCGAGACCCAGGCCCTGGTGGTGACCACCCTGGGCACCTATGAAGATGTTCAGATCATCGATACCCTGATGGAGGAGGGGCAGAAGAAATTCATGCTCCACTATAACTTTCCCCCCTTTTCCGTGGGCGAGGTGAAGTTCTTGAGGGGCCCCGGCCGCCGCGAGATCGGTCACGGCGCGCTGGCCGAGCGGGCCATCAAGAAGGTGATGCCCGACGACGAAAATTTTCCTTATACCGTGCGCATCGTCTCCGAAATTCTGGAGTCCAACGGATCTTCCTCCATGGCGAGCGTCTGCGGCGCCTCCCTTTCCCTTTTAGATGCGGGCGTTCATTTAAAGGCCCCTGTGGCCGGCATTGCCATGGGCCTCATCAAAGAGGGAGAAAAGGTCGCTATTCTCTCCGATATCTTGGGCGACGAGGATCATCTGGGTGACATGGATTTCAAGGTGGCGGGCACCAAGAACGGCATCACGGCTATTCAAATGGACATCAAGATCCAAGGCCTGACCCACGACCTGATGGCCAGGGCCCTCGAGCAAGCGCGCGTCGGGCGCCTCCACATCCTCTCCAAAATGGATGAAGCCCTCTCCGCGCCCCGCCCCGAGCTCTCTCCCTACGCCCCACGGGTCGAAACCATGAAGATCCCGAAGGATAAGATCCGTGACATCATCGGACCCGGTGGCAAAGTGATCAAGGGCATCGTCGAGATGACCGGCGTCAAGATGGACGTGGAAGACGACGGCACGGTCTCCATCTTCTCCTCCGATGCCGAGGCCTTGAACCAGGCCAAACGCATCGTTCAATACATCACCGCCGGTCCCGAGGAGGGCAAGGTCTATTTAGGCAAGGTGCAGAAGATTATGGAGTTCGGCGCCTTCGTGGAAATTCTCCCGGGGCTCGACGGCTTACTCCACATCTCCCAACTCGACAACAAACGGGTCAACAAGGTGACGGATGTGCTCCAAGAAGGCGACGAGGTGGTGGTGAAGGTCCTCCAGGTTGACCGGGAGGGAAAGATCCGCCTGTCTCGAAAGGAAGCCATCGGCCTGGAGCCCGACGTTCGTCCCATGAAGATCGGGTCTTAAGGCGAAGACTTCGTGTCCCTTCAAATTCCCATTTTAAGGGTCGGCTCCCATGCGGAAGACGTTCCGCTCCCGGCCTATATGACCGAGCACGCGGCGGGCATGGATATCTATGCCGCCTGCCAAGAAGACTGCGTCTTGAAGCCCGGCGAGCGGGTTCTGATTCCCAGTGGCTTTGCGATCGCGGTTCCCGAAGGCTACGAGGCCCAGATCCGGCCCCGCAGCGGACTCGCCCTAAAGCAGGGGGTCACCTGCCTGAACACTCCCGGAACCATCGATGCGGATTATCGGGGGGAGGTGAAGATCCTGCTCATCAATCTGGGGCAGGAGGCGGTCCGCATCCGCCGAATGGACCGCATCGCGCAAATGGTGGTGAAGAAGGTGGAGAAGGCCCAGTGGGTTTTGACGGACAAGCTTCCGGAGAGCGGAAGGAGCGAGGGCGGCTTCGGATCCACCGGGCATCAATAACAGGGGCTCGCGTCGCCCCCTCCACCGGCGAAGCCGGATGGAGCCTTCCCCTCACCGCGCCTTTGGCGCTGATGGGACGAAAGACACCTTAAGGGTTTCGTATAGCCTTTCGACCTGCTTGCGGGTTTCTTCCAAGGTTCCCGAATTGTCGATGACCCAGGTGGCTTCCTTCAACTTTTCGCTTAAAGAGGCCTGGGTCGCCATCCGCCTTGAAACCTCGTCTTCCGTCGCGCCGTCCCGTTTTGAAATTCTCGCCTTTTGATCGTGGGGCTCGGCCTTTACCACGATGAGCCCGTCGAAATTTTTGTAATAACCCGTTTCCACCATGAGAGCCGCTTCCACCACGATCAAGGGTAGTGGGGATTTGGATTTGGCGGAATCGATTTCCCGCTGAATTCTCTCCCGTATCTTCGGATGAAGATAGGACTCCAGCCGCTCTCTTTTTTCGGGATCGGCGAAAACGAGGCTTCCCAAGGCCTTGCGGTCGATTTTGCCGCTTTCGGGATCGACGATGTCCTTCCCGAAAAGGCCCTGAAGCTCGTCCGTTAAATCGGGATCGCTGTCGTAGAGATTGTGGGCGATGCGGTCCGCATCGATCACGTGGGCGCCCAGGGATTCAAGCATCCGGCCCACGGTGGATTTTCCCGAGCCGATCCCTCCCGTTAAGCCCACGACGCGGGATTTCAATGGCGGCTTCCTCCTGGACCTAAGGGTTCCGACGGGTTTTCTTCCTGGGACGATCGGGCGAGCTCCTCCAAGGAAAGGAGGGTGTCGATTAAGGGGAGCAGGGCCTTGGCTCCGTATCCCTTCACCTTGGCGATCAAGGGATCGCGCATTTCCGGAGGGGTGGTGATCATCTTCACGATGGTCTGGCGAATCTCGTGGTATTCGGGAGTCAAGACCTCGTGTACGTCTTTTAAGGTAGGATTCTCCAGCTCCTGCTTCTTCATTGTCCAGGCCATGGTCTCGGAGAAGTCTTCCTCGCTCCATTCCTCCGGCATCCGCTCTTTCGTCTCGATGAGCTTTTGATAAAGCAGGGGATTGTTGGGGTCGGCCTTCAGGGCGTCGCGGTAGGCTTTCAAGGCCTTGGCCAACTGCTTCCGTTTCGTGTGACGGTCGCCCGCATCGATGAGGCGACCTGCCTTTTTCGGATCCGGCTTTGAGTCTTTACGCCGAAAGAACATGGTTCATCCTTACGCGGAAGCCCCTCGGACTCCCTTAAGGAAGGGAAGGGACTTTCAAAGAGTTGGGCTCGGCGTTTAAAAATTTCTCGGCCACATACGCGAGCAGGAATTCACGAGTATTCTTTTCCGGTTCGTCCAAAACAATTTCGACCAATTCCTTCAAAATCTTACCCAAAAGGGGTCCCTCGGCAAAGCCCATTTTCATGAGGTCGTTTCCGTTAATCGCCAAGTCTTTGGGGCCGAACGGGGGCTTTTTCGCGATCTCGTCGGAAATCTTCTGCTTGAGTTTCAGCACCCCTTTTACGCTTTCGGGATAGGCGCCTCCTTTTTTGTCGGCGATTCGAAGGTCAATCAGCTTGAAAATCAGGTCTTGCCCCACCTTGTTGATGAAGCGGCGGATGGCCCGCTCGGTGTAGTAAGACTTCGTCTCGAACATATGGCAGTCGATCAGGGTGGCCACGCTCTCCGTGTCGATTCCGAGCATGCTCGCCTTGTATTTTTTCATCCACCGGTTCGCCATCTTCTTCGAGACGATCTGGTGGCCGTAAAAGGTGACCTGCTGCTTGTCCTCCGAGTAGGCGAAGGTGGCCGGTTTGCCGGCGTCGTGAAAGAGGGCGGCCAAGAGCAGCTCCATGTCGCCGGCCAAGGCCACGTCGGGGTGGCTGCGGGCGGCGTCGAGCACCAGCATGGTGTGGTCGAAGACGTCACCCCCTTTCTTTTTGGGCTGGGGCACGCCGATCATCGTTTGCAATTCGGGAAAGACGTGTTTCAAGAGGCCCGTTTCTTTCATGATGCGAAAACCTTTCGAGGGTTGGGGCGCCAGGAGGAGCTTCCGGATTTCTTCCAGAATCCGTTCCGGAGACACCGTCTGGATCAATCCCGCATGGGTCTTCATCGATTGAAGGGTGAAAGGCTCGATATGAAGATCGAAGCGGGCGGCGAATTGGACGGCCCTCAGCATTCGCAGGGGATCTTCTTCGAAGGCCTGAGGAAACACCTGCTTTAAGATTTTCTTGCGAAGGTCTTCCCGTCCGCTGAAGGGGTCAAGGATTTCGCCCGTATTCAGCGAGCGGGCCATGGCGTTGATCGTGAAATCACGGCGGCTCAAGTCTTTATCGACCGGGAGGAAAGGGTCGTATTGCACCTCGAAGTCGCGGTGGCCGACTCCGGTGGAACGCTCCACCCGGGGAAGGGCGATGTCGAATTCCGAATCGGCGTCCTTCGGCCTGAATTTCAAGACGCCAAACGATTTGCCGACCTTTTGAACGGCCCCAAAGTCGGAGAGCAGGGCGGACAGCTCATCCATGGGCAGACCGGTGACGAGGAGGTCTTTGTCCTTATGGGGAAGGCCCATCATGGCATCCCGCAGGGTGCCGCCCACCTCGTAGACACGGCCGCCCCTCTCTTCGATCGTTTTTAGAAAGCCCATGAAATTTATCCTATAAGCTCAAAGGGAGATAAGCAACGGGATGGGATTTTAACGCTTCATGTTCACTTGGATCGACGCCTGACGGATCAAAGAATCGGCGATTTGCTTGAGGATCATGGTTTGGCGGCGCGGGAGGAGATTTTTCTTGAGTGCCTCTTTCTCCGCCTCGAATTGACTCATGTCAGGATCTTTTCTTCCCAAAAGCTTGAAAAAGACCGTTTGGTTGCCGATCGAAAAGCCCTTGGGGCACACGGGATCAGCGGGGGTTAGTTTAAAAATACAGGCGAAGGCCTCGTCCGCCTCGGGATCTCCCGTGAAGACCGCCTTGTCACGCAGGGAATGAAAGCCGGTCTCTTCGATCTTCAGATTGTATTTTTTCTTCAAGGCCTCCAAAGGATTCGGACCTTTGGGAAAGGCGGGGAGTTTGAGCACTGCCAAAATTTCACTCTCCGCCTCTTGGGCCTTGGCCTCCTTGTCGTCGGTCCAAGAGGCGGTGTCCAATGAAACCTTTTGGAGGTTCAACTCGGTATGGGTGAGGCGGAACTCCCGCATCAGTTCTTCAACAGTCAGCGAGGTGGAATCGCGGATTAAATTTTCAAACTTTTCCGCAAGAAGGTCTTCTTTCAAGTTGGTTTCATAGTCTTCGCCCGTCTGGCGTTCGTAGGTTGGCTTGAATTGCTCGAGGTAATATTTCTTTTGAAAGAACCCGTCTCGATAGAAGGCCTGATTCATGGCGATTTCCTGGGCCAGCTCTTTGTCGGAAACCTCCATGCCCAAACTTCGGGCCTGCTGGGCGAAGATCTTGGTCTGAATGAGCTTCTCCAAAACGCTTTGCTTCAAGGTCTCCTGAAGGGCGGGAGGAACGCCGCCCTGGGTGAGTTGTTCGTAAAATTTGAGCTGATTTTCATAGGAGTATTGGAATTTTCCTCGAGGAATGGATTCTCCGTTGACCGTGGCGATGGGGTGGGTGACGCCGCTTCCAAATTCGCCTTTATGCTTCCGAACACCGGCGTAGCCGAAATAGAAAATAAGGCCAAAGGCCATGATGCCCAAGATCGATTTCGTGACGATGCTTTTTCCGTGCTTTCGCAATTGGCCGAGCATGAAGGGCTCCTTGAAGAAAGGATTTTGGGTACACTAAAAGTCTAGGGGAGTAAAGGAGGAAGAGCCTTAAGAAATAATTGCTAAAGGTGACATTGCCCACCTCCTCCCCAAATTTTTTTTTGGTGTTTCCGCAAAATGCATCGTTGGGGGCGAACCTTTTGTTCGCCCCTACGAATTTAGATTGGTTGCATGCCCAACCAGCGGTGCGTCCTTTCAATGGGCGTTTCAAAGGATCTGCGATGGAATCGTAAAAATAAAAAAAATTTGGGGAGGAGGTGAGGAATACTAAGTGATAAAAGTTAAACCAATTTCTCTCTTGCTAGTCCAAATAAGGTAGTGTTAAGACCGCCAACGTTACGTCCGTCGATCCTTTTCAATAATAAAAACAAGTACTTCTAAAATAGTGAGATAAGAGATTGATTCTTAACAGTATTTTAGGACTTTTCTCCAACGACCTCGCGGTCGACCTGGGCACGGCGAATACCCTTGTTTACGTCAAAGGAAAAGGGGTGGTCTGTGCCGAACCCTCGGTGGTTGCGGTCCAAAAAGATTCGCGGGGGAACAAGAAGGTGTTGGCGGTCGGACGCGAGGCGAAAGAAATGCTGGGCCGCACCCCCGGAAACATCGACGCGATCCGCCCCATGAAAGACGGCGTCATCGCCGATTTTGAAGTCACCGAGGCGATGCTGCGCTACTTCATCCGCAAGGTGCACAATCGGCGGGCCTTAGTCCGCCCCCGGATCATTATTTGCGTTCCTTTCGGGATCACCGAGGTGGAGCGGAGGGCCGTTCGGGAATCCGCCGAATGCGCCGGAGCCCGAGAGGTTTATTTGATCGAAGAGCCTATGGCGGCGGCCATCGGAGCCGGCCTTCCCATCACCGAGGCTACAGGCAACATGATCGTCGATATCGGAGGCGGAACCACCGAGGTGGCGGTGATCTCCCTCGCGGGCATCGTCTTCTCCCAGTCGGTTCGGGTCGCGGGCGACAAGATGGACGAGGCGATCATTCAGTACATCAAGCGCAAATACAATCTCTTGGTTGGCGAACGCACCGCTGAATTCATCAAAATTTCGATCGGAAGCGCCTATCCCAACGGCGAGGAGAAGATCCTCGAGATCAAGGGCCGGGATTTGGTCGCTGGTGTGCCAAGGGTGATGGAGATCAGCGGCCAGGAGGTCCGGGAGGCCATCGCCGAGCCGGTCCATGCCATCGTCGAGGCGGTGAAGATCGCCTTGGAACGTACACCTCCTGAGCTGGCCGCCGACATTGTGGACAAAGGCATCGTCCTGGCCGGGGGGGGCGCCTTGCTTAAGAATTTGGACGTGCTCTTGACCGAAGAGACGGGACTTCCCGTCACGATCGCCGATGATCCCTTGTCCGCCGTGGTCTTAGGCACGGGCAAGGCCTTGGACGATTTGGATCGCCTTCGCGGCACCACAATCAACTGATTTTTAAAATTCTTTTTCCCATGTCTTTTTCATGGTCCTGCGTCGCCGCCGCCTCCGCCGTTTCTTTTCCCCTGGGGTCCTTTTAGTCACCGCCTGCTTGATTCTTATTGCCTCACGGTTCTGGCCCTCCCTCGCTGCGTGGGAAAACGCCTTCCTTCACGGAGTCTCCCGCCCCGTCTTGTCGCTCTTCACCGGCGCCTCGCGGGCCTTTGAAAACGGGTTTGACCGACTGCGTGGCCTGCTGGTTCTCTCCAGCGAAAATGCGAAATTGAAGGAAGAGGTTTTGAACCTTCGTGAAAAGGTGATGGAGCTCGAGCCCGAGCGGGCCGAGGCCATGCGGCTTCGGGAGCTCTTGGGCTTCATGGAGCGGGAACCCGACGCTTTGATTGGAGCCCGCATTTTAGCCTACGACCCCGCCCCGGGAAGCCAATCGATCTGGATCGACCGGGGGAGCGACGCGGGGGTCGCGAGAGGGCAGGGGGTCATCAGCCCGGAGGGTGTCGTGGGGGTGGTGGCCAAGACGACCCCTCAAGACGCGGCCGTGCTCCTTTTGACCGATCCCCGATCGGCCGTGGCCGGAGAGACCAAAGCGAAGGGGGTGCGGGGGCTCGTCCGGGGCAAGGAAAAATCGTTGGGCTTCGATCGCCGCATTTGGTTGACTCGCATGGAGTATATGGAGCAGCACTCGGAGCTGAATCCCTCGGACGAGGTGGTGACCTCCGGCTTAGACCGGGTGTTTCCTCCTGGCCTGCCCATCGGGCTTCTCCGATCGGTCGAGAGAGACGAGTCCGGTTTCTTTCTCACCGCGGAGATCCTGCCGGCGGTCGATTTCGCGAGGCTCCGCGAGGTTGTCGTTTTGAGAAAACCATGAAAAATCCGTTCCTCATCGGCGCGATCTGGTTTTTATGCTTTCTTTTGGAGGTCGGACTCTCTTGGGGCAGGCCGACGTCGTTCCTCGCCCCCTGGGGATCTTTTTTCGTCTTAGGCTACGCGTTTTTCCGCCTCCCTGCGTTGCACGCCTTCTGCCTGGCCAGCCTGTCCTTTCTGTTCCAAAGCGCCTTCAGCGCCTCTCCCGCCGTCCTTTCGATCGGAATTTTCTTTCTCTACGGAATGGTCTGGGGCTTACGTCGAAAGACTTTCAGCGACAATCTCTTGGCCAAGGCCTCCGCGGTTTTTCTAGGCACCGCCGCCTTTCAATTTCTGCTGACGCTTTTTCAAAGCTCGCTCAAAGCCGTTTTTTTAGGAAACGCCGGCCTTTCCATGTTCTACTTTGTCCTTAACTTTTTGTTCGCCGTCTTTCTTTTTTGGGTCTTGGAAGAAAAGGGAGAGATCGCGGAGGAACGGTGGCTCACCCAACGGGCCAAGAGGGGCCAGCTTAATCTTTTTGAGGCCCGTGAGCTGAAAAAGACAAAAGTTCGGGGCGAGTTTAAGATCCAAAAAAGGGTTCGAAGGCGATTCGGTCTTGAAGAGTCTTGGTAAGAGATTGCGTGTTCATTTCCCCAAAAAAATTGATCCTTGCCGCGCTCTTGGTCACCGCTTTCTTTTTCACCGTCCTCTTAAGGCTCTTTTACCTTCAAGTTTATAAAGGAAGGGAATACGCCCAATTTTCCGACACCTTCACCTTAAAAGATGTCTTCATCCCCGCCCCGCGCGGAAACATCTACGATCGAAACGGCAAAATTCTCGCGACGACGCGGCCTTCCTTTGAACTCATCTTAGACCTTCAAAAGGCGAAAGATCTGGATGCCCTCCTTCAAGAATTGGCCCAATCTCTGGAGCGGCCCGTCGAAGAGCTGAAGACCGTCCTTTCCCGCTCGAAAAGTCTCCCACGTTTCCAAAACGTCACCCTCGCCTCCGATCTGAAGCCGGAGGCGGCCTTTAAAATTCGAGTCCGCAAATCGTTAAGCTTAAGCGATCCGAAGGATGCGGATCTTTGGTCGGCGGTGGAGGTCACCGTGCAGCCGCACCGCCGTTACCCCGAGGGCGAGGCCTTCGGCCACGTCTTGGGGTATCTCCGGGAGATCAGCGAGGCGGGGCTTAAGACCGCGGAGGCGAAAGCGCCCGGCCGGTACCGTCCCGGGGATGCGGTCGGCGTGCAAGGTTTGGAGAGGCGCTTCGATCTGGAGTTGAAGGGACGGGACGGCATTCAAGAGAAGATCGTCGACGCCCGGGGCCGGGAGGCCCCCGAAGAATCCTTCGGTTTGAGGAAAGAGCTCCTTTTCACTTCCCCTGAACCAGGATCCGATCTCCACCTGACCTTGGATGCGGGCCTTCAAAAAGCCGCGTTCGGCGCCCTGGAAGGAAAAGTAGGCTCGGTTGTGGCACTTGAGGTGAAGACGGGGGAGGTCTTGGCCTTAGTCAGTCAGCCGTCCTATGATCCGGAAAAGCTCGTGACGGAATTGACGTCGTCGTATTGGGCCCAGTTGAACACCGATGAGCGGAAGATCCTTCTCAATCGGGCCGTCCAGGCTGCCTATCCTCCCGGTTCCACCTTCAAGATTTTGACCGGCATCGCGGCCTTGGGAGAAGGGCTCATCCGTCCGGAGGAGAAAATCAATTGTCCGGGTTATTATGTTTCGGGCGGCCGCCGTTTCGGTTGTTGGAACGCCCGGGGCCACGGCCCTGTGGATTTTTACCGGGCCTTGGTCGAATCCTGCGACGTCTATTTTTACAAGATGGGGGAACGCCTCGGGATAGACCGGCTCGCGCGTTATGCGCGGCTCTTCGGCCTCGATTCTCCCACGGGCATCGAACTCGATTTCGAGAGAAAAGGTCTGATCCCCGACACCCAATGGAAACGCAGGGTCAAAAACGAGGACTGGAATCCGGGAGAGACCCTTTCGGCCTCCATCGGCCAGGGATACGACCTCGTCACCCCCTTGCAAAATGCCTTGATGGTAGCCGAGGTGGCCTCGGGGGGGCGGAAGATCAAGCCCTTTCTCGTGCGGGAAATCGAATCTCCCGACGGAACGCGGAAAAAAATGGCTCCGGAGCCGGGGGTTTCTCTCGGGGAGCTCAAGCCCGAAGATTGGAAGGTTGTGCTGGGCGCCTTAAAAGGGGTGGTCCAAGATCCGCGGGGCACCGCACACCGGATCGCCCTGAAAGAAGTCACCATGGGTGGAAAGACCGGCACGGCCCAAGTGGTGGGCTATGACAAATTCGGGCGGAAGGCGAGGTCGCGCGCCACGGAAGACCACGCCTGGTTCGTTGCCTTCGCCCCCGCGGACGATCCAGAGATCGCCCTCTCCGTTCTGGTGGAGCACGGCGGCCACGGGGGCGCGGCGGCCGCGCCGGTGGCGCAGGCGGTGATTAAAAAATATTTCGACGAAAAAAAAGGAGGTGAGGCCTATGGAACTCGCTGAAGGGACGAAAGCCCCCCCGTTCGAGGGGAACGACCAGAATGGAAAAAAACATTCGTTAAACGATTATCGGGGCCGATGGCTGCTTTTATATTTCTATCCCAAGGACGATACGCCCGGCTGCACGAAAGAGGCCTGCGCCTTCCGCGACGAGTTTCACGATTTGAAGGGGAAAGCCGAAGTCGTCGGCGTCAGCCACGACAAGGTAGAGAGCCATGCGAAATTCGCGGAAAAGTTTAAGCTACCCTTCACACTCATCTCCGATCCCGAGCGAAAAATCATCGCCGACTACGGGGCCAAGGGCTTTTTCTTCACTAAGAGGATCTCTTATCTGATCGACCCGAAAGGAAAGATTGCAAAGATCTACCGGAGTGTCTCCCCCCGGAAGCATGCGGGTGAGATTTTGAAGGATTTGGATAAATTTCAATCGGCGTAGGGAAGGTGTTTCCCCGCCCGTACAAATATTTGTCATGCAATTACCGCTCTTCACCGTCCGCAAACGTATCTTCGGCCACTTTCCTTGGGTCGTTTTCGCCCTGATGACCGCCTGGATCTCGATAGGTTTGGTGAATTTATACAGCGCCACCTACCGGGTGGTCGACCCGGTTCTTCCCGCCTTGTTCCAATCTCAGGTCCGTTGGGTGGCCTTGGGTCTTGTCCTTTTCTTTCTCGCCGCGTGGATCGACTACCGGGTTCTATACCGATGGGCCTATCCGATTTATTTCGTGTCGCTTTTGTTGCTGTCTTTGGTGTTCGTCGCGGGACGGGCCGTGGCGGGACAACAGAATTGGGTGGCCGTGGCGGGATTTTCCTTTCAGCCTTCCGAGATCGCCAAGCTGGCCTTGGCCCTGGCCCTATCCCGGTACTTCTCCACGCATTTTTCAAATCCGGACCGCACAAGATCCTTCAGGGACTTGCTCGGCCCCTTGGGCCTTTTCCTGCCGCCCCTGATTTTGGTGCTGCTTCAAGGAGACATGGGCGGCGCTCTTCTTTTCCTGCTCTTTTTCTCCACCATGGTTTTTTTTCTGAAGATTCCCTGGCGTTTTTTTGTCGTGGCCGGTGTCTTGGTCTCCTTGGCCGGGGCGGGGGCCGTCCAGTTCTTCCTGAAGGATTATCAGAAAGACCGCATCTTTACCTTCCTTCATCCGGAAAAAGATCCCCGGGGGAAAGGTTATCATCTGGTGCAATCAAAAATCGCGGTGGGATCGGGGGGAATTCTCGGGAAAGGCTACTTAAAGGGAAGTATCAACAAATTAAAATATCTTCCTGAAAGACATACAGATTTTATATTTCCTGTCTTGTCAGAAGAATGGGGGTTTTTGGGAGGGGCCTTCACTTTGGCCGTCATGCTGCTCTTCCTCCTCCTGGGCCTTCACTCGGCCTCACAATGCAAAGACGCCTTTGGGAGTTATTTGGCCTTGAGTATCGTCAGTCTTTTTTTCTGGCAGGCGGTCGTGAATTTGGGAGGGGTCTTGGGCCTTCTGCCGTTGACGGGCGTTCCGCTCCCGTTTCTCTCTTACGGCGGCTCTTCGATCCTCACCATGATGATCGCCGTCGGACTCTTAGTGAATGTCAGGATGAGAAGGTATGTTTTTTAAGTTCCAAGTTTCGTTTCGAGAGCTTTCAACCCGGAATCTGTAACTGCTGCTACAGCGCCTTTTTCACCAACTCCTCCAAAGTTCCACGGGGGACAGAGCCGATCACCTGATCGAACTTTTGTCCTCCCTTGAATAACATGACCGTGGGAATGCTGCGGATGCCGAATTGGGCGGGAATGTTTTGGTTTTCGTCCACGTTCATTTTAAAGACCTTCACTTTTCCTTGATAGTCTTTCGCCAAGGCCTCGATCGTGGGAGCCAGAGCCCGACAAGGACCGCACCACTCGGCCCAAAAGTCCACGAGAACCGGCGAGGTGCTCTGGAGAACCTCCTGCTGAAAATTTCCGTCGGTCGCTTCTTTAACGAATTCAGATGCCATTGTTTTCCTCCGAGGAAAGACTTGTTTATCCAAGCCGCGTAGCAAACCCGAAGGTTTGCGATTCCGATAAAACTCGGTTACGGGAACCCCCCATGGGCGCCCACGAGACACCATCCATAGCGTAGGGACCACCGTATTGCAATATCCCAAAACTCTGGGTAAAGGTGAAGGAACGGGTAAACCGCTGAAGATATGAGGTATTATCCTATAAATGTCGATGTGGCCGGCCGCCCGGTGGTGGTGATCGGTGGCGGCGGCGTCGCCCTGCAGAAGGTTTTGGGCCTTTTGGAGGCGAAGGCCACAGTGCGGGTGATTGCGCCCAGAGTCTGCCCGGAAATAGAAAGCCTAGGCCGCGAGGGGAGGCTTCAGGTCCTTCGAAAAGAGTATGAAGAAGGCGATTTGAGCGGGGCCGTCTTAGCCTTCGGGGCCACCGACCGGCCCGAGGTGAACCGCCGGATTCATCAAGAGGCGGGCCGGAAGGGCGTTCTTTTCAACGCGGTGGACGAACCGAACGAGTGCGATTTCACCGTCCCTTCGCGACTCTCCCGCGGGGAGCTCCTCTTGACGATCTCAACGGGGGGGAGGGCCCCATTTCTTTCGAAAGCATTGAGGAAACGCCTGGAGCAACTCTTCGGGCCCGAATGTGAGGACTGGGTCCTCCTCTGGTCGCGGCTCCGCGACCGTCTCATCGCCGAGGGAAGAAAAGACGAGCTGCTTCCCTTTTTCGACCAAGAAGGGGACCGTCTTCTCAATTGCCTGCGGAAAAACGAGAAAGCCGAGGTCGAGAAGATCCTTCAAGAGCGTTTCGGACCGGACTATTCCTTGCCCCGGCTGGGAATCGAATAGAATCGATCAATTTATGATCCCTCTTTTAACCAACATCGGTTTCGCCCTTTACGGATTAGCGACCCTCGTCGCCTTGGCCTACTGGATCTTCGATAAAAGGGCCTTGCTCGTGGGCAGCCGGCGGCTGACCACCCTCGCATTTCTCCTCCAGACTTTGACCATCGGTTTTCACGTCGGAAAGGTGGGTTATCCTTTCCTCCTGGAGGCGAGGGACTCCTATTCGTTCAGCGCTTGGGTCTTGGCGGGACTTCTGTTGATCCTCTCCTCCAAGAACCGCTTTGAGATGGCCGGGGTCTTCATCTTGCCCGCCGTGATGATTTTGGAGACCTTGGCCCGCTTCAGCAAAGAAGACTATTTGGGAGCGACGGGTCTCGCCAATTCTCCCTGGGCCTCGGCCCATATTGTTTTTGGGTTCCTCTCCCTCTCCATCTTCATCCTCTCGTTCTTGATGGGGATCGTTTATTTGTTTCAGGAATATCAGATCAAACGGAAAAAGATTTTTAAGATCTTCGACAAGCTTCCCTCCTTAGATCTTTTAGACCGTCTTCATGCCAAGGCCTTGGGCGCGGGATTTCTCCTCCTCACCTTGGGCATCGTCACTGGGTCCGCCTGGGCCAAATCGGTCAAGGGTGTCTATTTCTTCGACGACCCCCGGCAGCTTTGGACCTTGATCGCCTGGCTTTGCTATGCTTTCTTTTTCCAGGCCCGCTTCACCGCCGGATGGCGGGGACGGCGGGGCGTTCTTCTTTCGCTCATCGGCTTTACGGTCATCCTGTTCACCTTTCTCCAGGTGAGGCACGCATGAAGTATTTGACCGTCGGCTTGAGCCATAAGACGGCTCCCCTTGATCTGAGGGAGAAGCTCGCTTTTTCGCCCGAAAAGGTGAAACGGGGCTTGAGTCTGCTGCTCGCCGAGTCGTTAGCCCCCGAAAGCCTGATTCTGTCCACCTGCAACCGGGTTGAAATCTATGGGGTCAGTCCAGAGCCCGAGGGCTGCGTGCAGGGCATCAAGGCCTTCTTGAGCCGCTTTCACGGCCTTCCGGAAGGCGACCTGGAACCCTTCCTTTACGAGCGGATTCATGAGGAGGCCGTGCTCCACGGGTTTCGCGTGGCCGCCGGGTTGGATTCGATGGTCGTGGGCGAGTCTCAAATCTTCGGCCAGATGAAAGAGGCCTACCGGATGGCCCAGGAGGCGGGATCGGCCGGCCCCCACCTGAACCGTTACATCCACCGCGTGTTTCAGGCGGCCAAGAAGATACGAAGCGAGACCGAAATCGGATCGCTTCCTTTAAGCGTCAGCTACGTGGCGGTTCTCTTGGCGAAAAAAATCTTCGGAAGCTTGGAAGGCCGCAAGGCCCTCCTTCTGGGCGCCGGAAAGATGAGCGAACTGGCCGCCCTTCACTTGAAAAGCCAAGGAAGCCCTCCGATCTGGGTCGCCAACCGGAGTTTTGAGAAGGCCGAGTCTATGGCGGCCGCCTGCGGCGGCCAGGCGGTGCATTTCAACGATTTCAAGATGTGCCTTCCTTTGGTCGATGTGGTGATCACGTCAACCGCCGCGGAGGACTATCTCATCCGCCCCGATGACATCCACGAAGCGATGCGCCTTCGCAAGAACAAGCCCATGTTCATTATCGACATCGCGGTGCCCCGCAACGTGGATCCGGCGGTTCACCGCATCTTCAATGTCTATCTTTACGACCTGGACGACCTCCAAGGCATGGTCGAGACGAATCTTAAAGGCCGCCGGGAAAAAGCGGTTCGGGCCGAGGCCATGGCCTCCGAGGAGGCGGCCTCTTTCTTAGAAGGGTTGGGTCCTGATTCGGCGGTCCTCGGCGGCCCTCCCACCGCTCAGCGTCTGGCCCAAAAGTTCGAACAGTTGCGCCGCCGAGAGCTCGAAAAGGCCTTGAGCCGCTTGAAGGACTTGAATCAAAAAGAAAAAGAGGTGGTGGAAGGTTTAACGCTTTCCATCGTCAACAAAATCCTCCATGATCCTTTGCTGGCTTTGAAGACGGTTTCCGATTTGCGGCCCGACCCTTCGTCCGCCGACGTTCACGAAATCATTCAGAAACTTTTTCGCCTCGATGACACGGACGATTCGCTCGGATCGGCAAAGTAATAAGTATCGCTTCCGCCGAAGGCGGATCCGCCTCGGGCGGAAAAGTGAGGAGATGGCTCCCTATGACAACCCCATCGAACTCTATTAACGAATGAAAAAAATTTCCGAATTCCAGGTCAAAAGATTGATGCGAGCCGCCGAAACAGCGAGAAAGAGGGCCTATGCGCCCTATTCGGGCTACCGGGTGGGGGCGGCGGTCTTGGCCGAAGACGGGACCTTCCATTCGGCCGCCAATATGGAGAACGTCTCTTACGGGGCCTCCATCTGTGCTGAACAGGCGACCCTTTGCCGCGCCTTGGCCGAGGGCAAGAAGAAATTTCTTGCGATTGCGGTGAAGGCCAGCGATAAAAAAATGCCGATCCCCTGCGGCATCTGCCGCCAGGTCTTGTGGGAAATCGCCGGAGATTTGGCGGTTTACGTAGGGATCGGCGACACCGTGAAGAACTATCGATTATCCGAGCTCTATCCCGTCCCCTTCGAAAGCCAGAAGAGGGGAACCAAGAGCCGAATTTAAGAACCGAAGGGATATCGTCCGATGCCGATCTACAAAAAACTTCCTAAAGCGAAGCCCAAAAAACCCGACGAATTCATCTCGTTTTTCGACCGCCTATACCATAAGGCCTACGAACGAGGTCCCGCCGTCGTGGCTGTGCTCATCGTGATCGCCATCGTCGGGTTCGGCATCCTCTTCTGGCACGGTTACCATGAGCGCCGAACCGAGAAGACCTCGGAAAAGCTTTTTCTTGCCACTCAAAAGGGCAAGGAGGAGCGTGCGTCCGTTCTGAAGGATATCAAAAAAGCCAACCTCTACGGTCCCCTGGGTGTTTGGGCCTCCCTCGAGCTGGCCAACCAAGAGGCGGAAGAGGGGAATTGCGACGCCGTGATTTCCGAGCTCGAGTCCTACACGGGCAAGGGCGAAAATCCGGTCCTTCGCTCATTGATCGAATTAAGGCTGGGTGGATGCCTCGAAAACAAGAAAGAGTGGCAAAAAGCGGCGAAGATCTATGAGGGATGTCGCTCCGATTCGAAGAACGATTTGAAGGACTGGTGCGCCCTTCGTTTGGCTTGGGTTAAGAAAAACTTGGGCGATGAAGATGGCTCGAAAAAAATTTTGGAGGAGCTTTTAGGCAGTGGGGCCGAAACGGCCCCCGCGATGACACAGGCGGCGATCTCTGGAGCCGCCCCCGCCGTTTCCTCGCCGGTTCGGGAAGAGGCCAGGCTCACCGAGCTCGGATTCTAAAGATCTTCACCGCCGTCCTCTTCCCCTCTCCGAATTCCGCGCTCTTCTCAAAGCGCGAATTTTCCCCGTAGACCCCGGGCGGTCCCCACAAGCTCGTCATCAAGTAATAGTCGCCGGGATGCCGGTCCACGTAGGCAAGGACGGCCTCGGGATCGGGTTTCAAGACGGGAATGTCGAGCTTGACGCGGTCCATGCCGTATTTCACGATCGGGCGGGCCTCGAAGGCATACAGCACACGTCTTTGAGTCAGACTGCGCATGAAGTCATTGGTGTACCAATTGCCGATGAGCACGGAGTTTTTTCCCGCATTTTTTTCGATCCACTCGGCCGCCTGAAATTCCTCTTCCGAGCAGTTCAAGACCCACTCACCCCAAGTTTTTCCGTAAGCGGCGTAACGGAGCGATCCCAAAAAGAAGGCGGAAAAAAGGAGGGTGCGGAGAGCCTTGTTCTCAAAGATCGTGAGCGCCAGGTCATAGAGCAGGTAAGCGGAGAGAATGGCGAAGGCGTAAGAGGCGGGAAGGAAGTTGCGGTAGTATTTGGAGGTGAACGAGGGGATTCCCAAGGGGATGAAAAAGATGAGGGAGAGATAAAGAAAATAAAAGAGAAGATAGAAGCTGTTGGTCACGTCGAGGCGCCACCCTCCCTTCCGTCGAAGGATGATGACCGATCCCACCCCTCCCAAAACCAGCTGAAGCCAGCTTAAGTTTTTTCCGACCTCGGCGAAGAATTGTTGGAAGCAGTCTTTCAGCCTCCCTAAAAAGCCCGAATGTGTCTGGACCGCGCTCATCAATCCTTCCGTGCCGGCCCGGGAATTGGCCCAGGCGCCCACCGAGAGGGGGACGCCCAAAAAGGAACGGCTCCAGACAAAAAGGGTTAAGAAAAATATTCCCGCCGCCGTGCAATGGCCGTAAACGATCCTTAAGTCTTTCGTTTTCAGAAAATGGTAGGCGCTGTGTCCGACGAAAAGCGGTACCAAATAAACCGCCGGGATCGGATTATTGATGGAGAGGGCCGTAAAGAGGAGCCCGAAAAGGACCGCATACTCCACTTCGGGATCCTGCATGAAGAAAAGATAAAAAAGCAGGGCCGGTGCGAAAAAGGGAAGGGCGAAGGCCTCGGAAAAGCCGATATTGGTCCTTAAGATGTGGATGGGCGAGGCGGCCAGGAACCCGGCCGAAGTGAGGCCCACCAAAGTCGGTCCCCAATCCTTTTGGAAAAAATGGAATTCCGGGTGGCCCGTCCGGCTTCTTTTTTTGCCGGGGTCCAATCGGGTGAAATCACGAAGGGTATACTTGGCGAGCAGATAAACGGTGACAGCCGAAAGGGCTCCCAGAACCGGAGCCCCCCAGCGCCAAAGATCGTGGGCGCTGAAACCGGAAATCAGGGAAATGATGGCGGCTAGGATGTAGCAGCCTTGAAGCTCGTAGATTGGCACTTGGCCGACGATATAGGGGTCCCACTTGGCGATTTGACCCGTTTGAATCACCCACTCCGTTCGAATATGGTGCCGAAAGGGATCTGCGTTCAAGAGCTTGCCGGGAAATTCGAGGGTGTTGAGCAGGCGGACGTTCAAGGCAAAATAAAAGAGGGTTCCCAACGCTGCAAAGATTGCCAGGTTGATCATCCATTCGTTCAAGCTTTTTGGCAGGGTGATGAGCTCGTCGTCCCAGGCGCCCCTGGAAGAACCGGGTTTTCGCCGCCGCCTGAGCTCGCCCAGTGCGGCCCTGGCCAAAACAAGGCCTAGGAACACACCGAGGACGGCGCCACGGGTGACGGGAAGACCCAAAAGCCCCTGGGCGACGAGGAAAAAAATGGGGTAGAAACTCAAGCCTAAGATAAGGCATAAAAAGGCCCTGTCGACCCAATCGGCGAACTCCCGCCGGGTCTTGGGCATCAGGTCGAAGAGGAGGGCGCCCGTGGCTGTGAAAAGAAACAACGGCACCGAAAGACGAAGGAAGAGATCCATTGTCCGTATTTGTCATCATCCCCACCTACAATGAAAGGGAAAATCCCTCGGCGGTCGTTGGTAAGTTTTTCGCCATCTTTCCGATGGAGATGGTCGATGTTTTATAGGGGTTGTTATAAATTTCTTAATAGTATCGATTGAAGATTACACAAGAGGTTGAAGTGAGCATCAAAATAAGGGTCATGTGGACTGTCATGCCGATCCAGCGATCATTCCGTCTAAAAAATCCGATCTTCTGATTGTAAAGCAAGAGAAAGAACAACGTTCCTACTGGAATAAAATATCGTCCTTGGAGAAACTTCACGAAACTCTCTCCCACAGGGTTCCAAAAAAGATAGGGGCCTGTGAATAGCAGAAGCAATCCAAAGATGAACGCAAAGAAAATAATCATTTTTTGTTTAAACCCAATTACAACTCTCTCGGCCTTTTCATTAAGAGCTATGAAGACCAACATAGTACCGTAAAAAAATCTGAGGAACTGAGGCAGGGGAGTATCGAGCCAACCCAGCCGACCGATGAATCCCTCCAGATAATCTTTTCCCTCTCTCAATATTGTCTCTAAGATAACAAAGGTATATTGGGAAGGATGAGTGAGGATAAAATGAAGTTGCTGGTTGGAGTGGAGGAAGGACGAGATGTCCCTCGTTGAAGAGATCCATGCAACAAATGCTAAGACACCAAGGCTGATCGGTAAAATAAAAGCGGCGAAATACTTCTTTTTTGAACCGATTTTCCTTATTGGAATCAAAAGAAACAATAAATAAAGAAAGAAGCAATATTGTTTTGTGATAAAAACCAGGGTAGTCAGGAAAAATAATAAAAACAAATCCCTGATTCTTACAGTTTTGGTTTCATCAAAGGCATATTGAAGGGATAAAGAAATCACGAGGAAGGAGGCGCCGATCGTAAAACTGTCTTTGGAGAGGGAGGCCGATTGAAATAAGGACATGGGGGAGAGGGCTAATAAGCAAAACAACCATTTAAAAATCGGCGTTGTTTTAATCGCCGTAAAAACAAGAAAGATCCATGCCGCCAGATTCATGATCCTGCCCAGGTACATGAAAATGAGAGGGGAGAGGTTGAAGGCCTTCCCCAATTCGATTCCTAGAATTTGCGGAATATAAGCGATCGGAGACAACTCGTTTCGGAAATAGTCATTAGATTTTATGCGGTCTTCCAGGGGTAAATGAAGCAAGGAAAAGACGTCATTGAGCCTTACTTTCTCTTTGGTGTGATGGGCCATGTATTTAAATGTGGAGTGTGTCGTTTTTAAACTTTCAGGAACATATCCACCCCACAACTTTCCTTCCGAAAATAAGTAGGCTCGGACAAAATGCATCTCTTCATCGGGGGCTTGAAAAGGTGGTGTGAGTGTTAAAAATAAAATGCCAAAAACAAGGCTTAGGAAAAGGAAGTATCTCTCCGGCCGCATGAGAAAATCTGGCGGGCGTTTTTTTGTATGGCTCTCGTCCATCTCGCTGGGATTTAACAGGTATGTAGGAGTTACCCAACATAATTTTAAATGGTGTTGTTTAATGAATTTTATTCAAGTCCCATTCCGCGCCTAGTAGGGGAGCAGTGTTTTAGCGGCATGACTGAAGCGAGCAGTTTAAGACCCAGCCGCCCCAGGTCCGACGTTAGATTTCCCGTGCCTCAAGAAAAAATTAGGGTAGAAACTCAAGCTCAAGATAAGGCATAAAAAGGCCCGGGTCTTCGGCATCAGGTCAAAGAGGAGGGCGCCCAAGTCCGTGAAAAGGAGCGCCGAAAGACGAAGAAGGAGATCTATTGTCCGTATTTGTCATCATCCCCACCTACAATGAAAGGGAAAATCTGCCCCGGATCCTTTCCACGGTCGCGGAACGCCTGCCCGAAGCCCACATCCTCGTCGTGGACGACAATTCACCCGACGGAACGGGGGACTTGGCGGAGAGTTTGATGCAGAGTTTCGGGGGGAGGCTTCACATCCTCCACCGCCAAAAAAAGGAAGGATTGGGTCCGGCCTACATCGCGGGCTTCAAAGAGGCGATGAGCCTGGGTGCGCAAAAACTCATCGAGATGGACGCCGATTTCTCCCATCCTCCGGAGGCGCTTCCTGAGATGGTCAGGCTCTCCGACACCTGTGATTTAGTGATCGGTTCCCGCTACGTTCCAGGCGGATCCACACCCGGTTGGCCCCTGCGCCGCCGCCTCTTGAGCCGGTTCGCCAATTTTTATGCACGCACGATTTTACGCCTTTCCGTCAAGGATGTGACCGCAGGATTTCGTTGCTACAATAGAAAGGTTTTGGAAGCTCTCCACCTCGATGCCGTGGAAAGTAAAGGTTACGGCTTTCAAGTGGAGCTGACCTTTCGCGCCGAGCAAAAAGGATTCCGTATTGGAGAGACGCCCATCGCCTTCAAAGACCGTGAAAAAGGAAAATCCAAAATGGGCCTTTCCATCGCCTGGGAAGCGGCGGTGAAGGTTTTGAAAATGAGGTGGGCGGCGAAATGTCTGTAGACGGCGTTTCCATCGTGGTCCCCGTGTTTCGCTCGGAGACGACTCTTGAGGAGCTGGTCCGTCGTTTGAAAGCAAGCACGGAATCTTTAGCGCCCGCCTTCGAAATCCTTCTTGTGGAAGACGGTGGGGGAGGCGGGTCTTGGGAGTTGATCCAAAAACTCGCCGGTTTAGATGCAAGAGTCCGTGGATTGCGCCTGGGCCGAAATTACGGTCAGCACAACGCCCTCCTTTGCGGGATCCGGGCGGCGCGTTATGAGACCATCGTGACCCTGGACGATGATTTGCAACATCCTCCCGAAGAGATCCCATTGCTGTTGAAGGCCTTAGAAGAAGGATACGATGTTGTTTATGGTTTTCCCCTGAAGAAGCAGCACGGATTTTGGAGACGATTGAATTCGAGGCTGGTCAAGCTTGTCCTTCGTAACGGCATGGGCGAGGAAACGGCGGAAAGAATGAGCCCCTTCCGTGCCTTCAGGACTTCACTCAGAGACGCCTTTTCGGACTTTAAAAGTCCCTTCGTCTCGATCGACGCCCTCCTCACTTGGGGGACCAACCGCTTTTTAAGCGTCGATGTGCGCCATGATCCCCGAAAAAATGGAAAATCGAACTACACGATAGGGAAACTTTTATTACATGGAATCAACGTTCTCGCCGGCTTCAGTACCATTCCGCTTCGCTTGGCCAGCCTATTGGGTTTTGGCATGACCCTCTTCGGATTGGCCGTTCTATCATACGTCGTCGGCCGCTACTTGATCACCGGAAGCAGTTTTCCCGGCTTTCCTTTCTTGGCATCGGTGATTTCGATCTTTGCGGGTACGCAGCTTTTTGCCTTGGGCATTATCGGAGAATATTTGGCCAGAATGCACGAACGGCTCATCGAAAAACCGGCCTATATGGTTCGCGCCACCACTTTCTGAGGAATCGTTTTGAAAAAAGCCCTCATTTTAGGAATCGGTAACGCCCAAGCGGATGCCATCCGGTATCTTAAAGAAGCCGGGTGGTGGGTGATGGCCTGCTCCCATCGAAACGAAGGACGCGGACTTCCGTGGGTCGACCGCTTTGAACTCATCGATATCGCCGATTGGGAAGCTTTGAAAAAAATCGCAGAGGAAGAAGGCGTTCAACTGGTTTATTCAGTAGGATCAGATCTCGCATTGCCCTCCGTCGCAAAAATCGCAAAGAATGTCGGCTTGCCGTCTTTCTTCGATTCCGAAACTTTAGAAGCCCTGCA
>Ga0066388_100000270_pt1 | contig 22651 bp, 16 predicted proteins | sample PanSoiMetaGPlot6_FD_64539 | JGI IMG/M metagenome (GOLD analysis project Ga0066388, IMG submission 64539) | Tropical forest soil microbial communities from Panama analyzed to predict greenhouse gas emissions - Panama Soil - Plot 6 (Hybrid Assembly) | ecosystem: Environmental > Terrestrial >...
GCGTCGCTGATCGCAAATCACTGCGACTGCTGAACAGCACTTTTGTCGGGTCAGGGTTCAGCCTCGGTCACAGAACCTGTGCCCCCAGCCAACTCCGCTCGGCGTCACGGCATTTCTTAGCTGAAGCGAGGTTCGCGATGTACCCATTCGGGGATATTGCGCAAGCGGGCATGGGCAGAGAATGACGTTATCAAAAGCCACGGTGGAGAGCGGGTCGTTGTGGACAGAGGAGAGGTCTGCTATTCAGGAGAACAAAATGGGTGCCCGGAAACGAAGAGAGGCGATTCTACTCGCGCTTACGTCGGCAGAGAGAAGGGAGTTGGAGCGGTTGAGTCGCTCGCGTTCGGCACCGGCGGGCGAAGTTGAGCGAGCGCGCATGCTTCTCGATTACGCAGATGGCGTGTCCGTTACCGAGTTGGCTCGACGATTGGATACGGATAGATCGAAGGTATATCGGTGCATTGAAAAGGCGCGCCAGTTTGGTGCAATGGAAGCGTTAGAAGATCGTCCGCGGAAAGGGAAGCAGATCTCAATTACCCAGGAAGCTCGGATGTGGCTGATCGCGCTTGCGTCCCAGGATCCGATAGAACTAGGTTATTCGGAAAAGGTCTGGACCATGGAATTGCTCGCTCGGCACGCTCGCGAGAATTGCCAGATTGCGGGCCACCGATCTCTGCGGAGGCTAGCCAAAGGAACGGCACACAAGATATTGGCAGAAGCTGAGATCAGCCCATACCGGACGACACGACTTACGCAATCCACAGTTTCGCCTGTCGAAGCAACAGCAGATGTTCAATGTCTCTATCAGGAAGTCAAGATAGTTAGAAAGAGGGGACAACCGGAGTCTGAGCCGGCGATGCCGGTAGTGCTATATGGTGAAAAGCATGGTGGACCAGCGGAAGATGGAAATTATGTCAACGTTGCATCCATTGGCGTGTTCGTAGGCATTGACGTGCATACAGGATACATTCATGGATTGGCCGGGGAGAGCAACGGCGGGGTGCAATTCGTTCAATTCCTGAAGCATCTGCATGCTGGCTACCCGAAGAAAACCAAGCTCCGCCTGGCATTACACAACCATTCGTCGCATATTTCCAGAGAGTCTCTTGAATTTCTGACAGCAATGCCAGACCGCTTTGACCTGATCTTCTCTCGGAAGCATGATGTATGGCTGAAACTTGTCGAAGTGCTCTTCGGCAAAATGACGCGGAAAGCCTTGCGCTGTGTCACTGTCAGCGCGAAGTCAGACCTCATCTCCCGCCTAAACGAGTATTGGCTTTGTCTGAACAAAGAGTCGGCGAGTTGAGGGCAGTTGATCGATGACTTTGCCCGGATGCTCGGAATGATATCCCATCGCGCTGACGCACGTAACCGACGGCAGCCCATGATCGAAGAAGTCTGATACCAACTAGTGATACTTAAGTATTTTGCGAGAATTGCGCGTGCGCATAGTTTGCGCGACTGGATGCGTCTGGCGACAAGTGAATGTTAAGCTGCTGCTGCAGCGGCACATTGTATCCATTCGACTAAGCACCCTTGGGCATCAAGAAGCTTGGCCGGCTTGTCGACCGACGGCTTGAAGAACATTCATCGGAAGCGACAGAGTAGAGGAGAATCCTTGCAATTTTCCTCCACGAGGTTGTCACACAGCAACTAGTGTTCCTTTGACGAAATAGACCTGGCTCATCACCACTTGTGGTGCCCAGCGCCGTCCGGATTCCAATAGTGTTGGGCCTGTTCAATCTGATGGACCAGCGTCTGAGCCGCAAATCCGTCGTCACATGCGTCGTCTGATGACACAAACACTGTTGTCGAAAGGAGACATGGACATGTACTTCAAGTCGAAAGGTGCGGTGGAAGCATATCTCAGAGAGCATCCTGACTTGACCCACCTCGACGTCGGCTCGTCCTCCGGCCTCATGGACCTGCCTGCTCTGCCGAACACGCTGAAAGAACTACAGCTCATCGACTGTCGTGAGCTTTCGGACTTGCCCACGTTGCCTAGCAAGCTCACATATTTGCAGATCGAGAGCTGTCCCGGCCTTGTGAGCTTGCCCGCCTTGCCAGGCAGGCTTAAGGAGCTGCGGATTTTCGACTGCCGCGGACTTACAAGTCTGCCGGCGTTGCCGAGCGCGCTTAAACATTTGTGGGTCCACAACTGCTATGGCCTCACGAGCTTGCCTGCCCTCCCAGGCGCGCTGACCGGTCTGCAGGTCGTCACCTGCCCTGGCCTGTCAAGCCTGCCAGCACTGCCGGGGAAGCTCATGTTTCTGCGGGTCGAATTCTGTCCCGGTTTTACCAGCCTGCCAGCTTTGCCGGGCAGGTTGACCTACCTGATGGTCCACAACTGCCTGGGCCTGACGAGTCGCCGCCTGGCAGTACGCAAATTGAGCATCGAGTTTTTCTAGCCCAACGATCGACCAACACTCTCTTTTTGAAAGGAGACAAGCAAATGCTCTTCGAGTCTAAAGAGGCGACCGCGGCGTACTTCAGGGAGCACCCCAACCTTATGGATCTTGAGCTCGGCCCTTTCCCTTTAACCACAGACCTTCCTGCCCTGCCGAGTACACTTACCTGTTTGCGGATCTTCAGCGGTCCCAGACTTACAAGCCTGCCTGTGTTCCCCGCCAGGCTGAGGCGTCTCTGGGTCGAAAGATGCCCTGGCGTGACAAGTCTGCCCGCATTGCCTGACACGCTGACGTGTCTTTGGGTCGAAAACTGCGCTGGTCTTGCCGGTCTGCCTGTGCTGCCTGCGACGCTGTCCGAACTCCGGGTCTTCCACTGCGCCGGCCTTACCACCCTTCCCGAATTGCCGCAGGCGCTGAATTTTCTTCAGATAGTCAACTGTACCAGCCTTATGAACTTGCCAGTGCTGCCAAGGATGCTCGCCTGTCTGCAAGTCGAAAACTGTCCTGGTCTTACAAGCCTGCCTGCTCTGCCGAACACGCTGACCCAAGTGCGGATCTACGAGTGCCCGGGCCTGGCGAGGTTCGTCGTGAAGTTCGGCAAGATGACTATCTCGATTCGATAGCCAGGCGTTCTACCACTGGACGTACCGGTTCTTGGCAATCTGACGAAAGCTTCAACAGTTGGAAAACCCGTGTCGTCATCGCTGCACCAGTCCAGTCGAAAACACGGCCAAACTGTTTATAGCTAGGGACTCCCAGGCGCTGGCGCGCAGTTAGGGTCTATGGGCTGCGCAGGAAGCCGCCGTAGCGAGTGAGCGTTGCTTGATTGACATAACCTCCGAATTGATCTGCCAGCTTGGCGTTACTCATCGGTATGCTTGTCACGTTGGCCAGCCACGTCCGTCTAAGCGTTTCTGCAGATACGCTCAGACGGGACTGCCAACCAATTCGCCGTACTACAAAACCAATACCGGCGATAGAGAGTCTTTTTCCATCCTTGGTCAGCCAGAGTCCGGATTCCTTTCCATCATTGGGAATTTGGCTTCTGTCGTCCAACCATCTCCTCAAGGCGGCAGACGTTGAGTCATTCAATTCCAGCCGTATTCCGCGGTCAAGACAAAGCCAAGCGATCGGCGAATTCCTGCTGTTGCTTACATCGCTATTGAGGAGGATATCACCAACTGTTAATCCGGCACATTCGCCTACCCGTAAGCCCGTAGAGAGCAACATGAGTCCTAACGCGCGATCACGGCTAAAAGCTTGTTGGTTTGCCGAACGAAGAAAATTGTCCTGCTCGGATGGTGATAACGTCGTACCAGACTTGCGAGGACAGTTTACGCGCTCAAGGCTTGTGAATCGCAGTCCAAGGAAACGTGAGAAGTTGGTCAAAGCGTTAATGTTTGCATTGATCGAACTCGCGGCTGCCCTCGTTTCTTTCAGAAAGCTTATATACAGCTGCAGCGCTTCGTCGAAGGACCGCACCTCGCCGAATGTGGGATCGGCGATATTTTCGTATTCGACAAAAATTAGAAATTGTTTGATCCGAGAATGGTATGCACGCAGTGTGTTCAAGCTGACGTCTTGCTTTGCTAGCCAGTCCTTGTAGGAAGCCAGGCACGCGTCGCGCGCAAAGGAGCTATGGGCAGATTCTGCTGGCGAGCTCACAAAGTACCTCCGTGGAACTGATCAGATTGTGCAAAATCATTCGATCGGCGAATATCCCCGAAAGGGTATGGCTGGATCGGACAGCTCCACTTGCCTTCTGCAACTTGCATTAGAGTCCGAAGTTATGCACTAATCGCCTTGCGTGTAAGGGATGGCTGCTTGCGAGCAATAATGTTGGTCCCGCAGTGAATGCAATAACTATAGGTGGCATTAATGGTCTGAGTGCACCCAGGGCACGCAATGCCGAGCTCGGCGGGTGCCACCACTTGCTGTACAGAGCTGTTCAAATTCTGTCTGCACAATAACGAAGAAGATGTTGCTGAAAGATTTTCGTCGGTGTGGCTTGTAGCCGAGTCACAGGATTCAACTGCAATTAGTGGTTGGCTAAAAGTAAGGCTGGTTCTAGCCCTTCTTATGATACCTAGACTTCTCAGCATTTCCTAAGTCCTCCGTGAACATCGATTTTGGTATCTTCAGCTTGGAGCGTGCGGCGTCGGGTACTGACACTACACATCACCAGGGACTCCGGTACTGCGTGCGCATCACAGTAATTCGATTATGGTGCGCCTGCCGGACGGACCCATACCCCCAGAAGGGTAAACTCTGTGTTCTGGGCACGGATCTTTCATGGGCGCTGCACCTGGCGTTGCACTTCCGTGGAACTGCCCTGACCGACAGCTCCAGTTACCTGGCGGAACGTGAAAAAGCTCAAAAAAAGGTAGAAAAAGTGCAAATGGAGGAAGAAGGGGTAGATTGAAACCCCTTCTTCCTCGCGGCTCTGGATGACGGGTCTAGTGCTCCGGTACGGGCGTTCCGGTCGCGGACGGATCCAGCAAGCTCCCTAAATTGGCGACTACAGCGTCGCGTGTCTTCAGCTGTCCCGTGGCGCCGAGCCAGTTCCACTCGATGAACTTCACGATCGATGAGTGTTCCATCACGACGTGCGAGACGTAGTTCGTTTTGGCGAAAGGTCCGATCGCGAGGAGCGGCACACGCGTGCCGTAGGCTTTTCCATCGCCGGGGCTTGGTGGCGGCGGCGAAATGTGATCGAAGTAGCCGCCTCCCTCGTCGTAGGTCAGCAGCACAAGCGCGCGGTTGCCATATTGCGACCTCCTCACCGCTTCGACGATGCCGTTCACAAAGGCGACTCCGCTGCTAAGCTTTGTGCCCTTACCAGGATGCTCGGAGTGATATCCGATTGCCTTCACGTACGCAACTGCCGGCAGTGTGCCGTCTGCCAGATCCTTGCCGAGGGTGGAGAAGTCGCGCATGTGCTTCTCACGAAGCGATGGATAATACTGGAACGGCACGTCCGTCGGGTCATAAACGCATGGATATCTAGGATGCGAGTATGGGCAGTCCTCAGGGCGCGGCGGGCACTTCCTCATTGCAACCGCACTCACCATCGCCTGGTAGCCCTCGGCGTAAAAGGCCCAGGACACACCTGCCCGGTCGAGCAGATCACCGATCGTGGTATGTCCGTACTCGGCTGGGCGCACCGTTCCCGCGCAGGTGGTGCCGATCGCACCCCTGGGGCTGTATCTGTTGTCGTTGAAGACGAACGCTGCCCTGGCCAGGTACATGTCGTTTGCCGAACTCGCGCCGACGACTGGCTGGAAGTAACGATCGGCAAGTGCTCCGGCTCTCGCAAGATCCCAGTAAGGTTTGACAGTTGATGCATCAGCGTAGGCGACATTCTTGGGATTGCCGCAGGGCGCAGTGGCAAAACGGTCCATCCTGCCGTCGTTGATTCCATAGGTTTGGCACCTTGCGCTATTGTCTGGGCTGCGTCGGGCGTGCTCACTGTCGGTCAGCACGATTGCAGCGGTTCCCGATGGATCGCGGGGTGGTGCTGCCTCGCAGCAATCCGGCCCGATATTGCACGTCGGCCTCGAACCTGGCGGTGCGGTGCAATAACGCCCGAAGTGGCTGTCGAACGTGTGGTTCTCCTGCACGATGACTATCAAGTGTTTGATGGCCGAGATCGGGCACGTCCCAGCGCACTTAGAGCGGGCTGGCTGAGTCGCTGTTCTTGGCGCCTCGCCAGGGTTTGTTGCCGACGGCACGGATGCGGCACACCGTGTCTCGGGCTGCTGCGGCGGCGAACCGCTGGTAAAGTCATTTTTGCAACATGAGAGAACTGCGAGCAGCGCAATGACGATGCCGTAGCTGAAAACTATGGTTGCGGGATTCATGCTTGTGCTCCTTTCGAAGGCACAGCCGGCGGTTGAGCGTTGATAATCATTGGACCCCGCCCGATTTTCACGTGTCAGATTTTCGTAGTGCCGGGAACGGGAGGTTGGTCGTTCAGATGCTCTTCGGGCTTGTAGGCAATTAACTTGTCGAGCGCTTCTTTCAACTCGTCGGCACTGAGCATTCCTTTGGATATGCCGAGGATGTGCTTGCCCTTAATGAGAACATGAACGGGGAGATTCCCGACAGTGCTCTCGCTTAGCTCCTTCGCCCAGGTGGTCGGCTCAGATAGTTCGATGTGTGCAAACGTCACGCGGTCTTGATACTCAACAGCGACATCACGCAGGATGAATTCCTGCTTCTGACAGTCTGCTTTGAGCTTGTGGCAAATGAATACAAGGACGGGCTTGTTTGCTTGCTTAAGCACGCGTTCGGCATTTTCTTGGGTTACTTCGGCGAACCTGACTTTTTGAGCGGGAGATTCAGCGGGTGGGGGCGCGCTAGCGCTTGCGGAGGGCTGCGCACGGACCAGCGAGGGAGGCTGTGAGGCTGTCTGCGGAGCGGGAACGTTCTTGGTGCAACCAGCGGTGGCACCGGACGCGATTGCGATGGCAAGTAACGAGACGAAGCGGATGTTGAGGTGGTGTTTCATGGGGTTTCCTTCGCTTTCTGACTACGAAACAAGATGCGTCACCATAACTGGTGAGGCTTCAAACTTGAGTCGTCTTTGAAAAGGTAGTTGGTGTCAGTAGTCTAGGCGGTGAATCAGTTGGGACGAATGTCTCTCTAACATGGCAATTGCACATCGCCGCCGTCAAGAATCAAACTCGAGTTTCCAACTGCCCCCAATACACCCCCAGAGAAGAGTCGAACTGCAGTGTCAGCCTTTGGTTGACGCTATGCACTGCATTCCTTTAAAGGACGAAACAGAGCGTACTTTCCGCAGGCAGTTTCAGATATCGACAGTGAATATCAGCAGTGCAATGGTTACGAGTATCGCTGCCCAATAAGATGCCTCGCATTTATGCGCTAGGCTGCCATTGCTCCCCCTATACTCACGCTTGATATTGTCTGTGGTATTTGAAGTAAGTACCACGAGTATCCCCATATCTTGATACCCTCAGGTGATACCGAGTGTGTGGTATCGACGGTTAGTATCTGCTCTGTACTTTGCCTCGCGGCGGCGACCAACGTATTCAAAACTCTCTGCCCTCTAATTGAATCTGCGCGATGAAGTTGTTTACAGTTCGGGCCTGCCTGGTGTGTCCGTGGACGCACAGTGCCCAAGAGAGATCGATCAGCGACAGAAGAAAAGCTCCAGAGTCATTCTCCTTGGCTAGCAGATAAGCCCGCTCCATGTTCGTGAAGGTGTTATGAAAATCATGAACTGAGGATTGCATGACGTTTATCTCTGCCAACCTCGACATGAGGCATGCCGCTTGGAGCGTGTTGGGTCCGTGCAGCGCTCGGGATAAGTGCAGCGCCTTGCTATACCAAGCGTGCGCCTGGTCGTAGCAGGCTTCATGGAAGTAAGTATGCGCTGTCTGAATTGCTATCTCAATCAATCGAGGTCTTCGATCTTGCGTTCCCGCAAGGTGGCGGACAGCTGCTCTAAACATTTGTCGTGCTGTCCTGAAGTCACCTCTCTCACCAGCCTGCAAGCCAATTTCTATACATGAAGGGATGCGGTCGGATTGCTTGGATTTGAATTCACGTTCGGACATTTGTGTTTCCTTTCGGCAGTCAATGCTGTAAGTGCCTTTATCAGCGTCTGCTTGTCTTGAATCTCTGGTCTTAGGTTGAATACTCATCAGGGGCGTCCCATGAGCATTTACGGCGTCATTGACGCTGAAGTGATTGTGCTTCAGTTCATTAACCCTGCGAAATCCCCGAACGGGTATGCGCGCGCGTTGCGACCGACTACCGACACAATAACTGCATGAAGCCTGGTACGGGCAGCGGGACCGCGCCACTAGTGCCGTTCGGCATTGTTCGTCTGGACACGAGCCGGTGTCATGCGTGTACTCGCCCTCGGGGCTGAGCGGAGCCTTGTCCGCTCAGCCCCGAGTAGCTATAGTCGACTGATTACGAGGATGTCTTGCGGCAGGCGTTGGACTTTGTCGTCGTTTCTTCCGCGCCTTGGGCGAGGGCACCGCGGGCAACACGCAGCTGTTGGGCGAAGGAGCTGTCTATTGAGCAGACTCCGTTCTGGCAGACGGATTGGCGCTCGAATGAGGTGAGGTTACCTTTCTGTTCGTTCGACCATCTCGTCTCGTCCATTGTTCCTGGTCCTCCCCGGCTAGTTCCCGCGATTGGGCTTCATGATGTAATTGTCGTTCGGACCAGCCATGCCAAGTACCCCCGTCCGGGTACATGTTTATCTGCGGTCTTGCCTGCAAAATAGAGGCACGCAGCGGGTCGAAGAGGGTGCTCTCGCTGCGAACGGTGGAGTGATTGCCCAGACGCGAGGCAGCCAGTTCACGCACAGAGGCACAAGTGTGCCTGCGAGATTTGATATAGATTGGGCTGGCCCGCACCCCAGCGGGCCAGCCCAGTGTAGGACATGCGGTTATCGCATGTCGAACTTAGAGATACCGGTCAGTCCCCAGAGTGGTACCGAGTTCTCGTTTAAAATCGGGGACTTGTCGTTGTTGGCTTGTTTCACCTCCTTGTTGGGCGCAGGTTTTTCGACGCCTTTGTGCTGAGCTACTCTGTCGGAAGGCAGTTTGTCTGGTTCAAAAGTCACCCTACCGTCCGATGTCTGAGTCAGAACGCCGTCAACCGTTGGTACGTGTAACCCTGTTCGATCTTGGGTGTAAAGCACCTTCCCATCAGAGCCATATACCGTGACTCTCGACAGGTTTCCTTGTTGGTCCACCTCTTTGTCCTTCGAGTGCAGGAAGTGCTCGAGTGGAATTTTTATCCTGTTGTTGCTGCGATCGTATTCAAGCCCATTTGGATATCTGGTAATGCTTCCGTTTGTAGAAAGGCCATAGTCCTCAAACTTGCTGGCGTTTACAAAACCAGGCTTATGCAAAGATTGCCAATCTGTGACGGAATCCTTTGGCTTGTATTTGACGTCGCCGTTGGCTCGCTCAACAAATTCACCGTGCTTGGTATAGACATGTAGCGTCTTGTCAGAGTCGAGCTTAGCAACCGTCTTGCCGGATGCATCTTTGACTATCCGCGAACCATCTTTCTGCTCTGTTTGCGTGCCGCCGGGTGGAGGCTCGAGCTGCAGGCTTTCGCCGGGCTTAAGCAGACCCTTCGATTCGATACGGGTCATGCGCACGCCGTTCGGATACTGAGTGTACAGGCTGTATTTGTTTTGATCTCCAACCTTGTCGCGATCGATACTAAACTTGGCTACATCATTGGACGAGATTTTGATTTCTCTCGGCATTTGACTGTCTGCCAGCAACCGAGCTGAAGCTTTCAGCGACTCGGGCTCTCGGCCCTCTCGGGCTTCGTGCCCCTTATTTGGAATTCTGTTATCTCCCATTGTGACAACTCTCCTTAGCACCCCTCTGTATTAACCACGGCTGCCCAAGACCCAGTATTGGTACCGCATAATCAGTATGCGGTGACATGGATTGTCGGACTATCCCCATGTGGGTATCGCTCAGACCTTACTGACGCCGTCGAAAATGCGTCTCTGTAGAGCGTTGGCTCGCTGAGGATCAACATTACTAATTCTGTCAAGCATACCCTTAGCCACTGAAGCGGCGCGCACGTAGTCTGGATCGTCCCAGTTTGCGCCTCGAGATTTCTGGTGCTTGTACATCTCAATAAAAAGTTCGGCAAAAGCTTTGTCATGTCGGCCTTACCGATTTTCCCGGTCGCAAACTTCAAGTCCGGTAATTTGTATTCCTTTTGCGCAGTCGTAGGATCGTGCGTCTTAACATCCTTCAGCTCGTTTTCCAAATCCGACAAGTTGTCTCGGCCGGACCTTGTTGCTTTAAACGGGTCACGAACGCTAATATCGTGATTGTTTTCTCCTCGCCATTGGTTCTGCATCTTGGCCATCCCAGTCGCTCGGTCAAAATCAGTAATTGTGATCAGATGGCCGCCTCCACTCCCGCCTGCTGCGCCGGCTCCGGAGGCGCTCCAGAAGGGCTCATTACGAGTATCCATACCAACGAGCACCGGTAATCTGCCTTCCTTCTTAAGTTCTGAAAGCAGCGCCTTCATCTCTTCTTCGTTTTGTACATGCGCTACTCCCTTTGCGTTTCGTTTTGATACTGTTGCTTCCAGATCATCAATTCGCTCTTTCAGTTCTCGTTTCTTGTCTGCACTCAGGCCGTCTTTGTGATCGATTGCGTCCCTGGTCTGCCTGAATGATTCAGGATCATAAGTATCGACATGCTTTCCGTCGTTTACCCAGATATCTAACAATCGGTTGGTGAAATCAGTATCGCTCTTCAGCGTCTTCGCTTCCAAGGTTTCAAGACTTTGTATAGCAATCACGCCAGTCATCCGGCCCTGATTGGACTCGGGACTGATTTGGTCACCTCAACTGAATCGTGAATGGTAAGGCCAGGGTTCATTCCATCCGAGTCGACTACCTCCTTCGGTGCTCTGCCAGTCTTAGGATCTTTTTGAGCGTAGTCGTAAAGACGTTCGCCGGTGTCACCGTTTCGGCCGGGGTTTCGGTCCCTCATTTCAAAGCGAAGCTTCCCTGGCGGGTCCTTGGCTGCGTTTTGCATCTCGTAGTGAATATTGGCCGCCGTGAGCTGGAATATCTGGCTTGCATAATCTCTGCGTCCATTTATTTGCTCCTTATCGTGCGACTCGTCATGTTTGGCCAGGCTGCCCCTGTCTATGTGTACTGTGACAGCAGGTTCACTCTTTGTCGTGTATGAGCCGGTGGTAGCCACATCAGCAATCAGTCTCGTTGCGGCCACGGAGTCTCGCTCGTATGTTCGAGTTTCCACGGCAGCCGCATAACAGCTTCCGTGGTTTCCTTGAGAAATGGTCTTGGTGTCGGCGGCATGTTGTAGACACTGTTGCGCAAGCATGATCCGATCCGTTTCGGGAATCGGAGCTCTCGAATTTTTCTCGAGAAGCCTCTCAATGTTTCTGTATGTCTCCTGGATCTGCGTTTGAGCTTTGGCTTGCGCCGCCGTTTCTGCGTCTTCTAGTTTCATGCCTCTGGCTTGCAGTTCATTCCTGTATTGTGCCTGTTGTTCCGCTTCGCGTGCCTCGAACTTCTGCATATTTGCTTCCATGGCAGCAGCCTGAGCCTCGGTGATTTTGTGGTCCCTCTTGAGGCCTTCCAGTTTGCTATGAAACCTGTCATGCTCAGCTTTGACTTCGGGGTTGCTTAGCAGTCTGTCGGCAGCATGAGCATCGCGCCTCCTTACTTCTTCGTGGCTGGCCTGGGTGACTTCGGGATCTGTCTTCTTCACCTGCTCGAACGCTAAGCGGGCTGCTCTGGCTGCAATGTCCCCTATTGTCTCTGTGTCCGGTTGCTCGACTGAGTCGGCCTTTCTTGTGAAGATACTTGCCGCGGCCCTGGTGTCGTGCATGTCTTTTCCTGCAGCGAGGCGACTGTCTTCGTCTAAGATGAAACCACAGTTCGGAAACACCTTCTGCTCGATAGGCTTGCTATTCGCATCGGCATATGTGGACCACCGGAATCTCATGAGATTCCGGTGGTCGGGCTCGGAGTTAAGATTCTTACCGAGGTGCTGTATTGCTTCGCTTGCTTTGTCAACTGCTGAATCGACACTGGTAAAGACATCATCTAGAAACGACACTGGCCAATCCTCCTGGATAAGACGTCAATCTATGCAGATGACTCAGTGAACAGGGGCGAGTAATCCACGGAAAGAATGCAACCTCGATGATTGCTAAATCAATCGATGGCAGCGACGTGTCCGCAGCTCCTCCTGCTTTCCTGATCAGGGCAAGATTGTGCTCTTTTCAGGTATTGTCATGCTTCCTGGCTAGCGACCGATATCCCCATCTGGGCATATTTCGAATGGGGATATTTGTCTTGATACGGAATAAACAGACTGCTAGCGTGAGCTGCGCCCGCGAGGGGGAATAGCCTCCGGTTTCAGCGGGCCAATGGTTCCATCGGGGTGTTTAACAATCAGCTCTCTGTTGCCGTCGCCCTGTGTACGGGTATCAACAATACCTATGCCAAGTTCCTTCTGGACCATTTCGTTGAGGCGTGTCAAGTAGGCTTTATATTGCTGGGGGGGCATTTCAGCTTTCGCTTCCTGAAGGAGCTCAGTGGCAGTTGAAAGGTTTCCTATTTGGAGCCCCTCCTTCAAGTGTCCGAACGTAAGGTCTGCACCTTCCTTCGCTTGGGCTTGCTTCAATTCTTCCGTAGTTCGAGGAAGTTTCAGTGTGTCGCCTGGATGTATGGTGCTGTTCAAATCCTTATTGTTAGCCGCGGCTATCTCTTTGGCTTTTGCGAGTATCTCAGGACCGGATGGCTTTTCACCGGGCAGTTTTGTGCTCTTCAACTCTTTCTCCGCGATGGACCAGAAGCTTTCGCCTCGTTCCACCGTGTGGAGCTTCTCAATCTTGGTGGAGCCATTCGGACTCTCTGTTTTTTGAATGGACCCTTCTTTGATGACTATATCGCCATTGGGCCGGACTTGCAGGTCCTCAGCGGTATTCCGCGTCTTACCATTGCTGTCTTTAAATGTCCACCCTTTGCCATCTTTATCTTTTGCCCACTGACCGCTCCCTACTTTGACCGCCTCAAGCTCCTTCCCGGTATACACCATATCTATCTTGGTTCGCCCATCTGGTCGTGTTACGCTGGTAACCTTACCGTCTGCGTTCTTTTCGATAATTGAGTTGTCCGCCCGTTCAACTTGTGCGGAGCCATCCGGACGCTTGGTTTCGACAGAGCGATTGTCTTTGATCACTAAGTCACCATTAGGTTGGACTTGTACGTCCTGAGCTGTCCGCGTGATCTGTCCAGTACTCATGTCCGTGCGTGTCCATCCATCAGCACCCTTTGTCCACCGACCTTGCTGGCCGCAAACCTCTTTCAGCTCCTTCCCGTCGTACTTCATGTCTATCGTCCGCCCATCTGGTCGTTCTACGCGGGTGATGTTACGGTCTGCGTTTCGGGTGATAGCTTCGCCCGATTGCACCTTGGGTGCGGTCTCCTTACCGTCCTTGGTTTGCTTAGTTTCTTCCTTCCTCAATCCATCGCCCCATTTAGTTCCAGGCGCTGTTTGCTCTGCTTTCACAGCTGACCGCAATGCATCCCCCATCTTCCTTCCAGGCGATTCTTTTTCTGTTCTGATTTCCTTACCGTCTTTGTCGACCACTTGCATTGGTGAGAATTTGCCGGTTTGCAGGCACATGTTATTCACGTCGTCGTAATAAGCGTTCTGATTAGCAAGTACCTTTCTCATGTCCCCAGTTTCTGGGGCTAGTTTTGCGGCATTAGTCGCGTCTTTGCTGACTTCTTGTAATGCGGTCTTGAAATCTTCAAACATTTTTGGTAATTCTCCTTAGTAACGACCCCTCTGGACGAGGCAACGGCTGCCGAAAAACAAACGTTGGTGCCGCATGATTCAGTATCTGGTACCACGGTTTGCCGGACAATCCCCATGTGGGTATCACTCACCAGTCGAGCGCAGCGATGGCGGCACTTACTTGACCATGCCCATTTCCACAGTCGCTGAGCAAACTACTCGAACGTACTCTCTAGCTCTATGTCGAGCTGTACGCCCATTTCATTAGCTAAATTCACGGCGCAGGTGTATTCGGAAAAGCTAATTTGGGAGTCTGCCATTGTGAGGTTAGGGACTGGCTCTCTAACGACTGGCAAGTTTCTGTCCGCGTCGGCATCTACAAGTTCAATACTGGGAAGAATGCCTCGGCTAACAAGGTTGTCGTTCGTCAAGCCGAGGTCTGAAAAATGCGAGTCGACAAACATTTCGTTATTCTCCGATAAGTTCGGCAGCAGATGTCTCAAATATCTACCGTGATGCCCTGTGTAGCTATCCCCATTCGGGTACGAGCACGGTACCGGATTGAAGTTGTGCAATTTTCCGTACTTGTTCAATAGGCGGGCATCAGTAATAGTTACTCTCAGCAGGCACAGTCCGATATTCTCGTAAACATCGTGAATGCCAAACCACAATGCAATTGCGATCGAGATGAGGTTGCGAGCCTTACAATGCACTGGCTTTCAGAATGGGGTCGCTGTTTTCCGATGACGGACGCTGAGGAACAGCAGCGCCTTCGCGCGGGCGGTTGGAGTCTGGTGACGGTGCTGAATACATACCCTTGCCTGCTGTAGCATAGTGAATAGCAGCTGCTGTTTTTATCAGTTGCTTGAATAGCGCTTGGGTTTCCTGATTTCGTGATTGATGCAGTCCGGCGAAATGGCTCGCGGTCAGCCAAGCAGGGATCGAAAATTCGCAATCAACCACCAACATCTTCGAACTCTTGGATAGAGTGTGGACCCTAATTTCTCTCCGACCAATCCCGTCCCCGAAGAGCTGCCCGGCTGGTTGCGTCGTCAACATCACTTCTTGCCCAAGCCTTACCGGAATTTTTCTCTCACCGGTCATGATCCAAATGTTATTGGGACCGCTGCAGGCTTTCACGCGAAGGCGGCCATCGTACTCGACGCAGAACACGGAATCTCTGCTGCCACGAACGTCTCCTAATGGTGTGGTTATCTTGATGTTCGTGTGTGGTCTAAGCAGCATTGCCCCTTTGTCCAGCCTCAAGTGGGTCGGGCCTAGCTGTAAGAAGTCAGTGCCACCGGCTGCAAGAACCAGCAGCGGCTGCTTACTTCCGTCGGTGGGATGTGATACCAAACCTGGAATGCCGCCGTCTTTCTGGGTTGTCGCTGGTGTTGTCGAAAGTGTGTCGAATTGTGGTGGTACGGAAGATGGTTTGCTGGTATCAGTCGATTCTGCCGCGGCACGGTCTTGGTTCTGGGCAATGTCCGTGCCTGGACGGGGGGGTCTAGGTTGACCGCCCGAGTTCTGGCTTGCAGATTGTGCAACATGTCTGGCGAGTCTCTTGTGCCCCTTCAAACCGGTGAAGCTGTTGAGCCCAATGTTGCTACCATGCACCATGAGGCTCGAGGACATAAACTGCTGCGGCGCTGAAGTCACATGCGTTTTTCGTATGCGAATGCCTCCGGTCACAACGGATTCTGTGCCATCCGCCGGAATGATGTCCTCGTCGGCAAGTGCCTCACTGATCACCATTCGGTCACCTGGCTGCAACGACTCATTTCCACCGGGAATCTTGCTTGAGTGCACAACGACGGCTGAATCAGTCTTTCCTCCCAGCGCGGTGATCTCGATGCGCTTACCTGCTTCGTTATAAACAAGAGCTGCCGAGTCGGGAGCAGCTGTCACTGTAGCGGATGCATTACCGGAAAATACTGTCTCCACCGACGCAGAATTGGCTCCAGCATCCACAACAGCACCGCCTGCATGCAGAACAACTACTCTATTGCCAGCTGGCTCCTGTTTCTCACTCAGGATGGCTCCAGGTAGTCCTAACACGCTGCTAGATGCACCCGTAGATACTTGACTGGCTACGCTCAAAAGGGAAAGCTGCACAGGCTGGGAATTTGCTCCTTCAATGCTGATCTTGTGTCCATTGAGGCCCATACCATTGGCACTTACCGCCACGGTATTGTTCGCACCAGTTCGTGTCGTATTTCCCGTTGCAGACTTATCTGACCTCGACTTGTCTGATTCTGTTTGCTGCAGAACGGACGATAAATCGAACCTGTTAGCAAACGGGTTCTGGTCTGTTGAAATGACGGTGCTGGGAAAGAGACTTCCTCCCAGGACATTGTTGATTCCGGAAAGTAGTGATCCTATGGCTGTGCTCGTACCCAAGAGTCCGCTAGCCAACAAGGACGAAATTGAAGATGACGGCGGTGGCAGGATGAGCAGGTTGGTGTCAAGCTCGGACAAAGGCACGCCAAAGATGGACCCGGAAATGAGAGGGGATAGCAGACCACGAAGGTTGTCCGATGGCAAAGCAGCGCCGCCACCGCTACCACCAAATACTAGTGTGCTCACCGTGCGATTTAGCAATCCAAACGTACCCAACAGAACACCCTGAAAAAGAGTAGCTCCCGGACCAAGATCGAGCACAGCAGGTATCAATGTCTCGAGAAGGGCGCTTTGGTTTGGGCTAATAGCGGCGTTCCCAAGAAATGGGTTGGTGGACGAGAACGTAGCTCCTGAGAGTTTGATCAGTGATGTTGGATTCATACTGTCAAAAATGACTGCCCCACCGGTCACGTTAATAGTTGAATGACCAATATCTATACGGCCTGAACCATTCAATTGCACTAACCCAAGATCTGTCACAGTAGTGCTTATCTGTAGCGGGTAGGTCAATGTGCGGCCGAACTCAATAACCGGTACCGAAAACTTTGCTGGCGGGGTGAATGCATCATTGATCGTGACAGCAGGCCCAAGGAGATGGGGATCGACCGCCGAAAATCGAGCCAACAGTGAACCTTCGACTCGATTTTCAAAATAGTCTATTAACTGTGTGCTTGTAATACAACCCGAACAGAATAAAATGCCACCATAACTGTGTAGCGGCTCAGGAATCACAGGAAACAGTCTTGGTACTGGAAAAGACGCTCCGAACATTCCCTCAGGGTTGTAATCTTTGACGCTTGCGTCAAATGAGAGATTATTACCGCCCAGGAGCTTACCGGCAGATAGGAACGAAATGTTTCCGCCGTTCGCGGTGGCGTGCACTCCGTCGCCCAGCGCAAGGTTCCCACTAGTTGAAACAACCTGGATGTCACCAGATGCGGTGATTGACGTCATTCCCGGAGGCAAGACTGCCAGAGATCCTGAAGACACCGGCGGCCCAGGTGGCGTTCCTGAGGGTGGAGGGGGAGGTGGCGGCGGGCTAAGGGGACCGGAAGCCAGAAACTGGACGGAATTTGCTAGCACGGTGACGCTTCCAGGAGTTCCTGATCCTGGTGCTGTACCTAAGCCAGGAATTTGATACTGTCCTGCCGTGAGGTAGTTGTTCGGACCGATGACCACCGGACCACCTGCAGAGTGAAAATCCGGACCAGAAGCGGCAACGTTGAAGAATCCAATCGAGCCACCTGCGGTGCCAAAGGTAACGAGCTTGCCGGTAACTATAGTTCCGCGACCCAGATTTACTAAAGCTATTCCATTAACAGCGACTATCTGGGTCTTATCGCCGAGACTTATGCCTCGAATCGCCCCGAACTGGACGGCTCCTGCCTTATAAGAATTGTCACCTTCGTCAATGATGGAATGACCGGCACTAAAGAAGAAACCGGTATCTGCGAGTCTATTGTAGGGAGTAAGAACGAGACCTTGCAGGTGCGATTCAGGTCCAATCTCGATGTCACCTCGTGCGAGTACAATCAGGGAAGGAACTGAGATAGAATTGTTTCCCTCAAAAATTACATCGCCGCCGTCTGCCGTCAGCACCACATGATTTATATTGTTGAAGGTTGTGTCGCCGATACGTCCTACAAAGTAGCTCCCGTCTCCTATCACAATATTGCCGCTTGTTGCAGTAATGGCAATGTTGGCACCGGCATCTATATGGGACACAGCGGCGGATGGTCCAAATGTCGACTCAATACGGATTGTTTGGCTCAAGGTAGGTCCTAATGGAAAAGGATGCGACGAGGTATTCCCAGAAATAGAAACGCTGAGCAAACCATTCAGGGTTCCACCAGATAGTGTCAGTTCTCCAAACGGCGTTCCTGGAGTTAACCTTGGATCAAACTTCACGGCTCCCATTAACACGCTCGTGGATTGATTTGGAGCAATAGTAATCTGAGTGCTACCAGGCAGAGGGGACACCCATGTGTTCCGCAAGATCACGGTACCAGTTACAAGCCCACCCCTTTCTACGTTGATGGTTACCGGGTCAAGTGGATTGTCAATTATCACGTTCTCTAGCCGACCGGTTTTAAGAATATTCAAGCTCAAGGGCACGTTGTTGGCATCAAGAACGACATTTCCGCATACAATATTTCCAGCAATACTCCATGTCAGAGCATTCTGTTGCGGCGTGGATGAATCTGAGGGTGTGCCTACAAAGTGCACTTCACTTGTCGGCGAAGCCAAAACTGATCCGGTACGGCTCAGGAACAGTGGCTGGGTCTGGTTACCCATGTTGAAGTGCACCACAGAACCAGGGGTGCTGAAGTCTATCTTTCCACCAATGCTAGCCGCAGAATTTGCCGGCATGATAAGAGTAGGTGTCTCACCCACTATGTTAAGGGTGACACGTCCTGAATGCGATCCTGTGTCAAAAACGAATGCTGTGAACTGTGGGATCTCTGATTGGCTCAAGGTTATTGCGCTGGGCGACTTTCGAGTTTGGGGATTTATGTCGCTGACCGCGCCGTGGCTATCCAGTCCGATAGTCTGAGGGTTTAGGCCGATAGTTTGAGGGAGTCCATGCGTAACTTGATAGAGCGCTAACGCCTCCCCTGGAGTTAGCATCGTCCTAGCACGCGTATTGCTGTCGCCTGAAGTCACAAGACCGCCACGTATTCGAGGATCTATTAAGGTAACGCTCGCGCCCGTCGTTGAGATACTTAGCGGCCCTGCTGTGAACGATTGGTTATTGACAAACTGCGAGCTCAAGAGAGTAGAGCCGCTCTGTATGGCTCCGACGGTACCATTCACAGTTGCGTCACCGACTACAAATAATCCTCCGGGTAAAGCAGCCTCGCTAAGAACAAGGGAAGGAAGGTTCCAATTTGTAGGCATAGGCTGCGCTGTAGCGACAGTGTGTATAGCAATTAGGCCGTCTATGGCGGTACCTGCGGCGTTTCCGCTCCCGGAACTTGTGTTCAGGCTGATACCATTACTTGCCCCTTGTATCTGCAAGGTTCCTGCGCTCGCAGTAAAATTGCCACCATTGCCGCCTCGACCCGGACCTAAGGCACTGCCACCCATACTGCTAATAACACCACCAATTTTGATTTGCGTATAAGACAGGTTGTCTGTTGTGTCAATGCTCAAAGTAATATCGCCGCCTTGTCCACCGTTACCGGTGCCAGAATTGGATCCGCCGGAAGTTAAGAGGTTGCCAGCGACGAAGACAGCAAATGGTGCTGTAATGGTTACGGTACCGCCGCGCCCGGCCGTCAGAGGGGACTCGTGATCGGCACCAACAGCAAGGACGTCTCCCTTTACAGAAACAGCGCTATGGCTACCATGGGCTTGAATCAGGACAGAGCCCGCATCTCCACCGTATATGGCCGAGTCGGCGCTGGTATTTATACTGCCAATTGATACGCCACCGTTTGTGGTGATCAGTGATAAGGCGCCGCCATGTGTGCTCACGGTTGTACCCGGAAGTGACGTTAGGCTTGCGGCATTTGTAACAATGATGGCAAGGGGACCGCCGTTAACTGTCAATGCCCCAAGAGATGCGGCTGCACCAAAGCTCGAATTGATTGTCACCGATTTGGGTACGAAAAGGGGGTCCGTGCTGATTTGTCCGTTAATGGTTCCACCAGCCACACTGAAGGAACTGTCGTTTCCCTTGAAATGGACATTCCCGTCTAGTAGCCCAGCGCTTCCCATGACTATATTCGTCGTGCCCTGATAATTGAACGTGATGCTATTGGCTTTGACCTCGCCATTTATGATCACAGAAGGGACCGCAGGCGAAGCAGTGCCCGCTACGACTAGGCTGACCGTTGCATTGTTTGTGATCGCGCCTGTTGGCCCCACAAGGAGCTGCCCATCCTGCACGTTGATGGTCTGTGCTGTAGACGCAAGTATTGGGAGAGGCGGACCCTGCTGAGGTGGAGAAAATTGAAATGGGGCAAAGTTGAGAGATCCTGAAATACTGGACTGCTGGTGAGCGGGAAGCACCAAGACCGTATTTGGACCGGTGATTGATACTGTCACGAGGTTGGGTGGGACTGGTTGTTCTTGACCGGGTATTGGTATTGGTGCCGGTGCCGGCATAAATCCGAGCGAAGCTATGTTGAAGGCAGTGAAGGGCTGATTTGGACGCCCGGTGTTCGGCCCTTTTGTTATCAACTCGAAATTGAATATTTGCAGGACGCCAGATATACCTTGCCCATCCGTGTTCAAATTCAATCCGCCGTGACTGATTTGCAATGCTTCGCCTGGTGTCACCAAGGAATGGACTAGTCCAGTCGGCCCCGGTGGTGGTGAAGTCGATCCTGGTGGTGGTGAAGTCGATCCTGGTGGTGGTGAAGTCGATCCTGGTGGTGGTGAAGTCGATCCTGGTGGCGGTGAAGTCGATCCTGGTGGCGACCCCGTCCCAGAGATCCCACGGGCCTGGAACGCATACACGGGTACGACTAGGGACCCTCCAGCCGCATCGGTCTCCTGCAGCAATGCAGAAGACACTCTGACATTTAGACTTATTCCAGAACTACCTGGGCAAAACAAATCCAGGGGCGTGGCTACGAATGGTGACAATGCGGTCACCTGTGAACCCTCGATACCGCTGCCAACAGGTGTAATCACTAGCGGTGGGTTCGGGCTCGGAAGCCGCGACGAAAAGAAACCTCCCACACACGAGCTACACAGCGGCGTTGCAGCATCAATCACGGATGCTGCATTGCTGCCATTGGCGACAATTGAGCCGCTGACAATCGTGCCTCGGGTGCCGTTCAGTGCAGGATTGCCAACCTCAAACATTCCCCCGGGAAGAGCAATTTCGCTTCTGGCGGTGCTAATCAAATCGAAATTGGCTGGAATGGGTTGGATGCCACCGGTTGCAATGCCTATGGCACCGTCAAAGCCTTTCTTTGTCGGGTCCCCACAAGCACACACGCCGCCACTCGCGTTTATACTCACCCCTAGGGGCGGAATTGGCACACTTGGTCCAGTCGGGCCATTCGGGCCGGAAGTAGGAGATGGCGGCAACTGATTTGCACCAAAGACCTGTAGAGTTAGCGCGCCAATTGCCACATTGCCGGCTCTTCCGCCCATGCCAACGTCCGCATTACCGCCACCAGTATCTATAAAGCCAGTGCCGGGCCCGGAGTTAGCATTCCCGATAATCACCATACCTCTGTAGTAGGGAGCTGAAAACTGTGACGTATAAATGTGAAGTAGTCCACCTGCTCCAGCGTCGCCTGTCCCGGTGTTATTTCCACCCCGGAGGATCAGGTTGCCATCAATGCTTACCCATATTGGCGAGAAGAATTCACTAAATTCATTTTCAATGATGACTGCCCCTGCATTGCCGGCCTGTCCTGAAGATGCTGGGGAACCGCCAGATGTGTCGATGCCTCCGTGGACTGTAATTATCCCGTTCGATGTGCCCAGCCCAACATAGCCACCGTTACCGCCGGCTGAACCGCCGCTGGTCTCTATATTCCCGCCGACGCTTACACGCGAGCTAGATTGCAGGATAACAGCACCCCCGTTGCTGACTGAGCCTGAACTGTTAACATTGCCCTGAACCACCACATCTGCGGCGGCTCCGTCCGTCAGAGGTCCAGGCGTGAAGGCTGGGGCGCCAGAAGGTAAAGATTGGCCGGAAGAAGTTCCATTGAAAAAGCTGATGCTGTGGACGCTGCTGCCTGGGGACGGGAGGAATTCAGCCCCATTTTGTATTTCGGGACCGATACGGACAGGTGTCGTTACCCACCTTATTCCAACGACTCCACCGCTCATGGCCGTGCTGTCGAAAATATTTCTTTGATCCGTGGAAGTATTGTCGAGAACGATTGGGCCTGCAATTATGGGCTCAGTCCCATAGATTCGTATGGAGCCCGCTTGCGCACCGCTAGTGTCGACTGCATTGGCAGTGCCGGCGCCATCTACTTGTACTCCGCGTTGCCCGAACACAGCTACGTCGCCGCCGCGACCGTGAACTGCGCTCGCATCGATCGGACCCAGTGCGATTTGCCCATGAGTACTGCCGGTAGAATCGGCATGGGCAACAATCATTATGTTGCCTGCAGAGGCACTGGCCGTTGCATTGCGTGCAACAACCATCACTCCAGGAAGCAGCACGTCACCTCCAATAGCGGAAGGACGTGTGAGGACGAAGGTGCTGGGTTCGGGATTGGTGAAGTCAAAGCCGGCCACGATCGAGAGATTTCCTGCCCGACCAGGTGCGGCTGGGCCGGCCGAAAGATCTATAAAATGAATGCCGGTTCCAATGACGCTACCTGATGCGAGTATTGCGAGATCCTCACCGTGAAAGGTAAGGTCATGGCTTAATGTGACGTCGCCAGCCATGTTGGCAATAACTGGATCACCGCTCAGGTTCATGGTTCCGATGTCTAATTGGCCGCTTGAGGCGACTATGTTGGCCGTGCCGGCGGTGACATTGACTTTGCCTGACATCCGGCCTACTTGAGCGAGGACTCTGCCGTCGCCGCCGAAAAAGTTGATCGATTGTGCGTC
>Ga0066388_100000271_pt1 | contig 22519 bp, 21 predicted proteins | sample PanSoiMetaGPlot6_FD_64539 | JGI IMG/M metagenome (GOLD analysis project Ga0066388, IMG submission 64539) | Tropical forest soil microbial communities from Panama analyzed to predict greenhouse gas emissions - Panama Soil - Plot 6 (Hybrid Assembly) | ecosystem: Environmental > Terrestrial >...
TTCGGGTCGCGCCCACACCGTGAATGGCGGCGTCACCGTGCGATTCACCACCAACCCCAGCGCGGCCTCGTCGTTCAAGACGGTCAACGGCAACGTCGACGTGTATTTCCAGGACGGCTTGTCGGCGGACTTGCGGATGAAGACCATGAACGGCGGGTTGTTCACCGACTTCGACGCCCAGCCGCTGCCAAGCGTCGTCCCGACGAGCGGCGAGCGGCGCAACGGACGCTTCGTCTACCGCGCCAACGAGTTCACACGCGTGCGCGTCGGCCGCGGCGGGCCGGAGATCACCTTTGAGACGCTGAACGGCAGCGTCCGCGCCATCCGCGCCGGGAGATAGAGATGACGATTGGTCACGCGTTCATCACCACAGCCGCCACCGCCGCCCTGCTCCCGATCGTATCGATCGGCTGCTCGTCCACGGCGCTCGCGACCTCGTCGCCGCGCGCGATCACGGCGCGTGCGAGCCAGCAGCCCACCGGCGATCAGGTCACGGTCCCGCTCAGCGATCCGTCCAAGCCGGCTCTCATCCACATCTCGCTCGTCCACGGCAGCATCACCGTGCGCGGCGCGAATCGGCGCGACGTCTTCGTCGCGGCGCGTCCCGAACCGGAACGCGCAAGGGAGCGCGACGATCCGGATGCGACCGGGCTTCGCCGATTGCCGCAGATTGCCGGCTTCCGGATCTCCGAGGAAGCAAATCGCGTGACCATCGGGTCGGACAATCCCAGCAGATCGATCAGCTTCGACGTCGAAGTGCCGGTCCGCACCAACCTGCGGCTCAAGACCGTGAACGGCGGCGACGTGCGCGTCGACAACGTGGACGGCGAGATCGACGTCACCAACACCAACGGCGGCATCACGCTGACGAGCGTGGCCGGATCGGTCGTCGCCGGAACGACGAATGGCCACGTTCGCGCGTCGTTGACGCGCGTCACCGCCGGCAAGGAGATGGCGTTCACCTCGCTCAACGGCACGATCGACGTGACGCTGCCTTCGTCGACGAAGGCGAGCCTGCGGCTCCGCAGCGACCGCGGCGACGTCTACTCCGATTTCGACGTGCAGCTCAAACCCGAGCCGCTGGCCACCGTGAGCGACAGCCCGATTGAACGCGGCCGCTACCGCATCACGCGCAACAGGTCGATCGTCGGCACGATCAACGGCGGCGGACCGGAGTTCGAGATGCGCACGTTCAACAGCAACGTCTACGTTCGCAAGGGCCCCTGATTCGCCTGACCTAGTTCCTGGAGAGATAACCTTCGGCCGCACGCCACCGGTGCTTAGCGGCTGTTGTTCCCGTCAACCTGGCTTCGGATCTCGCCGCCAGGCCACGTCGAGCTGTGGACGTTGACGTAGATCGCGCCAGCGCGTATTGCGCGTACCAATTCGTCCATCTCGCCCGTATTCAGCCCCTGGCCCCTCGCCATGGCTGTAGCAGGAATGTTCGGGCTGACGTCAGCGGCCAGGATGGTCCCAGAGATCGTGGCCGGCGGAGCCGGACACGCCTGTGTGCCAGCCGGGCCATTGCCGAGATTGGTGCAGAGAAATACCGAGATACCGCCGTTTACTCCGACGTTACCAATGTGAAGGTGAGCCTGCTGGACGGCACCTTCGAGGTCGGCATAACTCAGTTGCCAGTCGATCTGGGACCCGTCGTTGCTGATCCTGGCATCGAATCGACCGCTGGCCCCGGTCGATAGGGCAGGCACCTCTTGGTAGCCGATAAGGAATTCCGAAATGTTTTTGAATCCACCTTGGGCCAGAGCGACAGTCGATGCCACGACAAGAGCGAGCAGGCAAAGCGCGATCGCGATCCTTTTCATAAACGCCCTCCCGTTTGGCTTGTGGCAATACACCCCGTGTCGCAATCGTCTGCGCCGCGCGACGCGTAGCGAAGATGACTGATTGCGACAAACACGAAATGAATCGGCATCCGCGGCACTGTCGAGGCGAAGACACACGTAATCGCCACGACAAAGCGCGAGCGTCTAACAAAAGCCGGGCCATCGCCTCAAGCTCAAGAGAAGGTTGGGTTATCCTTCATGCATGGAATTCCACGCAAAAGGCCTTCTCGTCACGGGATTATTTCTCGGGCTCTTGTGGTTTAGTGTCGAAGGTGGCTTCGGCCTCGTGACGCTTGCCGCGCTAGTCGCTGTCGTTCTCGACGCGATGGTGGGTTGGGGCTTTTGGCGCGCGATTCCTGACGAGCGTTTCTCCTGGTTCCGGCGACACTGCGATTAAGTCGCCGTCCCTTCAGTTGCGCGTGAGCGACCCGAAACCGATCCTGGGGTCCGCGTCGGAGCGAGGTGAGGACGCGGCGGATCTACGCGCCGGCCATCACGCGGCCGAGGCGCTGATGCCGCGTGTCGTCTTCCACTGGTGACAAAGGTCCCTGGCGGCGTCGGCCCAGTTCGGGAACTTGAACCTGAACCCGTATTCGATCAGCCTTCGCGGCACGACGCGGCGGCTCTTGAGAACGAGCTCCGTTTCAGTGCGCATGAACGCGGCGCCAATCGCGAGCATCCACTTCCGGGCCGGCAAGCCGAAGGGCACGCCGTACGCGTCGCGAAGCACCCGCATGAACTCCGCATTCGGTAGCGGGTGTGGTGATGCGATGTTCACGATGCCATCAATGTCGCTCCGCTCGATCAGCCAACGCACCGCCGCGACAAAATCCTCGTAGTGAATCCATGACATGAACTGACGGCCGTTCCCCGCGCTGCCGCCGAGGCCGCGACGGACGAGACCCAGCAGCGTGTCGAACACTCCTCCGGCATCGGGGCTCAGCGTCATCGCGGACCTGAGCGTCACCTTTCGCGTATTGGTGGTCGCTGCCTCGTCGAATGCCCGCTCCCACGCACGCGCGACCTCGATGCTGAATCGCCAGGAACTCGGCGCGTTCGATTCGTCGCCGCCGAGCGCGCCTGACCACTCGTCATTGGCAGCATCGTATCGATGCGAATAGATGGTTGCCGTGCTGGCTTGCAACCACACAGGCGGCGGCCGCTGCGCTCGCGCGATGGCCTCGCCGACCACGCGCGTCGACTGCACCCGCGACTGCAGGATTTCCCGTCGATTCGCCGCGTTGTAGCGGCAGTTGACGCTGCGCCCAGCCATGTTGACGACGACGTCTGCGCCGTCGATTTCGCGCTGCCATGCACCGACGGTGGCGCCATCCCACTGGACGACGCGCCACGGACGTAGCTGCGGTTGTCGGCTGAGGACAACGACGTCATGGCCCTCGCGGTGAAATGAGCGCGCCAGGATCGTTCCGACCTGTCCTGACCCGCCTGGAATCACGATTCGCACGTCACCTGCCTGTCACGTACAGATCTTCGGCGGTCTCCCACTGGTGCGGGATGTTCCGCATCACGAGACCGCAGTCGAAAGAGATCGAGCCGGTGGGAAACCTTGCCCGATCTTCAAAGTAGCTCGAGTACGCCCGCTCGACGGCCAGAGGGTCCACGTGCCATGAATCGGTCTTGAGCACGACACCATCGAGCCGGGTGGCGGACGAGGTCACTGAGTAGCCGACGGCGCCGCGCTCGAAGAATGCGGAGGCTTCGCGCACCGTCGCGAAACAGGAGGTATCGGGAAGGTGGGCGGCCGTGCGCCCTACAACGTCGAGTTCGACCTGTCCGTCGGCGGATTGCATGTGGAGCGCGATGCACTGTTCGTCCTCGGTCACGTGGAATGTTGCGCGCTGATGTTCGCCGGGGAATAGTCGGCCGCCGGCAAGATGATTCACGAGCGACCCGGTGTCACGTCGGGGAATATAGACGCCTTCATGTGAACCGGTCTTGTCCTCCCAGACCACGGCGATCCGGTGAGCCGCGTTCTCGCTCGACAGGCCGAGCGCGAGCGGAAATCGACGCGGACGGATGTCCTCGAGGCGAATGAGACATATGCCAGCAATCGCGCTGTTCTCGTGCAGCTTCGGGCGGAACGGGGGCGGAAGACAGCGGCTCACAACCACTGGGTCAACACGGTAGTTGATCAGCAGCCGCCGTCTGATCGTTCCGTGAACGTTGGGCAGTCGCATGCTCTCGCCCTGCTACCCGTCGATGAACCGACGGCGGAACTCAGGTTGTGGGAGCGAACAAGACTCGAGACGACCGAATGCGCGATACCGCGTCCGCGCGACGAAGTCATAGACGCGGTCCAGGATCGCCTTCGGAACGACACCTGCCAGCCCGGCGATTCTCCACGGCCAACCAAGCTCTCGAGCGACGAACACAACCGCAGCGCTCTTGTTGAACATGGCCGCGTGCTCAGCCCGATAGTTCGCCACGACGTAAAACGTCGTCAGGCCATCGGCGCTGCTACCGAAGCGGTTGACGAGCGCCCTTGCCGTGTTGCCCTGGAGTGGGGCGAAGTTGAAGACCGCCTTGCGGTCGTGCTTCAGCAGGAATTGCACGAGACGGTTGCAGAGACCGCAGACGCCGTCGTAGAGCACGAGATGAACGCCTGCGGCGCCGAGCGGGGCTTGTTCGGGTACAGAATCCATGCTCTAATATTAATGAACATGTTCACTGAAAATGTCAAGTCGCGGAAGCGCGGGCGTCCGCCGGGCCAATCGGCACAGGGCGCGGCGGCGCGGGACCTCCTGTATCAAACCGCGATTCGGATGATCAGCGAACGGGGCTACGAGGGAACCACGCTGCGGGAAATCGCCAAAGACGCCCACGTCAGCGTCGGGCTGCTGTACCGCTACTTTCCGAGCAAGCAGGCGGTCATCATCGCGTTGTACGACGAGCTCTCGCAGGAGTTCGCCCGCCAAAGCTCGAGCATGAAACCAGGGAAGTGGCGCGATCGGTTTCTGTTCGCGCTCGAAACGAGCCTGCGCGTGCTGCAATCGCATCGTACGGCGCTTCGCGCGCTCATCCCGGTCCTCGTCGGCGATCCCGATGACGGGGTGTTCGCGGAGGGCACGGCGTTCTCACGTCTGCGCGTGCAGCGGGTGTTCGAGGACGCTGTTGCCGGCTCAGTGGACGCGCCGAAGGCGCCGCTCTCTGGCGCTCTGGGCCGACTGCTCTACCTCGTGCACCTTGCCGTGCTCCTCTGGTGGCTGCTCGACAAGACGCCCAAGCAGCGCGCGACGGACGCGCTCGTCGGGCTGACCGCACAACTCCTGCCGTCGGCGGCTCTGACGCTTCGATTGCCGCCTATTCGCCGGTTCGTGATCGCCTTCGACGGATTGATCCGTGAAGGGCTGTTCGGCAGTCCGGCGGCCGCGTGAGGCAGTCGTGTTCCTGATGCAACGGCCGTCGCCGGCGGAGATTCAACAGTTTCTCGATCGTTCTCACAGCCTGCCGTTGTCGTACGGTCCGATCGGGATCGTCAGCAATCGGTCGACGGTCGGCCGCCGCGACGATCAGACCGTCACCATCGGTCACGGCGAAGCGGATTTCGAACGGGCGCGCCTCGCTCTGGCAAGGTGGAAGCACGTCGACATCGGTTGGGTCGAGGCTTTTCCCAATCAGGCCTCGATCGACGCCGGAACAGACGTCGCCCTGCTGATTCGGCATCTCGGGTTCTGGTCGTTGAACGGCGCTCGGGTGCTGTACCACGTCGGCGGGACCAGCGGTCAGGCTGCCTTCGGATTCGCGTATGGCACGCTCACGAACCACGCCGAGAGCGGCGAAGAACTGTTCCAGGTGTCCATCGCCCCGGACACAGGCGACGTGACGTACCGGATTCGTGCCGTGTCCTGGCCGCAGAGCGCTCTGGCGTGGATCGGTCAACCAATCGTGCGCGTGCTGCAAGCACGTTTCCGGCGGGACTCGGCCGCAGCCTTGGCACGTGCAACGTCGACGGGTTTCGGCAGACCCTGATCCATACTCTGACGGGAGCTGCCATGTCGCAGACACGCACGCCCATCATCACTGCGCTTGTGCTGGCTGCGCCGATGGTCGTCGCAATCGGCGCACAGACCTATCCGCACGCATTCCCACGCGCGGGCGTGGCGAAACTGTTCGAGAACGAACGCGTGACCGCGTGGGATGTCCGCTGGGTCCGGGACGTGCCGCAGCCGTTCCACCGCCACCAGTTCGACATGGCCGGCGTGTACACCGTGTACGGTCCGATTCGTGTGACCAGCCCCGATGGATCGGTGTCGCCGGTCACGCCATTCGAGGTGCCGCGCCCGTACTTCCAGCCGAAGGGCGTCACACACAAGGAAGAGGCAATCGGCTTTCCAGGTGCGCCTGAGCGCGAAGCCGTGATGCTCGACCTGAAGGACGTCTCGGTTCCGCCGGTGACGAAGCCGGGCATGCCGGCGGCGTTTCCGCGCGACGGCGCGCGGCAGGCGATCGACAACGCGCGTGTCATCGAGTGGGATTACACGTGGACCGTCGGCCGACCGGTGCCCCAGCACATCCACGACAAGGACACCGTGGAGGTGTTCTTCGATCCCGGCACGATCCGGTACCGGACCGCGGAGGGGAAAGAAGAGACACGGACCTTCAAGCGCAAGGACGCGCGGTTCGTCGCGCGAGGAACCGTCGATACAGAGGAAGCCGTCAGCGGGTCGCCTCGTGCCGTGATCGTCGAATTGAAGTAACAGACCGCACAGGCGTCGTCCGTTCTGTTGCGACGTAACACCTTCAAGTTCAGTCACTTCCAGGCGCTACTGGTTTCACGGCGGAGCCTTCGGGAACAGGCCGTAGACTGTCTACGTCTTAGCGCTGTAGGACTCTGGAAAACCCGATGGCCCTGCGCACCCTGCTACGCGACACCAGCACCGACGACCGGGACGGTATCCCTGACACGTTTCGCGGGTTTGGATGGCTCGAAGACGATCCCCGTCCGCTGGACTGGAACGGGCCCGCAACCCGGCTGTTCACGCGCTTTCCCGACCAGGAGCTACAGCGGCCGATCATCGACCATTTCGAGCGAGTGGCCCGCGGACAGCCAGAGCGCATCGCGACCAGGGACGCGGACACCGCTCTGACGTTCGGCGAACTGTGGGACGGCGTCTCGGGGCTGGCCGAAAAACTGGCGGCCGAGACGAGGCCGGGCGACCTCGTCGGCATCCTGCTGCCCGCGGGTCCGATGTTTCCGCTCGCGATGCTCGCGTGCCTCGCGTCGGGACGTCCGTTTGTCGTGCTCAACCCACACCATTCGCCGGAATGGCTCGAGCGCGTGCTGCGTACTGCGCGCCCGGCGTTAATCGTCACGCTGGAGAATGAAGTTCGGCTGGCAACAGCGCGCGTCATCCGAATGACGCGCTTACCGGAACCCGCGCGCAACGGTTGGCGACCGGCTCACATGAACGTGGACGAACCCGCATGTGTCCTGTTCACGTCCGGCAGCACAGGGCAGCCAAAGAGCATCGTAAACAGTCAGCGAAATCTGCTGCAGCGCGTGGCTCAATCGATCAACGCCGCGCACATCAGCGCCGCGGACCGGTTGCTGACCCTGGCGGCGCCTTCCACGATCGTTGGCGTCCGCGATGTCATGACGGCGCTGCTGGCAGGAGCAAGCATTCACCTCCTCGACCCGCAAGGCGCCGGGGCACGCGAGATTCTGAACGTGCTGCACGCCGAGGCCATCACCATCCTGTTCGCGTTTCCGGCTCTGCTTCGGTCGGTTGTCGCGGCCCATACGAGCCGTGCGGACGCCTCTCTGCGCCTGGCCCGTATGGGAGGAGACACGACGGTGTGGAGCGACATCGAGTCGCTGCGCGCGTGGCTTGCGCCAAAAGCCGCAATCCAGATCGTCTACGCCGCGACGGAAGCGCCGATGATGCAGTGGTTCGTCGACGACGCGTGCAGACGTGAGGACACCCGCGTTCCGATCGGTTATCCGCTGCCAGGCAACCGTCTCGCGCTGGTCGACGAGGAGAATCGCGCCACGCTCCGCGGCGAAGTCGGCGAGCTCATCGTCGCCGGCCCGTACGTGTCGCTGGGATGTTGGGCCGAGGGCCGTCTTGCGAACGAGAGCGTTCACGCCGGTGGCGGGTGCGGATGGAGGGTTTTTCGCACCGGCGACCTCGTGCGTCAGCGGCCCGACGGGCTGCTGGAGCGAGTCGGCCGCAAGGACAGGCAGGTCAAAATCCGCGGGTCGCGCGTCGATCTCGACGGCGTCGAAGCCATGCTTCGAGGGCACTCGTTCGTACGAGACGTCGCCGTGGTCGCACGGCCAACGGGCGCCGACGGCACGATGGCGCTGGTGGCATACGTGAGTGCGCGCGATGGAGCGCCAGCTGCGCTCGTCGACGAATTGAAGGTGTTGATGCGCTCCGCTGCGCCGGCGATGCGCCCCGCGCGCTTTTATCTTGAGCCTTCGATTCCGAGGATGCCGAGCTCAAAACTCGACGTTCGTGCGCTCGCTGCATTGGATGAGGCCCACGTTGAGCGCGAACGTACCGAATCGATCGACGAAGCGAGGCTCGCTGCGATCGCCGACGATCACGTCGCGCGAACGGTGGCTCGCGTCTGGCAACACGTGCTGCTCGTGCCCGTTCGCGCCGCAGCGGATGATTTCTTCGACTGCGGCGGCGATTCGCTCAAGGCTATCACCTTCGTGCTCGAGCTCGAGCGTGCACTGGGGCTCGAGATCTCACTCACGATGATCAACGAAGCGCCGACGTTTGATCAGCTGTGCCAGGCGCTGAGAGAGCGGCGCGCACCGAGGTCGACTCCGCTCGTGACACTCAAGACAGGAGACGACGACCTCGCGCCGGTTTTCTTCATCCATGGCGTAGGCGGCCATGTCGTCCCGCTGCTGGCCGCAGCGCGCCGCATCACCTACTCCGGCGCGGTGATTGGCATTCGAGCGCGCGGCACCGTACGCGGAGACAAGCCGCACACCAGCATCGAGGCCATGGCGACAGACTATCTGCAGGAGATCAAAGCGCGCCAGCCGAACGGTCCGTATTACCTCTGCGGCTATTCCTCGGGCGGGCTTACGGCATTCGAGATTGCGCGGCGGTTGACCGAGTCAGGCGATGAAGTCGCCTTCCTCGGCCTCTTCGACACGACGATGAGCCCGGTGCGATGGCCACTGCGCGCGTGGCGCTCGATCATCGCCCGGCGCGCGGGAATCCTCACCGCGTTGCGCGCATTGCCCACTCGCAGCTGGCCTGCCGCAATCAGGGTGACGATAAGCACGCTCATGGCCTCCGCAAAGTATCACCCCGCGTTTTACCGCGGCACGATCACGCTGTTCTCGCCGGCAGCACGCGAGCCGGCGCTTCCCTCCCTCGAATCCGTCTGGCGCACACACGCTCGAACGGTCGTCGTCGTCGAGACGGCCGGAACCCATTCGACGATGTTCTCACCGCGCCACGCGGAGACGACAGCGGCATGTGTGACGCGGTGTCTGGCCGTTGGCCCTCTGCCTCTCACGACTGCCAAAAGCGTGTGAGGATTCGGGTCAGAACAGCATCTGCAACGCAAATACTGCAAAGAGAAATCCGCCGACGAGCTGCACGAGCCGCAGAAACGGCGCGACTTCGGACACCGATCGACCGGGTTTGAACGCCCACGCCTGAGCAGCATCGGAGATCTGAATGGCGAACGCGATAGCGAGCAGCATCCCGAGTCCCGCGATCATCAGCGGTCCCGGCCGCCTCGGCTCGCTCCACGGACGCAGACCCTGATCGAGCAGGCCGAGGCCGATCAAAACGACGACGACCTGTGCGATCGCGGCCGATCGAAACGGCATACCGCGCCGACGCGGCAATGACAGTACGGGTGCGTGGAACCCCGCCCGAGTCGCGGCGTCGAGCACGCGCTGCACGCGGCCGGCGCCGCACCGGAAAATGATCGTCGCAGGATAGTCGGCGCGCGTGTGAACGATACGAACGCCGTTCGAGGCGATGCCGCAGCGCTCCAACCGAGAGACCTCCGACGGTGCAAAAGTGTATCGGCCGGCAAACGTGAGCGAAATCGTGAGTTGACCTGGCGAGATTGAAAGTCGTCCGAACGGCCACGTGGCATTGCCCCACCCGATGAGGGCACCGCCAGTGAACGCAGCGGTTTCGTTCATCCAACTATTGTTATCGGACGCCGGCAGCATCGGGTTGAGCAGCCAATCACCGCGCAAGGTTCCCGGCGCTTCGCCGAGCGACACTCGGGGTCATTTGTGGCGAGCGTTACCCTTAGGTCACACTGAGAGCGTGTCGCTCAGTCGACTCAGGCGCCAATGGAATGCTCACGGGCGTCGCGACGCTCTGACGGCTATCCTGACGCGAGGGCCCGACGAGCCAGCCTGGACTTCCGAAAGTTTCCTGGAGACGGGGCGGCGAGACATTGCCCGCCTGATGTTGAATGCCGACCGTCTCGTGCCGGCCCTCGAACGTCGCCGCGCTCTGGACTTCGGTTGCGGCATCGGCCGTCTGACGTGCGCGCTGGCGGACCATTTCGATGAGGTCGTCGGGGTCGACATTTCCGAGTCGATGATTGCGCAAGCTGTGTCGGCGAATCCACGACCCAATGTCCGCTATCAGTTGAACGCCGAACGCCATCTTCAGCGGTTTCCGTCGGCGCATTTCAATCTCGTCTGCAGTTGGATTGTCCTTCAACACATGAGGCCTCCGCTGATTCGCGGTTACATCGCGGAGCTCCTGAGAGTCCTCGCTCCTGGCGGCTTGTTGGCGTTTCAACTTCCAGAGCCCGGCGTCCAGCTCGAGACACGAAGCCAGTTCGTTGATGCTCCGGTGAGCCCGACGCCAATCAAAAGACGCCTGCCACGTCGGCTTGTTCGCCTCTATCGTCAGATCAAGTACTTCTGGTATCGGCGATCCAATTCCTACATGGCCATGCACGGACTCACGGCTGATGCGGTCGTGGCACTCGTCGATCGCGGCGGAGGCCGCGTCCTCGAGATTCAACCCGATGCAAGCCACGGCACGCCTTGCGCCGGGTTCTCGTACTGGATTACTCGATAGGGGTCATGGAACTCGAATTCGTTCCGCTGCTCCACATTCAGCGTGACCTGTACAAGCAGCCTCGGGGCATGGACAGGTTCCGTGCGTACATGCGGACGATGGTGGGTGGAAAAACCGGGGACGTGGAGTTGCCGCTCGGTGCGATGAATCCGATGGCCCGGGAGCACGTCCCGGCATTGCTCGACACCCTTCTCGAGCTTCGAGCCGATGGCGTCGGTGCGGCCGCAATCGCATCGGCCCATGCTGAATTAGCCGACGAGCCGGGTCGATTCAAAGTGGGCCTCGTGGTTGCGGATGACGTGCGCGGCGCGTGGACGAACCGCTACGCCGCCGAATTCATCCATCGCTTCGAAGACACGGCGCTGTACAAGCGCGGCTGGGTGGTCGGCATCCTCTGGGCGAGCGAGAGACCGACGGAGCGAAGTATTCGCGAGTCGATCCTGACGGCCCTCTATCGCGCTGCTTACATCCAGCACCACGGCACGGCGACAACCTTGACCAACATGCTGGCCCAGGAAGGGACGGTCATGGCGATGGCAGGATGTATCGAACCCGCACTCGAAGCAGACGACCTGGCATACACACGCGACGTCATCGCGCCCCACCTCAAGGCAACCGATCGTCCGACAGTCATGGCCTGTTTATTCGGTGACGACGCCGCGCACGCGTTTGGATATCCGCCGCAGGGACTGAGTCATCGTGCCGGGCTCGCGTTGGCGTTGCATCAGGCGCGGTCCAACCAGCAGCTCCACCTGACGGCCGGCAAGCCGCGCGCCGGCCGCAGGTGAGCGCTTCGCGATCGCAGGATCACCCACACTGATACGGGTCACCGCCGAATCTGCACGGGGGCATCGAGCCGGAATTGAAGCACCGATTCAGCCGGTACGGCGAGATGGGTCTTGCCGGAACCCGCCACGAACGCACCGGCTGCACCCCCTGCCCCCGCACCAATCGCCGCGCCTACGCCGCCGCCCAGTACGCCGCCGACGACGGCACCGATGCCGGCCCCTACGCCGATCTTCCGACCCGCGCGTTTGCCTTCGCTCGGACCCTTCAGTTCGACATAGCTCGACGCCACGGGGTACGTGCGGTTCCCGACGTCAAGCGAGAGCACTCTCAACGTAATGCGATCTCGACCTTTCAGGTTTGAGGACTGCCGGGCGCCGATGACTTCCAGCGTCGCCAACGACCCGCGCGGGATGACAATCATTCCCTCGGCGTCGGCAACTGGATCGTCGACGATGGCCCTGATGATCATGCCGACCTGGGTGTAGTCGGCGACGATCGGTTGGGTTGTGCGAACGCTCAAGATAGTCCCAGCGGGCACGACCTCGACCTGGGACAGCGGACCTGCTCGCGAGATACCCGTGAGCAAGAACAAGCAGATTAGACCGAGCCACGCACGAGATTTCATGGTTGTACCCTCCTCGCTCGTGAATTTCTCACAGCATGTGGTGACAACCTCCCCAGGGTTCTCGCATGGAGGCCAGCCGGCCCACCTGCGCGAGAAAATCAATGCACTGGATCGTTCACAGGTGCCGACAGCAATCCCGGCACCACCGGACTTCGTTGCGTCGATTCGAGCCCAGCGGATAACTCACGCTCGTCCGGTTGATAGAAACGGGGCAACTCGAGCGCGCCATCGACACCACCGCGAACAGTCAAGGTGATTCCGGCTCGAACCGGAACGACGGCGGGTGTCAGACCGTCTCATTCGAGCGGTGGCGAAAGTAGTAGGCTACTGCTCGCTGGCGATATTGATCGCGCTCTACGTCGTCGGTGCCGTCAGCATCCCACCCGGATCGTTGCGACATGAGGTTCAGACGCTGCCGCTGTGGTTTCCGATCGCTGCCGGCCTCACGAACAAGCAGGTCGCCAAATGGGCGGCGTTGCCATGTTTCATCTTCTGGCTGGCGATCATGATCATGATTTGGCTGTTCCTGCTCGGCTGGGCGCGCATCGTGACCGGTCATTTCCAGCCGACTGAAATCGCGATGACTCTTGTGGTCGGATGCGCGTCGATTGTCGGGATCGTCGCGTGTCTGAGATGGCGAACCGATGCTCGGCCGCTGCGAGCGTCGGTGACCTTCCTGGTGTTTGCCGCCCTTCAGGTCCTGGCAATGCGCTTGAGCTTGATCCCATACATCGCCAGTCGCTGACATGGCGGCTTTTGAAACAACGCGATGGGGGTCACGAGCTCGGGCGGTTCCAGCACTGGATCAGCGTGGACGTTATTCGGCCTGAGTACGGTAGGATTGCCTTCGCGTAAAGGACGCATCCGGTCCGCGGAAAGGGTAGAAGCCCACCGGTAGTTTACAAACCTGCGCGCCACCTTCTTTCAGCCCGATGTGCGGACAACGGGTATTTCGATGAAAGGAGGTCGCCATGTCCACCGATCCGCCGGAAGCCTCACGTTCGCTCCCCGAACGCCCGAATCTCCGCCATCTGAAAGACCAGGCCAGGGACCTGCTCAAGGCAGGCGCTGCGGAGTCGATCGCCGATGCGCAGTTCAAGATTGCGCGGCTCTACGGGTTTGCGAGTTGGCCGAAGCTCAAGGCGCACGTCGACGCATTGGAGGAGATTGGCCAACTCAAGCGGGCGATCGACACCAACGACGTCGAACGCGTCAAGGCCCTGATGACCCACAATCCGTCGCTGCACGGCGCGCCGCTTGGCTACGGCGGGGATGGGCCGCTCACATGGGTTGCCGAGTGCCGCGTCCCCTGGGAATCACCGAGCCCGGCGAGGCTCGCCATGGCAACGTGGATGCTCGAACATGGGTCGAACGTCCACCAGGGCGGCGACGGACCGCTGATGCGGGCCGCGCTCAACGGCTATCGCATCCCGATGATGGAGCTTCTCGTGTCCTACGGGGCCAATGTGAACGCGCTCTGGCACGAACACTTCCCCATCATTTTTGCCCCCTGCGAGTCACAGGACCCCGCCGCTCTTCGATGGCTTCTCGATCACGGCGCGAATCCGAACTGTCGCGACCCACGACAAAGCGCGGCCGGCCATCCATATCCAGGAACGGCTCTCGACTACCTCGTCGAGTCGTATGGCCGATCTCCGGAACGACTGGCCGCCTGCATCGACATCCTGCTCGAGGCAGGCGGTGTCACCAAGTACGACTCCCCGGCGATCCTCGATCTTCTGCGGGGGCGGACCGAAAGCCTCGGCGCACAGATTGACGCCGATCCCGCGCTCGTGAAGAAACGCTTCTCCGAACTCGATTTCGGCATGACCGGCGGCCGCCGCCTGACGCTTCAGGGAGGAACGCTTCTGCATGTCGCCGCGGAATACGGCGGCCTTGCTGCGGTCGGTCTGCTCCTCGACCGTGGGGCCGAAGTCAATGCTCGCGCGGCAGTCGATGAGGCTGGCGTCGGCGGACACACCGCCATCTTCCATGCGGTGACGCAATTCGACGATGGAGGATTGCCGGTCGTGCAGCTGCTGATCGAGCGCGGAGCGGATCTCGCTGTTCGCGCCAAGCTGCCGGGCGACTACGAACGCCCAGGTGAGACTGTTGAGTGCACGCCGTTGGGCTACGCGTTGCTGTTTAGCGGCTCGCGTCAGACAAAAACCGTAACCCTTCTGCAAGAGCGAGGGGCTGTTGAATGAGCCGCGTCCGCCGCCGCCACAGAGACGAACGCGGAGATCGTTGCCGCCAGCACTCGGTGCACAAAAGTGTACGCGACGTGCGAAGGTTCTCGCGCAACGATTCTCCGATTCCATAGTATGAATAACAGCGACAGGTGACGCATCGCGACACGGCGCCGCCGCGCCGGAACATCGGATGGCTGCTGGCCCGACTCTGGCTCTGGCTCCGACCGTATCGCGGCCTCGCCGCGCTGGTCGTCATCCTGCTCGTCGTCGACGTCGCATACGAAAGCGCGTTTCCGCTGGCGCTCAAGGTGCTCGTCGATCGAGCCATCGTGCCACGCGACGTCCACGCGCTCGGCGTGATTGCCTCGATGCTCGTCAGCCTGGCAGTGGCGACAGCGGCGGCAGCCGTCGGCCGGGACTTCCTCTACGCGCGCCTGGCGGCGTCGGTGCTGGCGGACCTGCGTCGGGCGCTGTACGAACATCTCCACCGGCTCTCGCTGAACTTTTATTCAGCCACGCGAGCCGGCGACATCCTCTCGTGCTTCTCGACGGATCTCGCCGCGGTTGAAAACGTCATCGTCGTCGCCTTGCCGCTCGCTGCCTCATCGCTCGCCAGCCTGATCCTGGCCGCGGGCATCCTCATGGTGCTCGAGTGGCGGATGGCGGTCGCGGCGATCACCGGGCTGGTGCTCGCGGCGGCGGGGTCCCGCGCGCTCAGCCCGGCCGCACATCGCTCGGCCGACGAGCTCAAGCAGCGTCAATCGGCGCTCGTCGCGCGTCTCCACGAAGCCGTTCATCTTCAGCCCGTCATCAAGATCTTCAGCCTCCAGCGCTGGATGCTGGAGCATTTTCAGAACGAGCTTGCCGCGCTGATGCGATCGTCGCGGCGCGCCAGCTTTCTCGCCTTCCTGCTGGAACGGGTACCGCACATCGGCGTCCTCTTTTTCAATCTGATCGTGCTGGTGCTCGGCGCCTGGTTCGTAATCGCCGGGCAGATCCAGATCGGCTCGCTGGTCGCGTTCCAGGGTCTGGTCATCACACTCGCCGGCTCGCTCTGGGGCGTGACGCTGGCCCTTCCCCAGCTGGTACAGGCGGTCGCGGGGATGCGGCGCATCGATGGCCTGCTGGACGAACCTGTCGCGATCGTCGATGCGCCGGACGCCCTGGCCATGCCGCGGCCGTCGGCGTCCATCGAGTTGCGGCGCGTCAGCTTCGCGTATCGCGGCGGCTCGGGAGGGCTGCGCGAGATCAGCCTGACGATCACGGCCGGTCAATCCGTGGCGTTCGTCGGGTCCAGCGGATCGGGCAAGAGCACGCTCGCGAACCTGCTGCTGCGTCTGCAGGATCCGGACGAGGGCGCGATCCTCGTGGACGGCGTGAACGTGCGCGCTTTTTCGCAGGATTCGTTGCGCGCGCAGTTCGGCGTGGTTCTGCAGGAGAGCCTGCTGTTCGACGCATCGGCGCGGGAGGCGCTGCTCATGGTGAAGCCCGATGCGACCGAGGATGAGATCGTCTCAACGTGCCGGGCCGTCGGCATTGACGACGTGCTCAGCGCGCTGCCGGACGGCTACGACGCGCGACTGGGCGAGAACGGCTGCCGCCTGTCGGGGGGACAGCGTCAGCGCCTCGCGATTGCCCGCGCGCTCGTCCGCAATCCGGCTGTGCTGCTGCTCGACGAAGCGACCTCCGCCCTCGACGCCGCTAACGAAGCGCTGGTCACGACGACGCTGGCGCGCCTCGCCGGCGGCCGAACGACGATCGCACTGACGCACCGCCTGACGCAGGCGATGCACGCCGACATGATCTTCGTTCTCGATGCCGGTCGCATTGTGGAATCCGGGACGCACGCCGATCTCTTGCACCGGCGCCAGTGGTATTTCAAGCTCTGGCAGAAGCAGACCGGGATCACGCTGAGCCCCGCCGGCGACTGGGGCGAAGTCGATGCCGACCGCCTGGCCGAGATGCCGGTGTTCGAGGCGATCGACCGCGAATTGCTCGACGTCATGTCGAAGGCGTTCGTCACCGAGCAGTTCTCCGCCGACCGCGTCGTCATTCGAGAGGGCGACGAGGGGGACCGCTTCTACATCATTGCCCGCGGGCGGCTCGAGGTATCGCGCAACGCCGACCACGGCGGGTCCCAACGCCTCGCCGTCCTGGCCGCCGGCGATCATTTCGGGGAGATGGCTTTGCTGAGGGGCGCGCCGCGCAACGCCACCGTGAAAACGCTGACTCCTGCCACAGTGCTGGCGCTGCCGCGAGGCCAGTTCAACAATCTCATCGGCCATTCGCCCGGTGTGCGCGCGCGCCTGGAAGAGTCGTTCATCCGACGCCAGCGCGAATTGTCCGCCGTCGGTTTGCATCCATGACACCACTCGACATTGGCATTGCGTTCGACCTGCGCTCGAACTTCACCGTCCCGGTCGATTCGCCGATCGACGCGCTCGAGGAATACGACACGCAATCGACCGTCGACGCGCTGCTCGAAGCCTTGACCGCGATCGGCCATTGTCCGCGGGTCCTCGGCAGCGGACGAGAGTTCCTCGAGCGCATGGTGACCAGTCCGCCGCAGCTCGTCTTCAACATCGCTGAGGGGTGGGGGACGCGCAGTCGCGAAGCGCAGGTGCCCGCTGTGTGCGAAATGCTCGGCGTGCCCTACACGCACTCCGATCCGTTGACGCAGGCGCTGTCGCTCGACAAAGCGCTGGCCAAGCGGGTCGTGCAGTCGGCGGGAGTTTGCACCGCGCCGTTTCAGCTCGTCGATTCCGCGGCTCGAGCCGAAGCCGCCGCTGCGGCGTTGCTCTGGCCTGTGTTCGTCAAGCCCGCGGCCGAAGGGTCGAGCATGGGTGTGCGCGTGACGTCGCGAGTCGCCGATCGCGAGGCATTGACGCAAGAGGTGCAGCGCTGCCTGACGGCCTACAAGCAGCCGGTTCTCGTCGAGAGCTATCTCCCCGGCGTCGAGGTGACCGTCGGCGTGTGCGGCTCGGGGGATCGCGCTCGCGTGATGGGCACAATGGAGATCGCGCCGGCCGGAGGGGCCGTGGCCGACTTCGTCTACGGGCTGGAGAGCAAGCGGAACTATCGGGAACTGGTGCGCTATCACGCGCCGCCGTGCAGCCTGAGTGCGGCGCAGATCGCCGACGCCGAGCGGACTGCGCTGGCCGCCCATCGTGTCCTCGGGTGCCGCGACATCGCTCGCGTCGACGTGCGGTTCGATGGAGAGGGGCGCGCGAACTTCATCGAAGTCAACCCGCTGCCCGGCCTGAATCCCGAGACGGGCGATCTCGTCGTCATGACGCGCCTGCTCGGCGGCCAATACGAGGACGTGATCGGCACGATCCTCACCGAGGCGTTGAGCCGTTATCCAGAGTTGTCCGCGGCGGCGGTGTGCTAGTTAGTGGCCTAGTCGTGCTGCAATGCAATGCTGGGATCGATGCGCGACGCACGACGCGCGGGAATCAGGCAGGCGACCGTCGATACCACCGTCAGGATGAGGGATACGGCGGCAAGCGTCCAGCTGTAGTGCGGCCGGAAGCCATAAAACAGCGTCGTCATCAAACGAGCCGCAAGGACGGCCAGGACCGAGCCCACGGCGAGCCCCGCCAGCGTCAACGTCAGACCGCGGCCGGTGAAGGTCAGGAGGATGTCGCGCGCATGCGCACCTAGCGCCATGCGCACGCCGATTTCGTTCGTGCGCTGCGCAACCGCGTAGGACAGGACTCCGTACAGGCCAAGCGACGCCAACAGCAGCGCGAGCAGCGCGAACGCTCCGAGCACAACGGTGTTCTGCGCCGGCACGGACAGCTGCCGCGTCACGATGTCGTCGATCGTTTGCACGCGCGCCACCGGCTGGTTCTGGTCGAGCGACCAGATAGCTTGCCGCAGTGCGGGAACGATCGACGCTGGTGGGACGGCCGTGCGAACGACGATGCCGCTCGGCTGATCGCCGGTCTGGTCGGCCTGTTCATGAAGGCGGTAAATTGCCGGCTGCAATTCCTCAACGACACCGCGATCGCGGATTTCTCTGGTGACGCCAACGATCGAGTACCAGTAGGCCTTGCTGCCCCAGCGTCCGAACTGAAATCGCTCGCCGAGCGCCGACCGCCCAGGGAAATGGCGATTGGCAAAGGTTTCATTCACGATGGCCACAGGGGTTTGCGAAGGACCGTCGGTGACGTCAAAAAACCGGCCTTCGCGCAAGCGTGCACCGACAGTGGCGAAATAGTCCCGTGTCACCACACGTGAGAGCGCGACCTGCTCGCGGGCGTCGCCGTCAGATTGACCTGGGAAGATATAGAAGGTGGACTGATCGGCGACCGTCAACGGAATGCGCGAAATGCCGCCCGCGCTGACGACGCCGGGAACCGCCCGGATGCTTTCGAGCTCCGCATTGACGAACGCGACCCGCTGCTCGAACGTGCCGTAGCGGAAGAGCGGCGTAACGAAGGTCAAGACTCGTTCGCCGCGGAGGCCCAGATCGAGCTGCCTCAGCTGCTGAAACGTCTGCAGCAGCATAGCGCCGATGGTCAGCAGCACGACGGCAAGCGCTGTCTCGACGACGATGAGCGAGTGTCGGAAACTATAGCTGCCTGCTCCGGCTTGACCTCGCCCGCCATCGCGATATGCGCCCGCCACTGTCCGATTCGAGCCTCGAAGAGCAGGTGCGAGGCCGAACGTGACAGCGGCCGCCATGGCCGTCGTCGCCGAGAACGCCAGAACCCGCCAGTCGAGCGTCAGCCGTACGCCGGCCATGGTCTCCGGGACCAGCGTCTGGAGAAACCGCATGACCGGAAGGGCGAGAGCCAATCCCGCGATCGCGCCGAATCCCGCGAGCAGCAGGCTCTCGATCAGAAACTGCGAGATCAACCTGCCGCGCCCCGCCCCCAATGCCATGCGCATCGCCACTTCGCGACGCCGTCCCTCGCTGCGCGACAGCAGCAGGTTGGCCAGATTGACACATGCGATCAGCAGGATCGCCCCCGTCGCCGAGAACAGCACAATCAGCGACGTGGACGTCTTGCCGGCGAGGTCTTCGCGCAAGGGTGACACGACGGCCGATCGCGCCGGCTTCACGTGCTCCGCCGAGAGCCGCAGGCTCAAAGCGGCCATCGCGTCCTGGGCCTGCCGCAGTGTGACGCCGGGCTTGAGTCTGGCGACGCATTGCACGTCGTGCCATCCCCAATTTCTCAGCATCGCAGCCGAAAAGGCGGTAGGCATCCACACGTCGATATCGCGCGCGGGCATGAAATAGAACGCGGGCGGCATGACGCCGATGACTTCGTACGGCTTGTCGTTCAGCGTCACCGTACGACCCAGGATGCCGGGCGATCCACCGAAACGACGCTGCCACAGCCCGTAGCTGATGACGACCACGCGCGCGCCTTGCGCGTCCTCGGCTTCCGTGAATACGCGCCCGACCAGTGGCTTCACGTCGAGAACGCTCCACACATTCGCACTGACCTTGCGCGCGGGCAGATCCTCCGGCTCGCCGGCGCCCGAGAGCGACGCATTGCCCGGCTGGCTCGCGGCGATGTCCACGAACACGTCGTTGAGTCGCCGCCACTCGCTCCACTCGGGCGGCGTCGTAAAGAACTTCCGCGCGCCCGTGCGGCGCGACTCATCCCACACCATGACGAGACGGCCGGCGTCCCCGTAGGGCAGCGGACGGACGAGCACCGCATCGACGGCGCTGAACATCGCGGTGTTGACGCCGATGCCCAGCGCCAGCGTCGCGATGGCGATCGTCGAGAATGCCGGCTGACGCCGGATCTGACGAAGCGCGTAACGGGCGTCGCGGGCGAGATTCTCGAGCCACGGGAGCCCGCGCTGATCGCGCAGCGCCTCGAGCGTCTGCAGGCGGCCTCCTGACGCGATCGTCGCAGCACGTGCGGCCTCATCGGGCGCATGTCCGCGACGACGACGCTCTTCGGCTGCGAGCTCCGTGTGCACGCGGAGCTCCTCTTCGAGGTCGGCGTCACGCCGCCGCTGCGAGATCGTTCCCCACAATCGATGAAGCCACTCGCGGAGCGTGTGCATGCGTCCTCCAGCGGTCACGCCGAGCCGCGGAGCACGGCACGGATGATGCCCGCCATCCGATCCCACGCCCGCTTCTCTTTCGTCAGTTGTCGGCGGCCCGCGGCGGTGAGCGCGTAGAAGCGTGCTTTGCGGCTGGATTCCGTCGTGCCCCAGGTGCCGCGCAGAAGGCCGCGCTGTTCGAGCCGCATCAGGGCGGGATACAGCGTGCCCATGTTCAGTTGCAGCGCGCCGGCCGAAACCTGCTCCAGGCGCGCGGCGATCGCGTAGCCGTGCTGGGCGCCCATCGACTCGAGTGTCTGCAGCACCATCAAGTCGAGCGTGCCCTGCAGGACATCCGCCTTCGGCGCGTCTCTATTAGACACGCAAATGGAATAGCACGGACGGTATTAGAACGTCAAATGGAGCCGATGGGATCGCGGAAAGGTGTCAGACAGCTTTTCCGACTGGCGCCACGGCCGGCTAGGGAATCCCCCTGACGATCGGCGGACCCAGACGGTTGGCGACGCCGAGCGGAAGCCGCTTCCATGCTTCGATCGCCATCCGAAACCGCGGGTTGCTCGGACCTTGATCCGGCACCGTCGTGCGGGACAGCAGCTGGTATTCCCAGTGGAGCGGTGACGCTTCGGCGCCCCATTGACGCTTGAAGTGAAACGTCCCTTTGTCCGGCGTCGATCGACCGAAATCGAGCGCGCGAAGACTGTGCGCGATCGCATGTTGGATGATCGACCAGTACAGGAGATTGTTCGGACAGAGTGGCAGGTATTCCTTGAGCGACGATGCCCACGGTACCTCGATACCGTCACGGAATGCGTAGGCGATCGCGGCGCCGATGGTCTGCCGGCCCTGGCGGACGGCAAACACCCACGTGCTCTCCGGAAACTGCTGCAGGATGGCTGCGAAAAACGCGCTCGAGTAGACGGGCGTCCCGAGATCGCGCATGTTGCGAGCGAAGACGCCGTAAAATTCCGGGAGGATCTTCAGCCCGCCAACCTGCAGGTCGAGTCCGCTCTTTTCGGCCTTGCGGACCTGATTTCGAACCTTGCGGTCGAGTGCATTCCACATGTCACCGGGCGAGCGAGCCAGCGGGAGCCGCATCGCGACCTTGTGCTGACGCACCGGGAGTGTGGGGCAGAGCCGCCGTTGGTGGCGGAACTCGATGTGCGTGAGGCCGCGCTCGCGTGCCAGGGCGCCGGCAGCGTCAACGAGTGCGTCAACGGCCCGTTGATTCGACGCCAGAATGCCGCCGTAGTTGACAAACGGAAGGGAAACCGCGAAACGGCCGAACAGCCAGCTTCGGACAACGACGAACGGCAGAACACCTGTGACCCTGCCAGCCTCACGATGAGCGAGATACACGCACTCGTGACCGAAGGTGCTACCGAGGATATCCCGCCAGCGCCAGAGGTGGTACCCCGAGGCATCCTTGTGCGCTTCGACGAATTCGTCCCACTCCGATTGCTGGATGTCGATCGAGACCATGCCCCATCGTCGTCTTCAGGCCAGGCTGGACGTCGCGCACCAACCCGCCGGGCGGATCGTCAAGCTCCCTCCTTCACGGCGGGCGCCTTCAAGGAGTTGGTGACGGCGGGCAGAAGCTGGCCGGTATCGAGCGGCCTCACAAGGAACGCCGCATGCTGCCGCCTGGCTTCGGCGGCAAGCACGCTGTCAGCGACTTGCGACACCACGATTGCCGGAGTTTCAGGATGCTGGATGCGGCTTCGCACCACCAAGTGCAGCCCATTATAGGCCCCCAGCTTCAACCCCGTGATCAGGATGTCCGGAGGATTCGCCAAAAGCTCCTGTTGCGCCTCATCGAACGTCGACGCAGCGGTTACCCGGAATCCAGCCGATTCCAGAAGCCGGCTGACTGCGGCACGCTGAAATCCATCCGTTTCGGCGATCAAGATCGATCGGCGTGGGGCGCTCATTGCGCCTCTCTTCATGCAGCAGCCGGGCCAATTGCGTGCCGACTCGGCGCGTACCGGA
>Ga0066388_100000272_pt1 | contig 22505 bp, 16 predicted proteins | sample PanSoiMetaGPlot6_FD_64539 | JGI IMG/M metagenome (GOLD analysis project Ga0066388, IMG submission 64539) | Tropical forest soil microbial communities from Panama analyzed to predict greenhouse gas emissions - Panama Soil - Plot 6 (Hybrid Assembly) | ecosystem: Environmental > Terrestrial >...
CCCAAATTGGTGACACCACATTTGATACTGGCCCAGTGCTACCTTTCAGTCCGCTTGCAGGACCAGGCGCTGGATGAGTACCGAAAGGCCATTGAATTGAGCCCCAGGGATCCGGTCGTGCACCAGAAGTTCGGGCAGACGCTGGGCAACCTGGGGCAATGGGAGCGGGCAATAATCGAGTTTGTGCGGGCATGTGACCTTGACCCATCCTACGCCGAGGGGCACGTCGGGCTATCCTGGGCCCTGGCCAATACCGGTAAGCTGGACGAAGCGCTCAAGGAGGCCCGGACAGCACTGGCGCTTGCCCCCAGCGATGCCGATGCGCACGCCAATCTGGCCTGGGTATATCAGAAGCGCGGCGACCACCAGTCCGCCTCCACCCATTACCGGCTGGCTCTCAAGCTCGATCCCCAGAATCCAAGATTGCACCGAGCGCTAGCTATGGCCCTGAGCGATGATGGTGACACCAACGGAGCGATTGCCGAACTCCTGACCACCACCAAGATGCTGCCCGATGACTACGAGGCGAAGCTCTGCCTGCAGGCGCTCATGCAAAAGCGCAACGCTCGTTAGCGTTTCGAGCTGCTGCTTCCCGGCTTCGAAAGCGGCATGCCTGCCTGGCACATGAGGCACTCAGCGGCGCTGTATGTTCGCAAATCCAGCTTGACGAGGGCAAAGAACGGCAGTCCGAAGTCAACACTCGCACCGCTGCGATCGACAATCGCCCCTATGGCTACCGGATCGCCGCCCAGCCGGCGGACCAGTTCGGTGACCTTTCGGGCCGAACCGCCGGTGGTGGTGACATCTTCGACGACCAGAACCTTTTCGCCCGAAGCAATCTCTATGCCGCGTCGAATCTCAAAGTCATTCTTGCCCTCTGGACGCTCGGCAAAGACAGCCTTTATCGGCCTGTCTGCTTGATATGCTTGCCTGTCCAGCGCCATTGCCACCAGTAGCTCCCAGTGCACCGCCCCCAGTGCTGGACCGACCACCACCGTCGGTCTGAGACCTGCCTCGCTCACCTGCCTTGCCAGCTCGTCCGCCAGCACCAGCCCGTGTCGCGGATACTGCAGGATCTTCTGGCACTGGACGTACTGATTGCTGTGCAGCCCGCTTGAGAGAAGGAAATGCCCGCTGTTCCACGCCCCCAGCTCCCTGAGCAGACCGCTGATCTCTTCCTCGCTAGCTCGCACCATAACCTCGCCTGGGTGGAGATGTTGTCAGCAACCCCGGGAATCCGCCTGATAGAGGGCGGTCAGGAGATTGCCAAAGACGCTAGCCTTGTATCGTATTTGCGATCGGCGCGCCAGGGCAAATTATACGGGCTTAGCCTTTTATAGAATTGCGGGAAACTGTTGTATTCTGAAGGCATGAAACCGCTCATTGGCATTAACCTGGACATCGAAAAGGGCCCGCCGCCTGTGGCAAGCGTGCAGGTCACTTATCTTGAGGCAGTGCAAAAGGCCGGGGGAATCCCGGTGTTGCTCCCGCCAATGCCGGATTTTGACCTGGATCACCTGCTCAATCAACTGCACGGGCTGCTCTTAATTGGCGGACTTGACTACTCGCCTTTGCTCTACGGAGAGGACGCCTGCGATCGGGTGGAGTGTCTGGACCCCACCCGGCAGGAGTTTGATCTGCGCCTGGTGCGCAGAACGCTGGATCGAAGCGTTATCCCGGTTCTGGGAATTTGTGGCGGTTGCCAGCTCCTCAACATAAGCCTTGGCGGTTCACTAATCCAGGACATCAAGCTCGAGCTGCCCGACTCCGCGGTCGGTCACAGCAAACCGGATGGCTGGAAAGAAGGCTTTGCCAAGCATGCGGTCATGATCAATCAGGACAGCACCCTGGCACGCATTTACCAGGCAGACCGCCTGGCCGTACCCACATCTCATCACCAAGCGGTAAGGGTCCTGGGCAGCGGGCTGAAAGCAGCAGCCCACGCCGAGGACGGCATAATCGAAGCAGTTGAGCTACCGGAGCGCGGCTTCACGATCGGGGTGCAATGGCACCCGGAGCGCGACTACGATGGCAACCGCCTCCTCTTCGAGGAGTTCATCAAGCGTTCGGCCGACAACCGCAACCGGGGATAGGCATCGGCAGTGGTCGGTCCCCGTGCAGTCGAAAGAGATCATCGCAAACTGCTGGTAACCGGAGGAGCGGGCTTCATCGGCAGCCATCTGGTCGACCGTCTGCTCGTGGGCGGCCACAGCGTTGTGGTGCTCGATAGTTTCCACCCTTTCTATGATCCAGCGATCAAGAGGCGGAACGTTGCCGATCACCTCAAGAACCCCGGCTATCGGCTCGTCGAAGGCGACCTCAGGGATGAGGCAAGCCTGGAGCGAGTTTTTGCCGATGGCCCTTTCGATGTTGTTGTCCATCTGGCGGCAATGGCCGGGGTACGCCCCTCCCTAGGCCAGCCCGAGCTGTATATGGATGTGAACGTCGGCGGTACCCAGCGGCTTCTGGACAGGATTGTTAAGTCGGATAGGGCCACCCGCCTGATTTTTGGCTCCTCCAGCTCGGTTTACGGACAACGTTCCGGGCAGCACTTCCTGGAAACCGATCGCGTCGACCAGCCTCTCTCCCCGTACGCTGCCTCGAAAGCAGCCGGCGAGCTGATCTGCTATGCGGCCCATCACACTACCGGACTGCCTGTCGTCTGCCTGCGCTTTTTCACCGTCTTCGGGCCGCGCCAGAGGCCAGACCTGGCCATCCACAAGTTTTGCCGGCTCATTGATCAGGGCGAACCGATCCAGGTTTTCGGGGACGGGACGAGCAAGCGTGATTACACCTTCGCATCCGACATTGTCTCTGGGATTGAAAAATCCATGGATTACCGGCTGCCCGGCTACGACATCATCAACCTCGGTCGCTCTCAACCGGTGCTGCTTATGGAGATGATTCGTTGCCTTGAAGAGTCGCTGGGTAAGAAAGCCACCCTTGTGCATAAGCCGGCTCAGATTGGTGACATGCCCTACACGCATGCCAGCATCGACAAGGCGCGCCAGGTGCTAGGTTACGAGCCGTCCACCTCCCTTGCGGAAGGAATCCGGGAGTTTGTGGCCTGGTACCAAAGCAACAAGGCGCTGACCAGCGCTGGTCTCACTTGAGCTGTGGATCCTCACTTCAGCTTGAGAATCAGGCCGAGCGATTAATATTTCAAGCTGGTCAACTTGACACCTGGGTCTTAACCCCCGGATAATCACAGTTACGCGGCACGGTAGCTCAGACGGTTAGAGCACGCGACTCATAACCGCGTTGTCGGCGGTTCGATTCCGCCCCGTGCCAAGAATTTATTAATTTAGCAGAGATTCTCGTTGTGGGCTCCGGCGATCAGGGGGGCACCAGATATGGTGCCAATCGCCCCGGTCCCATCCGCTCAACGGCCAGTAATGATCTGCCTTTCCACGTCCCCAAATTTGAAGTACTGCCTGCGAGCGGTCTCAGCAGTATAGATTCCAGCCACCTCTCTGACGATGTGCCGTTTCGATCCCCGTGGATAACGGAGGATGCTGCTGCCGGACAGGTCACTCACCGCATCGAGGACAGCTTGATCATATCCTGGAAAACCTGAGGAATGGACGAGCTTCAGTCTGACAATCTCAAGGCTGGGCGTCACCTGGCAGGAGAACCAGGCCACCGTTCCTAGCGGGTAGCGGCTGGTCATTACCCTTTTTACCGGATCCCAGCGCAGCTCCGATTCGTCAGCATTATTCAAGCGCTCCTGCATGCCGGTCTGGACAGCAGTGAGAAAGCGATTGTGCCACCGGTCCCACTCGATCATCAGCTCCCGGTCTTGCTCGTCTGGATCCATCCCGTCCACCCCCACACCTTCCTTGCGAGCTGAGCCCTGCAACATGCCGGTTGTCGGGTCGATCTTGCCCTGTCCGGCTGTTAGATCCGTGCCTGTGTCCTCTGCCCTGCCCTTGAGAGCATCTTGCTGTACACTGCCATGGAGGGCATCTGTTTGCCCGGCTCCTTTAAGTTCATCCAGTTCGGCTCCGGCCGGCAGTGATGTCTTTTTCTTCCTGGCTGGCACAACCGGAGCTGGCAGAGGCTCTACCGGTCTGGGCGGTGCCAGCGTGGTGGGCTCTATGCCGCTCTCCTCCACGTGCCCCTGAAGCGCTTGATCGGCAAGAGAGGCTGAGCTGGAGCCGAGCAGCAAGGCTGTCACAATGAAGCTCATCAATCGCTGTCGCCGCAAACGGCCTGTTAGATTCACCCTCGACGATCTCCGATTTGCTGCCCGAGCAAGCAATCATGCAGCTGCCTTACTCGGCTGCCGATGGCTCCGGCAATCCTCCCTCTCCAACGCTCCTAAAAGCTTCACCTGGCTCTCCCGTCCAGCTACCTGGACGGCGGGGAGCTTCTGGCGGTTCCTTCAAGCGCGCTTCTTAAGTATCCTCCTGAGCGAATGTTGTCCTGGTCGGCTCCTATCGCAGTCCAGGTTTGCCGACCGGCTGCCGCGGGCTGCCTTGGCTGGGCAGAGCTAACGGCGATAGAGCCTGCTAGGATAGCATCTGCCAGTCTACCCACAGTTTACATAATCTGGTCCCCGAGCAATTTTCCGATGACCGAGACTGTCGATCCTTTTGTCGCCAAGGTCGAGTCTGGGCTTAGAGCTGCCCTTAGCCTCGCCGACAAGCTCCTGGGTTTTGAGGTGAGCTGGCCACAAGAGCCGCTGGCACCGGCTTTATTGCCAGCGCCGCTCAGGCTGGTCGTCGGGCTGTCCGGCGGGCCGGACTCGACAGCTCTGCTTCTGGCGCTGGCCAGCTTGAGGGCGGCAATGCCGCTCAGTCTGAGCGCTTGCCACGTCAACCATCACCTGCGCGGCGCCGAGTCAGATCGTGACGAGGCGTTTTGTGTGGAGCTGTGCGCTGAGCAATCTGTGCCGTTGCTGGTCCGTCATCTGCGCTTCGGTGGCGGTGCATCCCCAGGGCGCGTCTCGGAGGCGGCCTCCAGAGAGGCAAGACTTGGGATCTTGCGGGAAGCGGCCCGTAACCAGGAGTCGAGCTGGATCGTACTTGCCCACACACTCGATGACCAGGTGGAAACGGTGCTTTTCCGACTGTTTCGGGGGACAGGTCTGGCAGGCCTGATCGGGATGGAGAAGGCACGCCGCCTGGATGCCCGGCTGGCAATCCTGCGCCCTGTGCTTTCCGTGTACCGCCTAGAGTGCCTCGACTTTCTCGAGCGCGGTGGTGTAAAGGCTGTCCATGATTCCAGCAACGATCGGCTGGACTACACCCGCAATTACATCCGCCACCGCATCCTGCCCCTGGTTAGCGACCGTTTTCCGGGCTTCGAGGCTCGCCTGGAGCAGCTCCGCCAGATCGTTGCCGAGGAGGACGGACTGCTCAACCTGATGGCCGAGGAGACGCTTTTCGAGCTTGAATGCAGCGATAACAGAGGACCTGGATACTGGAGTCTTTCCCGATTTCGCATGTTGCCCAAGCCGTTGCAAGGGCGCGTCCTCGCCCGGAGCTTGCAACTGCGGGCGATAGCGGTAACGTTCCAGCGGGTCGAGGCAATTCTGGAGACGATCGGGCGCGGCTCCGCGCTCAGCCTGAATTCTCGCTGGGACATCAGGGTGGACGGACAGGCTCTTTGCTGGCTAGACAAGTCGGTTCAGGACCAGGAGCGCAGCCCGCCTCAATCTTTGGAGCAGACTTTGCAGATCCCCGGGGTTAATCTCATAGCGGCCCTGGGCAAGGCGCTCAAGATTGAGGTCTGGACCGAAAACCGGCAGTCTGGGCAGCTTTTTACCTTCCCAGCCGCTTTTTCAGATGAGGCCCTGGTCGATCTGAAAGGTGCCAGCTTTCCGCTAGTGCTCAGGAACCGGCGACCCGGCGATGTAATCCGGCCGTTCGGCATGGACCAGCTTGTCAAGCTCAAGAAATACCTTCACAATCACAAGCCCGAGGGAACACGTGGGGACAGCCGCCAGTCTCTGCTTGTCATAGCAGATCAGAAGGAGATCCTCTGGGTGCCGGGTGTGGGCTTGAGCAACCGGGTCAGGGTGACAGGCGCGCCATCCCATCGCCTGCAATGGGTGGAGCTGGCTCCGGACGAGACGAATCTCTGCTAGGGTCTCAGCCCCACGGTAACCCAATGTATGTAATGCTAGAGAAAGATGATGAATGTACCTGTCCACCTGATAAAACGCTTAAAACCCCGATCTGACCTCAGTTTTAGCCGTGAATTTAGCGTGATATAATCTGAAGACGGAGTTTGTGGAGCATAGGAAATGAGGAAGTACGGAACAACTGGCGCCGTTTTCTTTTTGCTTTTGGTACTGATTGTTTTTGTGTTCTCCCTTACCAGCATCACCCGCAAGGAGGAGCCTCTAACCTACTCACAACTTCAACAAATAATTAAGAAGGGCGAGAGCGGACAGATTCAGAAGGTCACGATTACTAACGGCGAGGCGATCATTCAGGTAAAGATGGCTGGCTCTGACCGGGAGCGGAACGTCACCGTACCCTCAGAAGCCAAGGAAGACCTGGTCAAGGAGCTCAACAAGGCCGGTATCCAGCTTGATGTGCGCGAGCCAGACAAGTCCAGCTTCTGGTTCAGCATGATTAGCTCCTTCTTCCTGCCGATCCTGTTATTGGTGGGCTTCCTCTTCATGTTCCGCAGCGCCCAATCGGGCGGCAATCAGGCCATGAGCTTCGGCAGAAGCCGGGCGAAGTTGATGGTTGATAGTAAGGTCAAGGTTAGCTTCAGCGACGTCGCCGGCATCGACGAGGCTAAGCAGGAGCTGCAGGAGATCGTCGATTTTCTCAAGAGCCCGGAGAAATTCCAGGCTCTGGGGGCACGCATCCCCAGGGGAGTGCTCCTGGTCGGCGCTCCTGGCACCGGCAAAACGCTCCTGGCCAAGGCGGTAGCAGGGGAGGCCGGGGTGCCATTCTTCAGCATTTCCGGCTCTGATTTCGTGGAGATGTTTGTGGGAGTGGGCGCCTCGCGTGTTCGCGACCTTTTCGACCAGGCCAAGAAGCATGCCCCGTGTATCGTCTTTGTGGATGAAATCGACGCGGTCGGACGCCAGCGAGGCGCTGGACTGGGCGGGGGGCACGACGAGCGCGAGCAGACCCTTAATCAGCTGTTGGTCGAGATGGACGGCTTTGAAGGCACCACCGGCATCATTGTCGTTGCCGCCACCAATCGCCCTGATATTCTCGATTCAGCTCTGCTCAGGCCGGGACGTTTCGACCGCCAGGTGGTGATTGACCGTCCGGATGTGCTCGGGCGCGAGCAAATTCTCTCGGTACATGCCCGTGGCAAACCGCTGTGCAAGGACGTCGACCTGAAAGTGCTGGCTCGGCGCACGCCCGGGTTCACCGGCGCCGATCTCTCGAATCTAATCAACGAGGCAGCGCTGATTGCCGCACGGGCCGACAAGCGTGAGATTGAGATGCCTGATCTGGAGCAGGCGATCGACAAGGTGGTGGCCGGTCCCGAGAAGAAAACCAGGATCATCTCCGCTAAAGAAAAGGAGATGACGGCCTACCATGAGGTCGGGCACGCGCTCATGTGCAAGCTGCTCAAGAATGCCCATCCGCTGCACAAGGTGAGCATCATTCCCCGGGGCTTTGCGCTTGGCCTGACCATGTTCCTGCCTGAAGAAGACATCATGAGCCAGACCCGCTCGCAATTGCTAGATCAAATTGGTGTGAGCCTGGGCGGGCGCGTCTCCGAGGAGATTGTTTACGGCGAGATTACCACCGGCGCTCAGGATGACCTGGAAAAGGCGACCAAACTGGCCAGGCGCATGGTTACTGAGTTCGGGATGAGTGAACGGCTCGGACCGATGACTTTTGGCAAGCGCTACGAACATGTCTTTCTTGGTCGGGAGTTCGGCCACGAAAGGGACTATGGGGAAACCGTGGCAACGATCATCGATGAAGAGGTAAAACGGCTCATCAACGAGCAGTACGAAATAGTCAAGGATTTGCTGATCAAGCACAGACCGCACATGGACGCGATCGTCAAGGTCCTTTTGGAGCGGGAGACTCTGGAAGCAAAGGAAGTGGATGCGATCATGGCCGAGGTTGATCGCGAGCTCGGGCTGGGTTCGGAAGACTCAGACTCCCGCTCTGAGCCACCATCGGCAGCGGCAACAGCAGCAGGTGACTACACAATCAAGGTGTCGGACGGCAGCGAAAAGAAAGAGGAGCCTCCGCAAGACCCCGATATCAAGCCCGAGTTCAAGCCCAAGTTTGCTTAGCATTGAGCGCCAATCCGGCTTCGCGTCCTTGCCTAAATATTTACTTGCTCTTGCTGGCGCCCGGCGGTGGCTTGATTTTAATCAGGTCGGCAAATGACTGACCGAAAGGGTTGCCCAGCGTAGCATCCTTGAGCAGGTCGGCACCGCTGGACGCATAGGCTCCAGGGCCAATACCGCCAGTGTTCAACTGAAAAGCGCTGGCGTCTTTGAGCTGGTTCATGTGCAGGCGAATCTGGGCGGCCATGGTCGGGTCTGTCTCCAAAAGGAGACCGGTCTGGAATTCGCTCAGGGCCTCATCAGTGCGCCCGCTCTTCTCCAGCATCAAGGCCAGGCCGTAGACAATGTTTTTGTCGTTAGGGTTGATCTCTTTGGCCTTGGCATATGCTTCCCGCGCGGCTGGCAGATCCCCGAGCTGCATGTAAGCGTTGCCCATGGAGGCATAGGCTTGAGCGTACTTTGGCTCCTCCTTCACGGCTTTCTTATACTCTTCCACGGCTTTCTGCCACTGGCTGTCGGCGGAGAGAATGTCGCCTTCGGCGTTGTGCGCTTCCGGGTAGAGGCCTTTCTCCTTGATCGCCTCGTCAAACTCCTTCAAGGCCCCCGCTTTGTCGCCCTCCTTGAAGAGGACAACACCCAGCGTCAGATGCGCCTCCGGGAATTTGTGCTGCCTCTTGATCGCCTCATCCAGATGCTCGTGGGCAGCTTTGGTGTCCCCCTTTTGAAGTAGACACAGCCCCAGGGCGTTGTGCGCCATGGGCGGGCTGGCGCCCAGGTCGACAGCCTTTTTCAGAGATGTTTCCGCTCCCTCCAGATCGTTTTGGGTCCTCTGCAGATTGCCCAGGATGAGAAGAATCTCTTTGTGGTCCGGCTTGAGCTTCAGGACCTCCTGGCATTCCTGAATGGCGGCAGCCAGGTCGCTCTTCTGAATGTACATGTTGACGAGATCCATATGGGCTTCCCAGAGCTTGGGATTGAGCTCTATGGCCCGGCGAAAGGCCCGTATCGCCCCGTCAATGTTGCCGTTAAAGAACATCAGCTCACCGAGCTGGAGTTTGTCAGTGGCGCTGGGCTTGCACCAGGCAAGATCAGCCAGGGCCAGACTCTGCACAACAACCCAGGCGAGCGCCAGGCAAAGAAGATAGGCGAACCTGACCGTCGCCCACCCGAAACCAACCCTCACTATCGCCACCAGCAGGTCCTGACGCATTCATCCCAGCCCTTTGCCACACACAGAATCACATTAACACAAGCGGCAGTCGAGCGTGCTCGGCAGGCTGCCGCAGCTTGTCCGGACCCTGGCTCGGTCGACGGCAGCAGAGCGTGCACCACTAGCAACACCAGGTAATCGAGAAGCCAGGCAAGTCAAGCTGTCGGCAATATTAAGTCAAGGTTAGCTTTGCGATATATATCGCAACAATAGCCCATGATACTCTTATGACCAATTTGCAGCCGGAGCCGTGCTCCGACAATTTGTAACCTTGACATTGAACCATTCTGGAGGGTCTAAACGTGTCCGTTACCCTTGAAAAAGAATTACTGTGCAAGAACTTTCTCGCCCAACAGCCGAAAAAGCTGCTTATCGACGGGAAATGGGTGGCAGCAGAATCCGGCAAGACATTTGAAACATACAATCCGGCTAACGGTGAGGTCCTGGCAAAGGTAGCCGAGGGCGGCAAGGAGGACGTTGACAAAGCGGTCAAAGCCGCTCGCCGTGCTTTCGAAACAGGCCCCTGGCGCAAGCTGAGCGCTTCTGAGCGTGCCCGCCTCCTCTACAAACTGGCTGATGCGATCGAAGCCCGGGCCGACGAGTTTGCCCAACTGGAGACGCTCGACAACGGCAAGCCGATCAAAGAGTCTCGTTACGTCGACATCCCGCAAGCTGTTGAGACGTTCCGCTATTACGCCGGCTGGTGCACGAAGCTGGAAGGCGAGACGATGAACGTCAACAGCAACTTCTTCAACTACACGCTGCGCGAGCCGGTTGGCGTGGTCGGTCAGATCATTCCCTGGAACTTCCCGCTTCTGATGGCTGCCTGGAAGCTGGGACCGGCCCTGGCCTGTGGTAACACGCTGGTTTTGAAGCCAGCCGAGCAGACACCGCTTACAGCGCTCCGCCTGGGCGAGCTCATCTGCGAGCTGGGCTTCCCGGAAGGGGTCGTCAACATTGTCACCGGCTTCGGGCCGAACTCAGCCGGCGAATTTCTGGCCAACCACCCGGACGTGGACAAGGTAGCGTTCACCGGTGAGGACAAGACCGGTCGGGAGATTGTCAAAGCCTCAACCGGCAATCTGAAGCGCGTATCGCTCGAGCTCGGCGGCAAGGCTCCAAACATTGTCTTTGCGGATGCAGACATGGAAGCCGCGATCAAGGGCGCAATCACCGGCATCTTCTTTAACCAGGGGCAAGTCTGCTGCGCTGGCTCCCGCCTCTTCCTGGAGAAGTCGGTGCATGATGAGTTCCTGACCAAGCTCACAGAGAAAGCTAAGAACCTGCGTCAAGGGCCGGGTCTCGATGAGAAGACCCAGATCGGGCCGCAGGTATCCAAGGAGCAGGTCGAGCGGATCATGGGCTATGTTGACATCGCCAAGAAAGAAGGTGCCAACCTGGTCTGCGGTGGCGAGCGCCCGGAAGGCGAGCTGTCCCGGGGCTACTTCGTGAAGCCGACCATCTTCAAGGGCGTGAACAACGAAATGCGCATCGCCCAGGAAGAGGTCTTCGGACCGGTTCTGGCCGTCATTCCCTTCACCACCATCGAAGAGGTGGCAGAGCAAGCCAACAAGACCACTTACGGTCTATCCGGTGCGGTCTGGACCAACAACATCAAGAAGGCCCACAAGCTGGCAGCTCACATCAAGGCTGGCACGATCTGGGTCAACTGCTTCAACGCCTTCGACCCGGCAGTGCCTTTCGGTGGCTACAAGATGAGCGGTTACGGTCGCGAGCTTGGCAAGCACTCGATCGAGCTGTACACCAACATCAAGAGCGTCTGGGTCAATCTGGCCGAATAAAGGGCCGGCTGAACTCTCGGCTACCTTGAAGTAGCTTGAACCTTGACGACAGCGCCGGACTGTCAAGCCCGGCGCTGTCGTCTACCCGGATGCGATGGCTGGCTAATGGCCGATCAAGGATATTCCGATCTGGAGCTGTAAGATCCGGTTCAAGCCGGAGCAGGTAAATTCCCTGGCCGCAAGGCCTCACGAATGAATCAGGTTTGAAATGCCTTTCCTCAGATGCAAACCGTATTTGCTGGCATTAGCGGTCAGCTTGTTGAGCACACCGGCGGCCTGGTCCATCGACAGCCCGGATACGGTGCCAGCTGCTGCCTGGATGAATCTCAGGTCACCGCTTTATATCTGGCCGGCAGACGGGGCAATTTACTACTCCTTTAAAACTCCACAAGGGGTGAATGCGCACCTGATTGTTGTGGACACCAGATCGGGGAAATGGCGATTCCGCCCCTACCTGAATGACGCAACCACACCTACTTCGGAAACCGCCCAGAAAACCAAAGCATCTGCTGCCGTGAACGGCGGCTACTTCAACCTGACTGACGGCGCAAGCGCTAGCTACGTAGTGGTTGATGGCAAGGAGGTCGCCAATCCCCGTAGTAATAAGGCGCTAGTCGAAAATCCGAAGCTGGCGCCCTATCTGGAGAGGATTTTTGACCGCAGCGAGATCAGGTTCCTTGAAGACCAGCACGGCCAGATAGTGATAAGGATCGCCACGCACAGCGCCTCCATACCGGAGGGCCTGAAACTCCTGCATTCCCTGCAGGCCGGGCCGCAGCTCCTGCCGGTTCTGAAAGGCAAGGAGGAAGCGTTCGTGCGCCCAGAGGGGGATGGCAAGGAGGCAGACCCCATCGCCTCGAACAGGGCGGCAGCCCGCACCGCATTTGGTATCACACCGGAAGGCTACGCAATGATCATCTGCATCGCCGGGAATGGTCAACAGCCCGAATCCTCCGGGATTGCCCTGCCTGCTCTTGCCGATCTGCTTAAGCACCTGGGCTGCTCGGAGGCGATTAATCTTGACGGTGGCTCATCGACGACAATGTTTGTGCGCTCGCTCGGTCAGACTGGCGGTACCCCGAACGGCCTGCCGCCTGGCGAAAGCGTTTGCGGGAAGAGCCCAGAGACCAGAGTCAAGTCGGTGCTCCTGCTCGAGCGCTCCGGCCGCTAGGACTAGCTCATCGTTTCCCGGCCGCCGCGGCGCCGCCTGGAAAGCTCTGCTGCTTTCAGGCGGGCGATGCTGCGCGAGATGGCCATTTCGGAGAGGTAGACATCGAGCTTGTCCACCTTCTGGATTCTCTCGGCCTCAGCCCGTGCCTTGTCCTGATGTGCCTTGGCCTCATCAATTTCCGTGTCCAGCTCGGCCAGGTCGCTTAAAACTGTCACCTCATTCTGGTTCACTTCCATGACACCGCCCATGACGGCAGCCGTCGATTCTTCCTTGCCATAGCGGTAACGAATCACGTCAATGGCCAGAGCGGTCAGGAGCGGCTCGTGGTCCGGCAGTATGGATAGCTCGCCATCGATAGCCCGGGCCACAACCGCGTCCACCGGCTGATCAAGAACAATGCGCTCGGGGGTGATAATTTTCAAGGTGAGCGCTTCAGCCATTCCTGATTCTCCCAACTTTGTTAGCGGTGCTCTGGGGGCCCTTGCCGCCGGGCGGCTGCTCGCCAGAGGAGGCTAGCCGCTTGGCGGCGATACGGGCGTCGCTATGGCTTATCACCTTATCGATCATCCCGTATTCAAGAGCTTCCTGGGCGGAAAGGTAGTGATCCCGCTCCAGATCCTGGCGAATGCGCGACCGTTCAGTACCGGTGCAGCGGAACAGGAGTTCCACCTGTGCATCCCGGAATCGCCTTCCCTGGGCCGCCTGTATCTCCAGATTGGTGATATCGCCATCAGCCTCCCAGAGCGTCTGGTGGAACATCAAGGTGGCGAACTCGTAGGACGAGCGCACACCGGTTCCCGCGGCCAGGATTTCACAGGCCCCGGACAGGGCATGGCCCAGACAGATGGTATTTACCGGGGCGGAGATGGCGTGCATCGTGGCGATGATGGCGTCAGCGTTGTAGCCGTTGCCACCGGAGGAGTTGATAAAGAGATCAATCGGGGTCTGCTGGTCACGGTCATTCAACTTGAGCAACCGCTTGATGGTCGGCAGCGCCACCTCGTTCTCCAGACGGCCGAAGAGGTAGACCCGGCGGCTGGCCGTCCCGGTCGGCTCCTTGTGAGCAGCCTTGTCCTGCGCGTAATCGTGATGCTTCTTGCCCATCAGGCACCGGCCAGCGCTTTGGCCTGCTCCTTCGCTTCGTCGATGTTGCCTACCATGTAGAATGCCTGCTCCGGCAGATCATCCAGCTCGCCCTGGAGGATGCTCTTAAATCCAGCAACAGTCTCCTTGAGCGGTACGTACTTCCCAGAACGTCCTGTGAACTGCTCCGCCACGAAGAACGGCTGACTGAGGAAGCGTTGAATCTTACGCGCTCGCGCTACCGTGAGCTTGTCGTCAGCTGAAAGCTCGTCCATGCCCAGGATGGCTATGATGTCCTGCAGGTCCTTGTAACGCTGCAGCGTTTGCTGAACGCCACGCGCCACATCATAGTGTTCCTGTCCGACCACGTCCGGCTTGAGCGCGGTGCTTGTGCTGCCTAACGGGTCGACCGCCGGATAGATGCCCAGCTCGGCAATCTGCCGGCTCAAAACGGTTGTCGCATCCAGGTGGCCGAAGGTGGTAGCTGGAGCCGGATCTGTCAGGTCGTCAGCCGGCACGTATACAGCCTGCACCGAGGTAATGGAGCCGTTCTTGGTGGAGGTGATCCGCTCCTGCAGCTCGCCCATTTCATTGGCCAGGGTGGGCTGATAGCCCACGGCCGATGGCATCCGGCCGAGCAGAGCCGAGACCTCTGAGCCTGCCTGCACAAACCGGAAGATATTGTCGATGAACAACAGCACGTCCTGGCGCGCCACGTCACGGAAGTACTCGGCCACGGTCAGGGCCGAGAGTCCAACCCGCATACGGGCGCCAGGGGGCTCATTCATCTGCCCGTAAACAAGCGCCACCTTGTCGATAACCTTGGACTCCTGCATCTCATGCCAGAGGTCGTTGCCCTCACGGGTGCGCTCTCCGACACCGCCGAACACGGAGAAGCCGCCGTGGTGCACGGCAATATTGTGGATGAGCTCCTGGATGATCACCGTCTTGCCGACGCCTGCCCCACCGAAGAGACCGACCTTGCCGCCCTTGATGTAAGGAGCCAGGAGGTCCACAACCTTGATGCCGGTCTCGAAGAGCACTGTCTCCGTCTGCAGCTCGGTCAGCTCCGGGCAGGGGCGATGGATCGGCCACCGTTCACAATCGCCTATGGCGGGCCCCTCGTCGACCACCTCGCCCAATACGTTAAGAATTCTGCCCAGCGTCTTCTGCCCTACCGGAACAGCGATTGGCTGCTTGGTGTCAACCACCTTCATCCCCCGCGTCATACCGTCAGTGGAACTCATGGCCACCGTCCGGACGCGGTTATCGCCCAGCATCTGCTGCACCTCGACAACCACCTTCACCTCGGTGCCGGCAGGGTTCTTATCGACAACCTCGAGGGCGTGATAAATCTCCGGCAGCTGCCCGGCCGGGAACTCCACATCGACAACCGGTCCGATCACCTGCACGACCCGGCCCTGGTTAACTTCAACTACCGTGCTCATTTGAACTCCGAAAAAGAGAAGACGCTAATACGGGCAGGCACTTGGCGCTGCGCGCTCAAACGCTAAATCTTAGCAGCTTTAGGATAACGGTTAGCGGTGAGCGCTTCCTTGTCCTTTATGATAGTTTTGCTAATTCTGTAAGCTCTTCATCGCTTTTTGACTGTCGTTTGACTTTAGCCCCGCAGCGACGCTTCTTCTCACACTTCATCCGCATCGTCAGTCTGGTGCTGGCGGGAACGCTTGGCTACATTTTTATCGAGCACTGGAGCCTGCTCGACTCGATCTTCATGACCGTTACCACGCTCACGACCGTGGGCTACGGTGAGGTTCACCCGCTCAGCGATGCCGGGCGAGTCTACACCATCATCCTCTTGCTGGCTGGGGTTGGCGTATTTGTTTACATGGTCGGTGACATGGTAGAAATTTACCTTGAGGCAAACCCCACCGCCATCTTTGGGCGCAGACGGATGAAGACCAAGATCGCCCGGTTGTCAGGACATCAGATTGTCTGCGGCTACGGTCGTACAGGCGAGGAGGTTGCCGAGCACTTCACTCGCAACAGGGTCCCGTTCGTGGTGATCGAGACCGACCCGATTCGAGCCAAAAAGGCCGAGGAGTCGGGCTTGCTCGTTTTGCAGGCAGATGCCCAGACCGATGAGGCGCTGGTGGACGCGCAGGTAAGCAAGGCTCGGGGCATCGTCTGCGCCTTGCCCGATGACACCTCAAATACCTTCGTAGCTCTCTCGGCCAGAGGTTTAAATGGATCTATTGCCATCGTCTCCCGAGCGGCTAACCCCGGCTCAGAAGCAAAACTGAAGCTGGCTGGCGCGCATGTGGTGATCTCACCTTACGTGATTTGCGGCCGCCGCATGGCCAGCGCGGTCACCCACCCGCTGGTGATTGAGTTCTTGGACGTGGCCATGCACAGCCCCGATTACGACCTGAGAATGGAGCAGATCATCATCGGGGTCGACTCCGGTATCATTGGTCAAACCTTAAGGGACGCAAACATAAAGCAAACAGCCGGGGCGATGATTTTGGCGCTTAAGCAAAGTGGTAAGCTTATTACCAATCCATCTCCCGACCTGGTGTTCCATGAGGGTGATGAGCTGATAGCCCTGGGCACTGAAGAGCAGTTGAATAGGCTCGCTGACCTGGCCAGTGCCGACAAGACTTGAGGAACTTCATATGAGCAGTCAGCCGGAACAAGAGCAGCAGGTTTCCGTTTTCACACTCGAAGGCGACGACGGGCACTCCTACACGTGCCAGATCCTCGACATTTTTGATTTCGAGAACAAGCAGTATGCTCTGGTGATCAATAGCGAGGACGATGTTCAGCAGCGTCTTGACGAGGAGTCTGAGACGGATGATGAGACAGCCATCGTCGTCATGCGCTACCAGATACGGGATGAACAGCATATCTTTCAGACGATCGAGACTGAGGAAGAGTTCGATCGCGTTGTCGCTTATGTCGAGCAAAAATATCAACACGACGAAGAAGGCGAGGACGCTGAGGGCGAAGAAGAAAACACTGAGGGCGAAAGCGCTGAAGAAGAAGAGGAAAGCGCTGATGACGAGAGCGCCGGGGACGAAGATATTGAGGGCGAGAGCGCTGAGGATAAAGGCGAAAACAGCAAGGGCGAGGACGCGGGCGAATAGCTTCACGAGGCTGTGGTCGTCGCACCAGCTTGGGCTTGTCGGTTGACAGATTCTCTTTTCAGCGCAGCCGAGGAAGGAAAGGGGGATGCTGCCTGAAGGAACTATCATAGAGAGTTTCATGCTGACAAAGCTTCTTTGTCAGACAGCGGCGGCAGACCTTTACCAGTCGATACACGTGGAGACGGGCGAGCGCTACCTGACCAAAATAGCCTTGTCCGATTGGCGCGAACTTCCCGGGGCGGTTAACTGCCGCGCCTTTGAATTTGCACCGGGGCTGGCCCGCCGCTGGCAGGTCTCACCGTCGGAGCTCTTACGCCGAGAGACAATGCACCTGCAGGACCTTGAAGACCTGGAGCTGGCCTTGCCCAAGCCGTTGGTGCTGCAGGAGCTGGAAGGGGCCACATTTGCCTGCTACGCCTTCTTTGATGGGGTGACGCTTGCCTCCCTGCTCGAGCGGAACGCCGAGATAACTGGCAGAACGCTCGCTAATCTGTTCAGCGCCGTTCAGAGGCTGGAGGCGCGGCGCTTATTTCACGGCAATCTGCAGCCCGAGTCGATCCTTATCGGTCCCGACGGTGTCCTCCTGGTCAACACCACGATGTCCGGGGCAGAGTTTTCCGCCAGCGATATGCAGCGCATCGAGCGCTGCGTCACCACTCCCGAGTACTACCCGTTTCTGGATCCCCGCCAGGATCAACTGGCTCTTGGCATTCTAATTTACTTGCTCTTCACCGGAAAGCAGCTCTGGAACCTGGACCAGCTGGACCGGGAGGAGCGCGCGGCCCGCAGAGCCGGCCCGCGCCTGTCGCAGCTGATTGATGAAGCCCGGGAGCGTGGGGCGAACCGATTCGTCAGATCGATCCTCAGCTTTCGCAATCCGGCTCAGGTAAAGAGAAGGACCGCGGGTGAATACGAGGAGCTCATCCTGAAGACGCTTGGCTTCGCTAGAACAGGGCAGGGGATCAATGCAGGCGTGGTCGAGATAATTGAGAATACCTGGCTGGACGCCTGGTTCCACAGCGCACTGGGTGTAGCTGAGCAGGAGCCGCAGAGAGTATGGGGGCTAACGGAGGCTGCTGCAACGCTAGGCGAATTTGCCCGCCAGGAGGAAGAGATGGCGGGCGGCGCTGCCCACCAGCCTGTCGTTCAGGACTCTGGCACGCGCACTATTCTACCGGTCCAGGCAGCAGCCCAGCTGTTTCCCGGTTTTGCCGGGCGCAAGAAGGGGTCAAGCGGCGAATTGCCTGCACCGTCTATCAGCGAATCCATTAAAGAAGCGGTGGAGATGCTCTCTAACTTCGCCAGCCGAAACAAAGCTAGCGAATCCGGTGCGGGCCGCTCGTCGGCTGTCCAGACGCCGGCAGATTCAGCTGAACCGGTCGCCAGAGTGAGCGCGGGCGAGCGGGCGCGCCGGGACAGGTCCAGGGCAGCCAGCCAGGAGACCGGTGGAATTGACTCGCGGGCGAACGAGCAGGAAAATGGCCAGGGCGATCAGGAAGCCGAGGGCAGGCTCGAATAGAATAGGATTTGAGCCTCCCGAACAGAAGTGACGTTTGCTTATGGCGGCCAAAGAAAGTCAGCGACCAGATATGCCAGGGCAGCCGGCAAATGCTCTGCCTGCGGGGGCGATGGACTTCCTCAAGCGTGCCCCCATCTTTGTCACCGCTCAGGCCTATCGCGAAGCACCGTTCGGGCCGGAGGAGCTGGCCATACTTCAGGCACATTTTAACTCCTGGCGAACGCTGCTCGTCCGCCATGGTGTCATATATGATGGCGTTATCCTGGACGGCAATTCAGAAGAATATCCGGAGCTTGTCTACCATCTAGCAACGGTCGTTGAAGCCGACAATTATCCGGCCGCACTGCCCTTGGTGCTTGATGCGCTCTACGACATGACCCTGGAGATTCCCTCTGCGGACTGGGAGATCCACACAGTGGAGCAGGTAGTCACCAGGCTGGAGCCCGACCAGGAAAGCATCGGTTTGGTCCCCGGGGAGACGGTTTATGCCCAACGGATCAAGGGGCTACCCGCCCTGGAGGAGCAGGCCGACTTCCCTGGTCAAGCCGGCCCGGGACCGGTAAGCGGTGCAACCGGAGCGGAGGCGGGACGGGAGTGACAGCCGAAGGGCAGCTTCGACCGGGAAGCGGTCCCGCCATCAAAGGTTGGCTGAAACCAACAATCAGGAGAGGCCGGCTAATCTGGTGGCAAATCCCGGTGACCCCGGCTTGAGACTCTAGCGCGCTACGTACTTCCCCCACTGACAGGGCGGCCAGAGAGTGCCAGAATAGCAGCTTAATCTTGCTTGAAAGCGCCAACCTTTGCCGCTTACCGAAATTGTTTCATGGCCAGCCGTCCGTCTCTTGATTAGGACTTGCTCAATGACAGCTCAGGCTCGCGGGTATATATTCAAGGGGTAGGGATCCGGTTCGTGGTCCCGCAAGCCGGGCATCTGTACGCGCTGGCAAAGGCATCTCTCTGACCGAATCTTGAGCGCCGATTTAAGGGCCAATCAGCCAGCACCAGGTAGAGTCATGTCCACCGATACCGAAGCCGACAAGCCGCCCGAGTCTCCAGAGCAAAAGTCTGAAGAGCAGGAGAAGATGACCAAGGAGACGCAGGTCCCCTTCGATTTTCGCTCGGCAACGTCCAGGGAGAATGAGCGGATTGGCAAGTCAGTGACAGGGCTGGCCGAGATCGAGCTCAAAAATGAGGACGGCTCCTCAGTGATCACCAACGACAAGGGACAGGTGACCAGGGTTGTCGATGCTAAAGGCCAGACACGGGAATTCACCTATGGTGCCGACGGTAAAGTGATTGGCGTCAAAGACAAGGACGGCACCTGGAAGACAGAAGACGGCAAGAACTGGACCAAGGAAGGTAGCGGTGACAAATGGTCCGGCTCGATTGAGGTGACCAAGGAGGGAAGGTACATTCGGCATGGCGCCCAGGGGGATACCGTCGAGACGCTGGACGGCAAGAAAGTGGAAACACACAAGGCGGTCGATCGCGAGGAGCTGACCAAGGTCGCCGAGGCGATTCGCAAGGCGACCGGTAACGACAACTACATTGCCCGCTGGGCGGACAAGGAGCAGATCAACGATCTGCTCAAGGACAAAAGCGAAGCAGAGCGCCGGGTAATTGACGAAATCTACAAGCAGAAGTACGGCAAATCTCTTGAAGAGGAGATGTGCGCCTTTGAGACCGGTTCGGATCGCGACCGGTTTTTAAACATCCTGCGCAAGAAGGATGGCGATGTGGATGGCCAGGACGTCGGGCGGATTAAGCAGTGCCTGAGCGAACGCGGTGAGTGGACCGGACGTAGCAGCGCTGTGATCGAAAAGGATATTCGGGACACGTTGTCTGTCAAGAACTCCGAACAGATCACGAAGATGGATGAGGAGTACCGGGCAAGGTACGGAGTAGGGGTACGCGAGGCGATCCTGAACGACAAGAACCTGTCGCCGGCCACGAAGGAGCAGTGCGAGATTTACCTGAAGGGCATCGACAAGAGAAGCGAGGACGACAGCGCCAAGCTGGTGGACGTGGCTCTCAGAGAGAAGAACATCCAGATGTTCGAGGAGGCGTTCAAGAACGCCTCGCCTGAAGCCCGCCAGAAATTCCAGGACAATGGCGGCGAAGAGAGGATGAAAGATGCCTTTGGGGGGCACTGGTATAACTCGCTCAAATACGTGGCACTGAGCATCCCGCTCGTCGGCCCTGAGATTTCGGGCGGACTGGCGGTAGCAGGGCCGTCAGGCAACATCACCGATGATGAGCTCAGGCGGGCCAGAGACTACGCCAGGGAGGGCAAACTCAGCGTCGCCAGGCAAGTCCAGGACAACACCGGCATCCTCGATGACAACGAGAAGGCGATTGAACAGGCTATCGCCAGGATGAGCGCCCAAGAACGGTCCATGTACCTGAAGGGCAAGGAGCTGGCCGGGAAGGGCTCGGAGGGTACAAGCGACGAGGAAAGAAAGGCGGCCAGCTACTACAGGGAGACCCATCAGGCGCTGGCAGGAGCCGCTAATGAGGCTGAGATGGCCCGCTGGGAGGACCTGATCGCCAACAAAGGCGGCTCGCTCGTATCCCGCCTCGCCTCGCATCACGGGACGATCTACAACGACAGCCGCAGTGATGTTCTCAAAGAGATAGAGAACATGGACAAGGACGAATGGGCACGCTTGAAGCAGCACCCCGAATACCGCGAGGATGTGGTCAAAGCGCTTGAGACACTCAAGGGTGCCCGGATCAATCAGGCGGACATTGACACGGCGCTTTCGCTCTATGACCAGAAACTGTCGGCCGGGACCTTCGAAGAGTCGCAGTCGGTGAGACGATCGTTTAGTGATGCCATGGAGGACGATACGCACTGGTACCGAAACGATCGCAAAGCGATGCTGGACGACATAGCCCACATGACCACCGCGGAGCAGGAAAGGTACCGCCACGATGCGGGGTTCCGCAAGAAAGTCGACGACATGGTCCAGGACTGCTTCATGAGTGGGCCCGGGCTGGCTGGCGCGCAACACCTGCTCGATAAGATCGCCAGGGGCGAGTCACCGGAACCCGATGTTTTGTCCAGGCTCAACGCCATCGCTCAAGATCGGCTTGACGCCAACATGGCCAAGCAGGGAGTGGCCGCTGCGCTCGTTGTTCCGACGTTCGGGGAGTCGCTTATCCTGTCCGCGGATACGGCAACCGGCGGTTCGGGTCAAGATGCTCTAATCGGGTCGCGCGCTGCCGAGCCGGTGCGAGCCATCCAGGAGGAGTTTCGCAAGGATCACGAACGTGTTGAACAGCTTAAGAAGGAGGGAAAGTTGCCGCCGGATGCCCCGGATTTGCGCGAGCGAATCTTGCATCATCCGACACCCGAAGACGAGAAGCTCTCCGAGGCGTTCGTCAAGGCTGCCCGGGGCTCGATGAGCGATTCCGACTACAAGAAGTATGTAGAACCGCTGCTTGAAACCGGCCATCTGGACGTGGCAAAGCAGATGCAGCTCAACAGAGGCCTGCTTAACGATGACGAGAAGGGGGCGCTCAATGATCTTCTCAACGCTTCGCCAGAAGAAAAGGCGAGGTTGAAGAACGACAAGGCCTATCAGGACCAGGTCATGGCCTTCCTGAGCCAGCAGGAGCGGGTGGTGGCACTGGCAGTTCTTGAGCAAGGCAAGCAGCAGCCGGAGGATACGATCCGCCTCAATATCGTCGGCTACGGCGGCTCCTCGGAGATCATGGCCGCTCTGCACGGCCTCAAGCCTGGGGAGCTCGAAGCGGTCAAGGCAGCATACGTGAAGAAATACGGATCAGATCTTCAGGCCGACCTGCTCAATAAGCTTGGTGAGGACGACCGGCAGGAAGTAAAGTCCATGTTTTTCAAGCCGGCAACCGCCCAGGAGGCATACAACGAAGCCAGAGACCGCTACTACAGAAGTCGCGACGGTTTTGGCAGCAAGTTTCTGGACGAGATCGGGCGCTCCGGTGTGGGCTACCAGCTTGATGATGTAGCGAACACGTATGCCAGGGAGATTGCCGAAGCCAACAAGAACTTCCAGCAGCTGCCGCCGGAGAAGCAGGAAGAGCTGACCAGACAGCTCACCGAGGCGCTGCAGAATTTCAAGGGCTCCAAAGAGGCCGCTGCCGAATACTCGGTTGACGCAATCGTGGCAGTGGTGGCTGTCGGTGGTGCGGCCTTCACGGGCGGCGTCAGTCTGGGGCTTCTGGCGGTTGTCGCCGCCGGTGGTGCCGTCACCAATGTGACCGTGAAATCGGCCATGCTCGGCTCCGATTATGACTGGGATCCATCGGCAGTGGCGCTCGATATCACAAAGGGCGGGGTGAATGCGGCCGTCAGCTTCATCGGTCCGGGCGAAGCGGCAGCGCTCTTTAAGATTGGCGAGAAGG
>Ga0066388_100000273_pt1 | contig 22503 bp, 16 predicted proteins | sample PanSoiMetaGPlot6_FD_64539 | JGI IMG/M metagenome (GOLD analysis project Ga0066388, IMG submission 64539) | Tropical forest soil microbial communities from Panama analyzed to predict greenhouse gas emissions - Panama Soil - Plot 6 (Hybrid Assembly) | ecosystem: Environmental > Terrestrial >...
GTCGAGGGGGATCAAGGTGATCATTGCGGGAGCCGGTGGTGCTGCCCACCTGCCCGGGATGATTGCTGCGCACACGGTAGTGCCGGTGTTCGGTGTTCCGATAGAGAGCCGTGCTCTCAAGGGCATTGATTCCCTTCTGTCCATCGTACAGATGCCTGCTGGTGTGCCAACCGGAGCGCTAGCAATCGGCAAGCCGGGAGCGATCAATGCCGCACTGCTGGCGGTGGCAATTCTGGGGAACGAAATCCCGGAGCTCAGAGAAAAGCTCAAGTCTTTCCGCAAGGCACAGGCAGAAACTGTCTTAGCGGAGACGCTGCCTTGATCTCCGGAAAGACGATTAGGCCGGGGGCGACTCTCGGTGTGCTCGGTGGCGGCCAACTCGGAAGAATGTTTGCCATGGCGGCCGAGCAGATGGGCTACCGTGTCGCCGCCTACACTCCCGAGCGCGATTCCGCTGTCAGCCAGGTGTGTTCGCACACCGTCTGTGCCGCTTTTGAGGATACAGGCCAGCTGAAGTCATTTGCCAGTGCCGTCGACCTTGTCACCATCGAGTTTGAGAACATACCAGTTGCTGCCCTGCAGACTGCAGCGCAGCACACTTTGGTGCGGCCAGCGGCAACAGTGCTTGCGATCTGCCAAAATCGGGCCAGAGAGAAAGGCTTTCTCTCCGAGCGTGGCTTCCCTGTGGCAAAGTATCGTTCAGTCGGTGCCCGTCAGGATCTGGCCAGGGCAGAGCAGGAAGTTGGTCAGCCTGCGGTTCTCAAGGCCGCCGGCTTTGGCTATGACGGAAAAGGACAGCGAATCGTCAGGTCATCTGCAGATCTTCTACCAGCATGGAGCTCGCTGGGGGAGCAGGAATCCATTCTGGAGGAGTTTGTCGACTTCGAAAAGGAGATCTCGGTCATCGGGGTCCGCAGCGCTGCCAGCGAATTCAGCGCCTTTGGACCGATTGAGAACGTGCATCGAAATCATATTCTGGACCTCTCCCTGGTGCCGGCCGGCCTGGATGGAGCTCTGGCGGACCAGGCTGTTAGGTTGACGCAACACATCATGGAAGAGCTCGATGCGGTGGGTTTGCTCTGCGTTGAATTCTTTGTCACCAGCTCAGGAAAGCTGTTGATCAATGAGCTTGCCCCCCGCCCACACAACTCCGGGCACTGGAGTCTCGATGCTTGCTCTGTATCGCAATTTGAGCAACACGTGCGAGCTATTGCCGGTCTGCCACTTGCCCGCCCGTTGCTGAGAACAGCGGCATGCATGGTCAATCTGCTGGGCGATCTGTGGGCTGATGGAGAGCCAGATTGGGGTGCTGCCCTTGCCTTGCCGGATATTCACCTGCACCTGTATGGTAAGGGTCAGGCGCGACCCGGGCGCAAAATGGGACATTTAACAGCTTGTGCCGATCAGGTTGAACATGCCCTGGAGAAGGCTCTGGATGCCCGGGCGAGACTGACAGCAGTCAGCTCGGTGCCCTAACCTGGACACGAGCCTCAAGCACCAGACCGACCGGTATCGTTTGGATGCCCAGGACTTGAAGACGATTTGCGCTCGACCAGCACCTTGTCTATGCGATGCCGGTCCATATCCACGACCTCAATTCTAAGCCCGGCCCATTCGAAGTGCTCAGCTTCCGCTGGAATGTGCTGGAGGTGCCACAAGACCAAGCCGCCGAGCGTGTTGTACGAGCCGCTCTTCTCCTCCGGCGGCTCGCTGATCCCGAACAATCTCTTGAACTCGCTGAACGGAGTGGCTGCGTCGACCAGCCAGGAACCGTCCTCACGTTGCACCGCCTCCCACCTGGCTGGCTCGCCGGCCTCTCGCATCTCACCCAGGACCGCTCCGACCAGATCGTTAATCGTCAGCAACCCCATCACGGCACCATACTCGTCCATGACCAGGGAGATATAGGTTCGTAATTTCTTGAAGTCTTCGAGCAGCTCCAGAGCGGTTTTGCTTTCCGGAACGATGAGCGGTTTGTACAAGCAAGCTTTCAAATCAATCCTGTTGTGCTCCAGCCAATTTAGCAGGACATCTCTTGTGTTGACGACGCCCTGAACGTAGTCCAGACTGCCATCGGCGACCGGAAAGCGCGCATGCGGTTGCGCTTTGATCTTCTGCAGGATCGTCTCTGCTGAGTCCCGAACATCAAGCCAGACAAGCTCCATGCGTGGCGTCATGATTGCGCCCACCGGCAGCTCATCGAGCTGAAACACCCCCGTCAGCATCCTCTGTTCGGCGGTGTGGAAGATGCCTGCTCGCTTGCCCTCCTCCACGAGCACTTCAATCTCCGCTTCTGTAATTGGTGGCTCTGCCGGCGGCTTTGAGCCTAACAAACGCAGCACGCCCTCTGTTGACAGGCTGAGAATTCGCACAATCGGATGACACAGCCGAGCCATGAACTGCATCGGCCTGGCTACATAACAGGCGATGCGCTCCGGGTTGTTGAGCGCTAACCGCTTGGGCACGAGCTCGCCGATCACCAGCGAGAGATAGGTTATGCAGGCAACTACAATCCCAAGCCCGATCCCTGGTGCGTAAGGCGCTAAGACAGGTACAGCTGCCAGACGGTGGCTGATATGCTCGGCGATGGTGGTCCCGCCGAATGCGCCAGCCAGGATGCCGATTAACGTTATCCCGATCTGAATTGTGGACAGAAAGTTGCCCGGTGAGGCGGCCAGCTCTAAGGCCTGCCGTGCTCGTGCATCCCCGTCATCCCCCCACTGCTTGAGTCGCACCTTGCGTGAGGAGACGACGGCTATCTCCGCCATGGCCAGAGCTGCGTTGGCGACTACAAGCAGCACGATGACACCAAACTCTAAGAGAATTGCGGACACTTGTTGAGGCTCCGGCACCGGAACGCGGTGCTATGGGTCTGAGTCAACCTCCAATTTTGACGCATACGAGCTAAATCCTGTCTTACCACTCGCCTCCCTGCTTCTGTCTGGCGGCCGGACAAGCGGGCACCGGGCTCAGGACCGATCGGTCCGCTTAACCAGCGGGCGCCGGTTTGCGCGGGTACTGACAAGCGTCCTGCCGGTCCGCGTGCCAGCCTGCCTACCCCAGAAATCAGGCAGGGTATGCTGCTCCTGACCGCTGCCATGGTCCGGCCCAAACGATCTACCGTAACTTTTTCTAAGCAGCAGCATCTTGGCTATCAGCGCTTGGTACTGGAAAATTCAAAGGTCTAGGTTTTCCCGGGTGAAATATTAAGAAATGCTGACCTCGACCCAAGAGAACGCAGCGGCAGAGAAAGGTTTTTCAACTCCCTCTGGGGTTCCAGCCGCTACCCCTGTACAGGATCCGGCCGGCTGTCAAGCATCGGCCGGCAAGCGTGAGCTAGGCAAGGCGCTGGGGTTGTGGATTCATCCCTTTAGCCGCCTGCACAAGATACCGGTATTCAAGCGGGTGTGGCTTTACCTGGCCCTGATGGCCGCATACACGGCGCTTGTAAACTGGATTGCCGATCAGAGCCTGCCTGCCCGGGTTTTCAAGGAAGCTGGCGCGGCGGCCTACAGCGGGGTCATTCTCGGACTCCTGCTCGTATTCCGGACTAACTCAGCCTACGAGCGCTGGTACGAAGGAAGAAAGCTCTGGGGGCAGCTCGTTAATGACTCCCGCAATCTGTGCCTGAAGGTGCGTGCCTACGTGCAGGCATCTGGCCTGGAGAAGGCTCAGATCGGGGAGCTGATTATCTCCTTTGCTTACGCCCTCAAACACCACCTGCGTGACTCGCGGCCCAGCCAAGATTTACCGGGGATTGGCGGGGGTTCCGTGCCTGAGCCAGGCCATCTGCCGGTGCACGTAGCCGGCAGAGTTTACGAAACGCTCTGGCAATGGCAGCAAGCCGGTCGCGTCGATGGTTTCATGCTTTTGCAGCTGGACAGACACGCCCGTTCCTTCATGGACGTTTGCGGTGCATGCGAGAGAATCCGCGGCACCCCACTAGCTGTGTCCTACAGGGCGTTTATGCGCCAGGGCATTGCCCTCAATCTGCTGGCGTTGCCCTGGTACATGGTGCCCCAATTCTCCATCTGCTGGAGCCTGCCGCTGATTCTAATCGGTGCCTACTTTCTGATTGGGCTCGAGCTAATAGCAGAAGACATCGAGGATCCCTTCGGGCGGGACGGTGATGACCTGCCGCTGGATGCCATTTGCGCTAACATCCGGACGACGGTAAATGAGATACTGTCTGTACAGGAGGAGCAACAGTACACAAGGTCCCTGGTAGTTCCCCGGCAGGACCCGCTCAAGGAACGGATTTGATAGGCAGAAGTCAGTACCCGCCACTCGCAGGGACATACGCGCTGATTTCACCCATGAAATGGCAGGCAGGAGTTTGCGTTGATGATCAAAGGTGGAGAATTGATGACTAAAGTAAAAGAAGGGCTTACCATCGATTACCCCTATGAGGTCAAGAACAAGAAGCTTGCCGCCTGGGTGCAGCAGGTAGTCGAGCTGTGCCAACCGGAACGCGTGCACTGGTGCGACGGTTCGCAGGAGGAGTATGACCGCCTCTGCAATGAGATGGTCTCTCAGGGGAAGCTGATACGACTCGACTCGATTAAGAGACCGAACAGCTTTCTGGCGCGTTCGGATGTGTCTGATGTCGCTCGGGTGGAGGATCGCACATTTGTATGCACCAGCAAGAAGGAAGATGCCGGTCCAAACAACAACTGGATGGATCCGCATGAAGCAAAGCAGAAGCTGCGTGGATTGTTCGCTGGCTCAATGCGTGGCAGGACGTTGTACGTGGTCCCATTTAGCATGGGTCCGCTTGGCTCGCCGCTATCACATACAGGCGTTGAGCTGACCGACTCACCATATGTGGTGGCTAGCATGCGAATAATGACCCGCATGGGACGGCAAGTGGTGGAGCGCCTCGGTCCTCAAGAAAGTTTCGTGCCCTGTCTCCATTCCGTCGGGATGCCGCTGGACAAAGGACAGTCCGATGTTGCTTGGCCATGCAATCGGCAGCACAAATTTATTGTCCACTTTCCGGAGTCAAGAGAGGTCTGGTCGTACGGATCTGGTTATGGTGGCAATGCGCTCCTCGGCAAGAAGTGTTTCGCCCTGCGCATTGCTTCAGCGATGGCACGCGAAGAGGGCTGGCTTGCCGAGCATATGCTGATCATGGGTCTGGAGTCACCGGAGGGACGCAAGGCTTACATCGCTGCTGCCTTTCCCAGCTCCTGCGGAAAGACCAACCTGGCCATGCTGATTCCGCCTAAAGGGCTGGCAGGCTGGAAGGTAACTACGGTGGGTGATGATATCGCCTGGATCAAGCCCGGCGATGATGGTCGTTTCTATGCAATCAATCCAGAAGCCGGCTATTTTGGAGTTGCGCCTGGAACTTCGGAGAAAACCAATCCAAATGCCATGGCTATGCTTGGGGAAAACTGCATCTTCACCAACGCGGCCTTGACACCGGACGGCGATGTCTGGTGGGAAGGTATGACAGAGGTCCCGCCGCCGGAGCTGATTGACTGGCAAGGTCAGCGCTGGACGCCAGATTGCGGGCGCAAAGCAGCCCATCCTAATGCCCGGTTTACGGTTTCTGCCCGCCAGTGCCCCTCCCTGGATCCGGTCTGGGACGATCCCCGGGGCGTCCCGATCAGCGCGCTGATCTTTGGTGGGCGACGGTGCAGCGCCGTGCCTCTGGTCTTTGAAGCGTTCAACTGGAATTATGGCGTCTACATGGCCGCAACCATGGGCTCGGAAACCACTGCTGCAGCAGAGGGGAAGATTGGGGAGGTCAGGCGCGATCCGATGGCCATGCTGCCCTTCTGCGGCTATCACATGGGAGATTACTTCAATCACTGGTTGCGCATGGGACACGTGGTCGAGAATCCCCCCAGAATCTTCTGTGTTAACTGGTTCCTTACCGGGAGCAAGGGCGAGTTTTTGTGGCCGGGGTTCAGCGAAAACATGCGGGTCCTCAAATGGATCTTCGAGCGGATTCAAGGAACAGCCTCTGCTAGTGAGACAGCGCTTGGCTGGATGCCCAGATACCAAGACCTGGACTGGAAAGGGCTCGAGTCGGTGACCAGGGAGCGGTTTGAGCAGCTCATGCAAGTAGACAGTGAACTCTGGCAGCGTGAGCTGGAGCTGCACTCAGAACTGTTCGTGAAGCTCCAGGAGAAGCTGCCTCGCCAGTTCGTGTTAAGGCAGGAGCTCTTGCGGCTTGAGCTGGCGGACTGAGGCCGGGCCGGAGCCGGCCGTCCCTCTCTCGGGCTGCCTTGAGTTGAGCGCATATGCGAACCGGGCTAGGGTGATATGCGCTGCGGTGTCTTTGCATAGTCGATTCTTGACCTGTAAATCTAAGGTTAGAATCGCACGTTTGCTATTGGATCTCATCGCGGCACGTCGTACTCTAAAAACGCAACGGCTTGAGCGGAGATTGATTTCAAGCGCATGTGCGGGCTGATTGGCGTAACAGGGACAGTTGAGTCAGCATACGAAGTTTATTTGGGACTGATGAACCTTCAGCACCGGGGCCAGGATGGTGCTGGCATCTTGACCACGGAAACCAGACGCGGCAAGGAGTTTCATCTGCAGAAGGGAACTGGTCTGGTCGAGAACGTCTTTTCCGAGCGTTCCTTCAAGAACCTGCGCGGCAGCGCTGCGATCGGGCATGCCCGGTACGCGACGATTGGCCGCAACGACCCCAATATGCTCCAGCCGTTCCTGGACTACGGCCTGGGGCTTGGCCTTGGGCACAACGGCCAGATTGTCAACTTCTATGCGCTCAGAGAGAGGTTCATCGGCCCTGCCGATACGGCGGCCGTGCACCTTGAGTCGGACTCGGAGTTGATCCTCTGGCTTCTGTCTAGCCAGCTTGCCGACAAGGAGATCAATGCCGAGACCCTCTTCCTGGCCATCCGCACATGCATGGAAGATCTCGTTGGCAGCTACGCAGTGATCGGGCTCTTGCGTGAAGGGGGCCTGTTTGGGTTCAGAGATCCCAACGGCATTAGACCGCTGGTGTTGGGAAGGAAGGTGAACGGGGGAGGCGCACCAGCCCATGCGCTGGCGTCTGAAACGGCGGCGCTTGCCTTCCTCGGATATAACTCCATGGAAGAGATTGGTGCCGGCGAGGCGGTTTACATAACTAAGGAGGGAGAGGTGGTTCGCCGGGTCCTGCACCAGGAATCCTACTCACCGTGCATGTTTGAGTGGGTGTATTTTGCCAGGGTAGAATCCGAGTTTGGTGGTACGTCGGTATACAAGGCTCGTTTCAAACTCGGGCAAATTCTTGCCGATCAGCTGAGGAAGCTGGGTATTGAAGCTGATGTTGTGATACCGGTGCCGGAGACAAGCCGCGTGTCCGCCACCGCCATTGCGGAGTGCCTTGGACTGCCCTGTCGCGAGTTGCTGATTAAGAACCGCTATATCAATCGCACGTTCATTCTCGAGGGTCAGGAGTCCAGACTGGAGGCGATTCGTCGCAAGCTCTTCCCGATCGCTGAAGAGATTGAAGGCAAGCGCTGCATGATTGTCGACGACAGCATCGTACGCGGCAATACCGCTCGTCAAATCGTAAAGCTGGTCAGGCAAGCTGGCGCCAAAGAGGTTACGCTTGTGTCCACATGCCCGCCAATCTCCAGCCCTTGCTACTACGGAATTGACTTCCCCAGTCCAACCGAGCTGGTTGCTTACAATCGAACCGAAGCGGAGATTGCAGAGGCCCTCGGGGTCGACCGGGTGGTTTTTCAAACCGTTGAGGGGCTCAAAGATGCGCTAGGGCAGATGTCGCTGTGCACCGGCTGCCTGACAAGGCAGTACCCAACCGACATCGAGAGTGGGCTCGAATTTGAGGCCAACAGGCAAAAGGACAGGCAAGGACCAATGACGGAGAAGACCAGGCAATGAGCGTTGACAAATGTTCTCCTGCTGAGCGGTGCCCACACCACAGATCTCCTCTAGGATGAGGGGGAGAGAGAAGGAAGATGCCAGTCAAAAAGCCCGAGCTTCTGGAACTCAAGTACGAAGGATCGGTCAAGCGCGTCTGGCAGCCGGTTGATAGACCTGGCCGCCTGTGGTTTGAATACACTGACGACTACTCCGTCTTCGACTGGGGCAAGATGCCCGACACTATTGCCAATAAAGGTCGCTCGCTGGCCATTCTGGGAGCGTTCTTCTTCGAGCACCTGAGCCACCTGGAAACCTGGCAGGCCTTGCCGGAGTCGCCGCATCTCAAGAAGTTCAACCGTGACTGGTTGGAAAAGCGCTGGCAGCATATGGTGTTCAAGCGCGAGCTGATGATCGCTGGTGCTCGCAGTCACTTTCAGGGGCTCGTCTCCCCCGATGGCAGCAGGCTAAGCCTGGACGAGGCTGGCTCCAGTGCTGAGCCGATTTACGCGGAGGTGCTGGGGGCGCGGGTCGACCGGCCAAAAGCGGCCAAGGTGCTGGGGCAAACGATATTCTTTTACCCGCGCCGCGACCAGCGATTTGGTCCGGATCTGATTCCGCTCGAGGTGGTATTTCGCTTTGGCATGCCAGCCGGCAGCTCGCTCAAGTCACGTCTGGACAAGGATCCTGACTATGCCCGAGCGCTCGGTTTGAGTCGCCCGCCCCAGGCGAATGAATTGTTTGAGCATCCGGTTATTGAGTTCTACACTAAGCTGGAACCTAAGGATCGACTGCTGACCCTGCAGGAAGCAGGATTGTTGGCTGATGTAGGTGCTGATCATTTTGAGAATCTGACAGAGCTGTCCTTCGATCTGGCGTTGGCTTTGTATGTGCTCTTCGCCGACCGGGGCATTGAGCTGTGGGACGGCAAGTTTGAGTTCGTGATTGGATCTGAGCGATTGCAACTGGCCGACAGCGTGGGTCCTGATGAGCTCAGGCTGATCTACAAAGGCTGCCAGCTATCCAAAGAGCTGATTCGGCAGGTGTATCGAGGTGGCCGCTGGGAGAGCGCTATACTTGAGGCGCAGGAGCTGGCCCGGCAGCGGCAGGTGCTCGATTGGAAGCAGATTTGCCAGGAGCGGCTCAAAGCAGAGCCGCCGCCGTTACCTGCGAATTTCAAGGCTCTGGCCGATAAGCTCTATGGTTCCTTGACCAACCATGTCGTCGGTCGGGCGGTGATCCAAGATCAGCAGACTCTCGATGGGCTGGCGCAGGCCATTCCGACAGTAATTGCACCAGGAGTGTAAAGGTCAAACGGGCTCAGGAAAGATGGCGATGTTGCCTGAAAAGCCAATCAATGTTCTTGTGGTAGGAGGCGGCGGGCGCGAGCACGCTTTGTGCTGGAAGCTTTCCCAAAGCGCTTACCTGGACAGGCTCTATTGCGCACCAGGCAATGGTGGCACGGCTAATCTGGCAAACGCGGAGAATGTGGACATAGCTCCGATGAACTTCAAAGCTCTCGCCGACTTTTGCCATGACAAGGCGATCGAGCTTGTGGTGGTAGGACCGGACAATCCACTTGCTGAGGGGATTGTGGACACACTCGAGTCCAGAGGGCTGCGTGTATTCGGCCCGACGCGAGAGCAGGCCCGTCTGGAGTGGAGCAAGGCGTTTGCTAAGGAGTTCATGATCGACTGTGGAGTGCCGACCGCGCGCTTCCTCGTCTGCGACTCTTTTGCCGAGGGCAAAAAGCTGATCAAAGCAAATCCCTGGGCGCGCGTGGTGAAGGCAGATGGCCTGGCGTTAGGAAAGGGCGTCTTTGTTTGCGATGGAGAAGATGAGACGATTGCGGCTTTGCGCTGCATACTGGAGGAGCGCCGCTTCGGGGAAGCGGGCGATCGTGTGGTGATCGAGGAGAAGCTACACGGCGAGGAATTATCTCTGATTGCGCTCTGTGACGGCAAGCGCCTGCTGCCACTGGCCCCCTGTCAGGATCACAAGCGCCGCTTCGACAGTGACAGCGGACCGAACACTGGCGGCATGGGTGCCTACTCACCGGTTCCACTTTATGATCGCTGCCGGAGAAAGATCGAGGAGCAGGTGGTCAGGCCGCTGGAGCGAGCCTTGCAGACAGGGCGCCTCACCTACAAGGGGGCACTCTACATCGGGCTGATGGTGGCAGGCGCACCTGGATCTGGCGGCAACCATCAGGAGGAGGAGCTCTGCGTCCTGGAGTTCAACGCCCGTTTCGGTGATCCGGAAACACAGGCGCTCCTGCCCCGCATGACCACAGATCTCCTGCCGGCAGTTTGGGCTTGCACGGAAGGTTCATTAGATCAGGTTGCCGTAGAATGGTCAGCAGAAGCCAGCTGTTGCGTGGTGGCGGTTGCGGCCAGCTATCCAGAGGGTTCCTCACGCGGCGAGCCGATTCAGATCTCTAAACTGCCGGAGAGGACGGTGATATTCCATGCAGGCACGCGGATCGATAAGGGCCGGCTGGAAACCTGCGGCGGCAGGGTTCTGGCGATCACAGCGCTGGGACCGTCGATTGGGGCAGCAGCAGCGAGCGCTTACGAGGGGATCAAGGCAGTGTCATTTGCCGGGATGTCCTACCGTACCGACATTGCCAGGAGGGCGACGTCGCAATGTCTATCAAGTTAGCGGTTCTGGTCTCAGGCCGTGGCTCGAATCTGGAGGCTATTTTGAAAGCAATCCAGGAAGGTAGGCTTGATGCTGCAGTTGAGGTGGTTCTCTCCAACAACCCGGGGGCACTGGCGCTCGAGATCGCCCGCAAGTACGGTGTCCCTGCTGTTGTGGTGGAAAGCAAGCGGCTCTCGCGTCAGGAGCATGAGGAGCGCTTGCTCGAGTGCCTGGATCGCTTCTCAGTCGAATACGTGGTCCTGGCTGGCTACATGCGGGTGCTGACGCCCCATTTCTTGCAGCGCTTCCGCGACCGCCGGGGATACTACCGGGTAATCAACATACACCCGTCCCTCTTGCCGGCCTTTCCGGGCAAGTCTGCCTACGAGGATGCCTTTGCCCATGGGGTTCGCCTGTCCGGGATCACGGTTCACCTGGTTGATGATCTCGTCGATCACGGGCCAATTCTGGCTCAGGAGGCTTTTCCTCGCCTTGACGACGACACCCTGGAGGCGTTTAAGGAGCGGGGACTGGCCGTGGAACACAGGCTGTATCCGGCTGTGTTGGAGGCAATTGCTCGGACCGGGATCAACCTGCTTCCGCGGGCCTCGTCTCAGGAGGTTTTAAGCAAATGAGCAGAGCGTCTGCTTCCTCACAGACAGATCAGCTGATCGGCAGGGAAGGCGGATCGAAGGTGCTCTGTCTGGCTGTAGTGCCAGCAGGCGGCTTTGTGCCCGGTCCCGCGCCGGCGTCCTTTCCGCTTTACTGGCTTGCGGCCGATGCCGGCGGCAGCGGGCCTGCTGACATTGAGGATGGGCAGTCGGATCTGCTTTTGGCGCTGCGGGAGATTCTTGTTGATCCACTCATGGACCAGCTTTGGATAGCCTTGCCGGAGGGACGGAGCGACTGGACTGCTCGCTGGCTGGGTCAGGGATTTCGCTTCTGGGCGGAGCGGCAGTTCCTGCCAGGGGTGACGGATAACCTGGCGCACACCGTTCAGGAGGCCTTCTCATTGAAGCGGCTGCCGGATCAAATCAAGGTTGCCTCAGGCAGCGGCTTTCTTTTTGCCTCCTCACATAATGATCTGGACTCAATCGAGCACTACAGTCGATACCGCTTCTACCATCCTTTGACAGACCGCTTTGAGATTCACGATCTGTCGGCCGTTCACGGCTCGTGTCAGACATTTTTGACCTTTCCAGCTGTTCACCTGCCGGAGCCGAGAAAAGCGGAGGCTATCCCGCTTGATGGCGATGATGCGGCCCTGGAGGCTCTAAGCCGGGAAAGACTTCTGGCTTTGAACCTGGACGAAATGAAAGCAATCAAGAGATATTACGCAAAAGACGGATTGGCAGAGCTGCGAGCGGCCAGGGATCTGCCGCCATGGCCTACTGATGTTGAGCTGGAGATAATCGCCCAGACCTGGTCTGAGCATTGCAAGCACAAGATTTTCAACGCGACCATTTCTCACGCGGACCGATCAATGCCCAAGCCAGAGCAGGAGCAAGTGATAGATAGTTTGTACAAGAGCTACATACAGGCTGCTACCCGTGAGCTCCAGACGAAAAGAAAAGATCTGCTTTCGGTATTCGAGGACAACGCGGGCGTGGTTCGCTGGAATCAAGACTGGGGTATCTGTTTTAAGGTCGAGACGCACAACTCGCCCTCGGCGCTGGAGCCGTATGGTGGTGCGCTGACAGGGATTCTCGGCGTCAACAGAGACATCCTGGGCACCGGGCTGGGTGCCCGACCGATTTTCAATACGGACGTGTTTTGTTTTGCTTACCCGGAGCCGAATCTCCCGGAGCGTCCCAAGCTTTTGCCAGCCAAGGCGATTCTGGACGGTGTCAGAAAAGGTGTCGAGGATGGCGGCAATAAGAGCGGAATACCAACCGTGAATGGTGCCATCTATTTCCATCGTGATTACCGGGCAAAGCCCCTGGTGTTCTGTGGCACGGGCGGCATGCTGCCGTTGACGGTCCATGGCAAACCGGGTTTCGAGAAACACACCGCTGCTGGTGACAGCATTGTAATGGCAGGCGGCCGGGTAGGAGTGGACGGTGTCCATGGCGCCACCTTCTCGTCCGAGGCTTTGCATGAGGGTTCCCCGGTATCTGCAGTGCAGATCGGGGACCCGTTCACGCAAAAGCGGATGCTCGACTTTGTGATTGAGGCTCGCGATGCCGGGCTGGTTACCGGGATCACAGACAATGGCGCCGGCGGGCTTTCGTCCTCGGTCGGCGAGATGGCTCGACTGACCGGCGGGGCCTCAATCGAGCTGGACCGGATTCCCCTGAAGTACCCGGGGCTGGCGGACTGGGAGATTGTCATCTCCGAATCACAGGAACGCATGACGCTGTCCACCAGGGACTTCGGCGAGCTGAGCAGGCTGGCCGAGAAACACAATGTAGAAGTAACCGAGATCGGCACCTTCCATGATCTGGGATTTTTCCAGGTTACCCGCAGCGGGAAGTGTGTGGCCTTGCTCGAGCTGGAATTCTTGCACGAGGGTGTCCCTAAGCTTCGTCTTCAATCGGAGTGGACTCCCCCGGTACTGAAAGCTGAGATTGGCGCCCCACCGGAGAGCCTGACCGATACCCTCCTCTCCCTGATCGCACACCCGAATATCTGCAGCCGCGAGCCAATCATCAGACAGTACGATCACGAGGTTCAGGGAATGAGCGTGATCAAGCCCTTGATGGGAGAGCAGCAGCAAGGGCCGTGTGACGCGGCTGTTCTGAGACCTCTGTACGGCGAGGATGCTGGTCTGGTCATTTCCAACGGCATCTGTCCGCGATTGAGCAGATTCGATACGCATCTGATGGCCTTGTGCGCCGTCGATGAAGCGGTTCGTAACGCCATTTGCGTTGGGGCAGATCCGGACACGCTAGCCATTCTCGATAACTTTTGCTGGCCAGATCCAGTAGAGTCGGAGCGCAATTCGCAGGGACGGCACAAGCTGGCTCAGCTTGTCAGAGCCTGCCGGGGATTGTTTGAAGCTGCAGTCGCTTACGGCGTGCCGCTGATATCGGGCAAAGACAGCATGAAGAACGATTTCGACGACGGCGTTGTGCGCCTGTCGATTCCCCCGACGCTGCTTGTGTCCGCGCTCGGGAAGATGCCGAGCATATACAGAGCGGTAACCATGGAATTCAAGTCAGACGGCGACCTCATTTACCTTCTTAGCGCTGGGCAAGCCGGTCTGGCTGGAAGTCACTACGAGGAGATGCAAGGCTGGTCTTCCGACTGCCTGCCATCAATTAATCTCTCGCTGGCCATTCAGATGTACAGGCAGCTCTACGAGTCAATGCAGCAGTCATTGGTCAAGTCCTGTCACGATCTCTCTGAAGGCGGGCTGGCGGTGGGGCTTGCCGAGTGCGTAATCGGCAGCGGACTCGGGGCTGAGCTCAGGCTTAATGATGTTCCGCCAGCCAATGACCCGTTGGCCGACAGAAAGGCCGGTCCGGCGCGGACAGACCCGGCCAGCTCGAGCATCGGCAGGCGTGCGGACATTCGGCTATTTGCCGAAGGTCCGGCGCGCATCATCGTTTCGATTGATCCATCCGATCGCGAGCGCTGGGAGAGCTTGTGGCGGGGGTTCAGCTGCCAGCTTGTCGGGGTGGTCCACGAATCACAGAGGCTGAGCGTCCTGGATGGCGCTGGCAAACAGATTCTGGATGCGCATGCTGCTTCCCTGGCGGAGGCCTGGAAGACACCGCTTCCTTTCGACTAGGAGAACGCTAGTGGCTAAAAACGGCGCAACGGCATTGGTTTTACGAGGGGACGGCATCAACTGTGATGCCGAAACAGCCTGGGGACTGGAGCTTGCCGGCTTCGAGGTTGAGCCTGTGCACACGACCGAGCTGCTCGAGCGTCCGGCCCGACTGCTCGATGCGCAGCTCTTCACCATTCCGGGCGGCTTCTCCTTCGGCGATGAGATCGCCAGCGGCAAGGTTCTCGCCGTCAAGCTCAAAGAGCGGGTCAGCGAGACGCTTTTCCAGTTCGTAGAAAGGGGAAGCCTGGTGCTGGGCATCTGCAACGGCTTCCAGGTGCTGGTTCAACTTGGCTTCCTTCCCTTCGCCAGGCGAGATGCACCACGGGTGGTGAGCCTCACGAGAAATTCCGGGGGCAAGTTCATAAATCGCTGGGTGGATCTGCTGGTCGATCGAAAGGTCAATTCCCCCTTCTTCGAGCGGCTAGCGAGAATCGAGCTACCGGTTCGGCATGGAGAGGGTCGGCTTGCCCTGGCTCCGGAGGCCGGACCGGAAGTGGGCACACTGCTCTGCCAGCATGCCGTTCTGCGCTACCGGGAGGACGTTAACGGCAGCTTCGATCGGATTGCGGCGCTGACCAACAGCAAGGGCAACGTTCTGGGGCTCATGCCTCACCCCGAGGCGTTTGTCCGCTGGAGCCAGCACCCGAACTGGATGAGACGCAGTTTGAGTTCGACTCGACCGGGGCGAGGCGAGGCAGGGGCCGATCCTGCTTCTGATCCAACGGAGCCGTTTGGTCTGACGATCCTGGGCAATGCCCGAAAGGCGGTGGGATGAAATGGACTTTCAAACCTATCAGTCGGCTGGTGTAGACGTTCACAAGGCCGAGTCGTTTGTCGGGCGCCTGAAGCGTCTTGCCCGCCGGCCGGAACATGATGCCCTGTGGCCGGCAGCTGGCGGCTATGCGGCGGTCTACCCGGTTTCCGAGCATCAGGCAGTGGCGCTCACCACGGACGGTGTGGGAACCAAGCTGCTTGTTGCTTGCGAGCTGAGGCGCCACGATACGATCGGGATCGATCTGGTGGCCATGTGCGCCAACGACCTGATCTGTGTTGGCGCCAGGCCTGACGTGTTCCTGGATTACTACGCTACCGGAAAGCTGGAGGACGATCAGTCTGATGCGCTCATTGCCGGTATCATTGCCGGCTGCGATCAGGCCGGCATGATTCTGGCCGGTGGTGAGACGGCAGAGATGCCCGATCTTTATCAGAGCGAGCACTACGACATCGCCGGTTTCGCTCTCGGCCAGCTTTCAAGAAGCAGGTTGATTACTGGTGACTCGATCAAGGCAGGCGACTGGGTGATCGGTGTTGCCTCCAGTGGAATTCACTCGAATGGGCTATCTCTCGCTAGAAAGGTTTTGCCCAGGGGCTCCTCTACCTACGAGCAGCTGCTAATTCCCACGCTGATTTATGTGAGGCCGGTTAACGAATTGCTTGCGGCTGAGCACCGGTTCATCAGGGGCATTGCTCATATCACCGGGGGCGGTTGGCGCAATCTGTTCCGCTTGAATCCTGGTGCCGGCTACTTCATCGACAATCCGCTGCCGGTTCCTCCGGTCTTGGAGCAAATATCCTCGGCCGTTTCAGAAGAGGAGATGTACAAGACCTTCAACATGGGCATGGGGCTCTGCTTGATTGTCGAGCCAAACGACCGAGCGGTTATCGAGACCTTCAGATCCCATGGATTTGCAGCGGAGCGAGTCGGCTATGTCACGGATGATGCGTTGACGCTGACGATCAAGGATTCTTCAGTAGTCATCAAAGGCTAGAGCCATCTAACGTTTTGCCTCAAGGAGTACAAGAGCATGCGAACAGTCCTGGTAAGTGTCTCTGACAAAACCGGTCTTGAAAAGTTTCTCAAGCGCCTGGAGCGTTTTGACAGTTTGCGGCTGATTGCCACAAGAAGCACGGCGAAATACCTTGAGGATTGTGGATTCGCCTGCAAGAAGGTGGAGGAGCTGACCAACTTCCCTGAGATCTTGTCGGGCAGGGTCAAAACCCTTCATCCGCGGGTGCTGGCCGGCATTCTGGCTCGTTCGTCAGTGGAGGACCGGAACTGTTTGTCCGAGCTTGACATTCTGGAGATAGATCTTGTCGTGGTTAATCTCTATCCGTTCGAGAAGAAGCTGAGCGAGCGACTTGATGAGGCGGAGATGGTGGAGCACATCGATGTGGGCGGCGTGACGTTGATGAGGGCCGCGGCCAAGAACTTCGAGCGCGTTGCCGTTGTTTGCGATCCATCTCAATACGACGTGATTATTGAAAGCATGGATGCAAACGGTGGTCAGCTCACTCTGCCGCTGCGCAAGCAGCTGGCTTATGAAGCGTTCTTGCGGACCTCTCAGTACGACCAGCAAATCTCTGGCTATCTCGGGAGGCAGACAAGGGTGGAGGATGACCGGGCAGCATCAGAATTACCCGCGGTTTTTAGTCATATTCTTGTCCGGCATCAGCCGCTGCGCTACGGCGAGAATCCACATCAAGCAGCGAGCTGGTACGCGGATCAGTCTGCACGCTTTGCCAGGCAGAGCTCCTTCCCTCCCTATGCTCAGCTGCAGGGCAAGGAGATCTCCGCGAATAATATAACCGACGTCTACGCGCTGGTAAGGATCCTGCGGGAGCTTCCTTCGCCTGCCGCCTGCATTATCAAGCACAACAACCCTTGCGGCGTCGCACTGGGAAAGAACATTGATCAAGCTTTTGACAGCGCCCTTGCCACCGACCCGGTATCGGCGTTTGGCGGCATCTATGGACTCACGGAACCGGTCAGCGAGGCGCTTGCCAAGCGAATCGTGGAGGGATTCGTGGAGATAGTGGCAGCGCCGGATTTTGACGCGCCGGCTCTCGAGGTCTTTAAGAAGAAGAAAAATCTGCGTGTGCTGCGACTGGAGCCACAGCTCCTGGAGCCAGCCGAAAATGGGGTCTGGCGCTTGAAGGATCTTCAGGAGTTGGGCTGGATAGTCGAGAGAGATCTGGAGCCGCCGGTCAAGCCGTCCGAATTCAAATGCGTCGCCGGATCCCAGCCGGATCCGGATTACATGGCAGATGCGGGGTTTGCCTGGTCGGTGGTCAAGCACCTGACCTCGAATGCCATATTTGTTGCTCGACATGGCTGCTCTCTTGGTTTCGGGATTGGACAGACCAGCCGAATAGCCAGCGTGAAGCTTGCCTTAACGCAGGCCGGCAGTGCGGCGAAGGGCGCTGTCCTGGCAAGTGATGCCTTCTTCCCAGCCACAGATAACATCGAGGCGTGCGCCCTGGCAGGCATCAAGGTGATCGTTCAGCCAGGAGGGAGCCTCAAGGACAGCGATGTGATTGCCGCCTGCGACCGTGCCGGCATCACTATGTTGTTTACGGGACAACGCTGTTTCAGACACTGAGGTCCTCGTCCAGCGCCCGGGCAAGAGCCGGCGTTTTCGGGCCATTTCGCTCTTCGAAAGAGAGCCTGGCTTGCCGCAACCAGGTATTGCCGAGACTTGGCTACAGTAGCCCGGACTCGGTGAGGATCTTTTCTGTCAACTCGCGCGCTTTTTTACCCCAGGCACCATCGGCTGCTTGAATATTGGTGGCGAATACATAGATTCTCCCCGGCTGCACCACTTCTACTCCTGAGTGAAAGCGACGATCTGATATTCTACCGGCGCCAGCTTCCTGAGTGGATCAGGAGCTGCTCGATAGAGGACAAGCCCTAAAAGTATGGATGAAGTCAGACTGTTCTTGAGCAGAACTCATTAGAAGACGTTAGAATGCCAAACGGTCGGGACTCAGGTGCAAGAACTTGGCAAGTGGAGAGACGCTTCTCGGAGCTGCGCCAAAATGAACATCTCATTTCCTAGACTTTTCAAACGCTTTCTTAACTGGCTGATACCAATGACGGTGGTGTGCTGTATTCTTCCCGCCCACGGTCAGACCTGCCCCTACAGGGATTGCCATTTAGAGGAAGAGGTCAAGAACCCCATGTCGGCGTCGCTAAGGTTTCGGGTCTTCACGCCTCTGTGCAAGGCTACGGAGTGGATTGCCTTCGCTCCCATCCCGCCCCAGCTGCCCGGGCAGCAGAGCCTGTCCGAAGCCAGGCTGACATTTGGCCATACACAGGTAGTAGGAGCGGAATGGCGAGAGTTAAGTCCTGAGCACAGACTGCTCCTGGCCGCTCAGGTACCGGCGGATGGCTTATGGCTGTGCAAGGAGTTGACGCTGCGGGCCGATTATCGGCTCAGGCTCGCATCGCGCCAGCTCGTAGAGCGCCGTGCTGCTACCGATCCGGTGCCATTACCCGGCCCGGAGGTTCACTTATATCTCGCGCCTACCAAAACTTTCAATTTTAACTCCCCAAATTTCAGGCGTTGGCTCCAGGCAAACGATCTTGTGCGGCGCGATGGCGAGCGAGATCTGGACTTTGCCTGGCGCGCCTATACGCTGATCAGAAGAGATTATTCCTACAATTACGATCCTGGCCAGAACCGGTGCAATTCCGAGATTTGCCAAACAAGCAGCACAGATTGTGGCGGATTGTCATGCCTTTTGGCTGGTACCCTGAGGGCTAACGGGGTGCCGGCCCGCGCCCTGGTCGGAAGATGGGTGAAAACCAACTCGAAACCCGATGCTCCAGCCACTACCTCCTCCGATGTGGGTGAATACCATGTGAAGTCGGAATTTTATGCGAAGGGGGTCGGCTGGGTGCCGGTGGACATGTCTGGTGCAGTCAGCAACAAATCAGCAGATCCTCTGCAATTCTTTGGACGCTTTGGCGGAGATTTCGTGACGTTTCATATCGATCCGGACTTAATTGTCGATGCCGGACCGTTCGGGAAGCAGTCGATAGAGTGGATGCAATCACCGGTCTACTGGGTTTCCGGCGAGGGATCGCTTAAGCTGGAGACAGACAAGACTGTGTGGGAAGTGACGGAACTGTAGATCTTCTTGGTAAGTGTCCGGAAAAGAATTGGCGTATTGGGAATTGCAATGGGAAGCCATCGTGTGCGGCCTTCACTGCTAGCTGTACTGCCGCTCTTGACATTCTTGTTGTGCTCGCCTCACGTAAAGGCTCAAGTCTTTCACCTGTCGACAAGCGAGAAAGCTACTCTGGCCAAGCTCGTTAGCACCGATTCCGACGCTCGAAAACTCTTCCATAGACTGAAAAACAGCGCTGACCATGCTTGTGCCTCTGAACCAAACCCGGCAGCGGTTATACGTACTGCCGGCCTCCTGGCTCAAGACCCGGCAAAAGTGGCAACGCAGGAATGTCTCAAGGACATGGCCAAGTTGGAAGCGTTGGCCATCGTTTTTGCAGTGACAAACGATCCTATCTACAAGAAATCGGCAGAGCGTTACCTTGTGGCCTGGGCAAAAACCGATCAACCGAGCGGCAGACCCATCGACGAGACCAATCTAGGCCCTTTGCTCTTCGCCTATGACATCTTCAGATCCAGCATCGATCCCGGGACGAGACATACGATCGATGAGTGGCTCGAGACGGTGGCCAAAGCCGAGATAGAATCCCGCGATCCGAAGACTCGCGAGGCTGTCAATAACTGGAACAGCCACCGCCTGAAAATCGTGGCCTTGATTGGCTTCGTGCTGGAAGACCATGCCCTCATCAACTACGCGGTGACCGGCTACAAGCAGCAAATCAGCGAGAATCTTCGAGCTGATGGTTCCAGCCTTGATTTTGAGCAAAGAGACGCTATCGCCTACCATACCTACGATCTGGTGCCATTGCTGACGCTTACACTTAGTGCCTGCCGTCATGGAATGGATCTATATGGCTATGCAGCCCCCAGTGGCTCGTCTTTGCCCAGAAGTATTGGCTGGCTTATTCCCTATGTCGACGGTAGGAAGGTCCATCCGGAATATGTGAATACCACCGTTCGCTTTGACTTGCAGCGTGCTGCCAATCAGGAGCCAGGACACGCGATAGGGGCAAACTATGATCCCAGGAATGCGGTGCCAACACTGGAGCTTGCTGCGGCATTTGACCCACGAATCACAGCGCTTGCCTTGAAGGTCCGCGGATCCCCTTCCAAATATCCTTCGCTGCAATTGCTCTTAAACGCGGTGGTGGGGCCGTGCGCAAACAGATAGAATGACCTTTAATCTCGCCCAGCTCTGTCTTTTCATGTCTATTCTTCCGAGAAATCCAGGAAGCGGTGGAGCAGCGGAGCGGCCCTACGCTGCGCATCCGTTCTGACCAGGAGACGTCTATGACAGCCCGCAAGAGTTTCGCTAGATCGCTGAATTCCTATAAGCATATTATTGGGGGAGCCTTAGCAGTCTGGCTGGTGCTGAGCCTGGCCTGGCTGCTTACGGCAGAAGTTAAATACCGCATCGCCTCCGCTCAGGACTGGAAAGCGGCCACGGGAAAGATCATCAGTGTCGCACCCACTAATAAGTTCAGCTTGCCCAATATGCTGCGGCAGCGCGGACGCAAATGGGTGGTTGAATATTCGTACACCATTGATGGGCAGATTTACTCATCCAATAGATGTTCCTTTGCAGATCAGCCGTTTGGCGATGAATGTGTTGAGTTCAAGCCCAAATTCAAAGCCGGGGATTCCGTTAATGTTTACTACAATCCTTCCCGACCATCAGAATCTGCCCTTAGCAATGAGGATCCGATCAAAGCGCTTCTGTTTGCCAATCTCGGAGCCTGCATCGTTATCTGTGTCTTCCTGGCTATCTTGTGCGGATTGTTTGTCTGGGAGTCCAGGTGGGGCAAACCGGGCAGGAAGTGATCCATGAAATCAAATCGGAATAAGATCAAATAGATGCTTTTGGGGCCAGCTTCAGGGAACTGGCCGGCGCCGGCCCCGGTACCATCGGCTCTGGCCGAAGCGACCGTCAATTCTGTTCTCCGCCATCCTCCGCGTTCGTCTCTCAAATGCGTGACGCTCGAGGCTGCGCTGGTTGGCTTCAAGATTGAAGAGCAGCTCTGCAAAGTATTCACCGTCGTCTGGCCGCTCTCCATCAAGGACTCTGCGAGCCAATTCTCTCAGGAGGAGGTCGTAAGAGATTGCATCAGGTAATTTACTCATTTGCTCAGTCTCCGCAAAGTTGAGGTGGCATGCACCTTATCACAGCTTCCAACCAGAGCCAATGTTGAACAAAAGTAAATTAGAGAATTCTCTCGTGGATCGGCACTTTAATCAGTCGGATCATCCGATTTTCAACTTTGTGTTGTCCGCTTGAAACTGGCACTGTGAGCGTCATTGCGGCCGTTTCATGCGGATCTGATTGAGCAAAGGACGGATTTAAGACGCGGCAAAGACGAATAAGTTCCCGCATTAGAAACGACTTGTGAGCTGCTTCCTGGACAGGGAGTGCTCAGGCGCATAGAATGCAGCGCCGACATATCCCATGGAGGTGCAAATTATATGAAACATCTGCTTATTGCATCAGGACTGCTTCTCACTCTTGGTGCTCATGCCTCGTTTGCCGGAGAAACGCAACCGCCTGATCTGACTCCGAGGCCTAATCCGCCCAAGCAAGTGGAACAACCGCCTCTCCCTACAAAGGAACCGCCGGGGCGGCAAGGAGAAGAAAGGGCGCCAGTGCCCGGACCGAAACCGCCTGCTGACAATTAGCGTGAGAGTAGAAGGAGCACTTTACGAAGAAGGTGCTCCTTCTACTTCTGAAAAGAATTGACGCACAAAGAAAATCCGGCCGGGAGACCAGGCATGCGAGCTTGCCGCCCCGTTGCCTTAACGACCTGGTCGGTCTGTGGCAGCCTCTGTGGAGGCCTGCTTTGGATTAGCGGCAATCACCTTGGCAAAGTATGCTCCTGGCAAGATTGGACTGTCCAACAGGTGGATGACCGCTCATCGACGCGCCTCTTGACGTGCCACCCGTGTTTTGGTTGTCATGCGCCACGCTGCCTCGCTTACTGGCGACCCTGAGAAAGGCCAGGAGAGGTTGCGCAAACGTGAACGGACTGCTTCTGTTTTTGGTCTACTCGAGCTTGATCAGCGGCTGTGCCCCATAAGGTACCTGGGAGCGGTCCCATTGAATTGCCGAGCTGGGGGACCCGGCCTTCTCAGGCGGAGCTGGCCAAGCGCTCCTGGGCTGCATTCTGGGCTGCGCACCTGGCCACACGGTTGACTTTCAAGCAGTCAAAAGCCTAGGGTTTGGCTGCAACAATACGTTCTCAATAAGCTGTCTGAGGTCCAAGAAAGAAATCAACTTAAGGTCCAACCTGGCGTGCTGAGACCCTCCCCTTTTCCTGAGCGACGTGCTCCCCGGGAAAT
>Ga0066388_100000274_pt1 | contig 22439 bp, 12 predicted proteins | sample PanSoiMetaGPlot6_FD_64539 | JGI IMG/M metagenome (GOLD analysis project Ga0066388, IMG submission 64539) | Tropical forest soil microbial communities from Panama analyzed to predict greenhouse gas emissions - Panama Soil - Plot 6 (Hybrid Assembly) | ecosystem: Environmental > Terrestrial >...
GGGTGGCGGGTGGCCAGCAGGGCGGCTAGGGCCTCTCCCGCCGTGTGGTCGGCTGCCGGCCGGCGCGTCGTCGGCGTGGTGGCGCGCAGGCCTCTCGCCTCGATCCGCTGGGCGTGGGCCAGGACCCGGCTGGTGGCCTGGTTCGCCTCGTACCCGGTCGGGTCGGCGGCGAAGGCGAGGGCGGTCGCGGCGAGCAGGACGCGCACGTCGATGCCCGGGTCGAGGGCCTGGTGCTGCAGGAGCGCCCTGGCGTGAACGTCCGCGCGGGTGCGGCGGTCGGCGAACGTTAGGACCTCGGTGAGTGCGGCGCCGCCCAGCTCGGGGTACGGGCCGCCGAGCACCGCGGCGGCGACGGCTGGGGCGTCGTCGTGGTACGCCGAGGTTTCCTCGTCGGCGAAGTCGGCACGCCAGCGTTCGAGCACGCCCTGCTCGACGTCCGTTGGCGTGCCCGGGGGAGTGGTCGCCAGGCTGGCCGCAGCGGCGAGGCGGACCCTCGTGCCGGCGGGGGGATATCCCGCGGAGCCGGCGGCGGCGTGCGGGCCGGTCGGGACGAAGTCGGCCAGCGCGCAGAGGTACGCCGGGCCGGCGGCCAGCACCCCGTACACGTCGGCGAACACCTCCGGCAGCCAACCCTGCCAGGACGCCCGGCGGTCGGCCGGCGCCTGCCGGTCCAGCAGCGCGGCGTCGACGAGCGCCGCGGCGGTGCCCTCCAGCCGGAAGTCGTTCGCGACGTGGTGGCCGACCTCGTGGCCGATGACGAGCGCGTCGGGCAGGTGGCGCAGCTGGAACCACGGCACGCCGACCACCGGGATCGGCAGCCTCGCCACCGCGTCGAGGATTTCCGCCGCGGTCAGCACGGCCGGGTTCACCTCGGCGGCGTAGGAAGCGCCGCGGGCGAGCGCGTACGGCGTCGCGACCCGGCCGAGGAACACCAGCGGCGGCGCCCGCAGCTGCTCGGCGGCCACGCCGTGGCCGGCGCCGTGCTGCTGGGCGGGCAGGTAGCAGGCGTAGGCGAAGTCGTCGGCCATGCGCAGGTACGGCTCGAACGCCGGCACGTAGCGCAGCGCGAGCTTCTGCCGGAAGTAGTCCCAGATCTCGTGGACCGCGAGCAGGTCCTCCTCGGTCTGCGCCCAGGTGCGCAGCAGCGTCGCGTCGTCGGTCTGGTCGGTGTCGGCGGCCGGCAGCACGGCCCCGAGCGTCACCCGCAGCGACCGGACCACCGCCTCCACCTGGCTGTGGTGCCGGGGCAGCGCCGCGCCCGGCCCGCCGGTGGCCGCGGTCCAGGCCGCGAGCTCGTCCTGCAGGCCGGCGAGCTTCGACCGCAGCTCGGCGCGTTTGCGCTCGGCGCGGCTGGTCGCCAAGGCGTCGGTCACCTCACCAGAGCCCGGCAGCCTCACCAGAGCCCCGGCGGGAGCAGGGCGTCCGGCGGGACGGCCGTCCACAGTGCCACGGCGTCGGCGGCGGCCCAGTCGGCCCGACCGGCGTAGTCCAGCGCCGGCAGCCGGTGCAGGCCGCGGCAGATGTCGGCGGCGGTGCTGCCGCCGGCCAGCATGCCCGCGAGCAGCCGGTAGCGCTGCTGGGCCGGCGTCCCGCGGTGCAGCCCGAAGCCGAGGATCGCGGCGTGGGTGCCGAGCCCGCCGAGCGCGTGCAGGTAGTCGTTGCGCAGCAGCAGTTGCCGGAGGAGCTCGTGCCGGCTGCGCGGCGCGGTGATGTCGAGCACGACGGTCGGCGGCACGTCGTCGGTGAGCTGCCGGACCAGGTCGTCCAGCATGGTGGTCGTCAGCGGGTCGCGGTCGCCGCCGAAGTCGAGCACCGGCACCCGGCCCGACTGCTCCAGCGCGGCCGTCACCTGCACGACGTCGGGACACCGGCCGGAGGACCGGGCATGCGCGGCGTAGTCGGCCAGCATGTCCCAGCTCGGGTCGTGCAGCGTCTCGACGTCCAGGCCGGCGGAGAGGTAGGTCGGCTCGGCTCCGGCCTCGTGCAGGCTGTCCGAGTGGCCCCAGTCCAGTTCGGAGTCGAGGCTCTGGGCGAGCAGCAGGACCCGGACCGGCCGGCGCGGCCGGCGCTCGGCCAGCGCGCCGCGGATCGCGCGCCAGGTGCGGTCGGTCGGCTCCGGCTCGCCGGGCAGCCCGCGTTCGCCGGTGAACGTGCGGAGCGCGGCGCCGGTCAGCGGACCGAGCAGGCCGTCGACGGGCCCCGGGTCGAGGTCGAGGCGGCACAGCGCATGCTGCAGCTGCTTGGTCCCGGCCCGCCGCGCGTCTGCCTCGTCCGGCCCGCGATACACCAGCCGCACGGCATCGTGGCGAGCCAGCGGAGCCCCGCCGACCCGTGCGAGCTCCCACGGGACGGCCGCCAGCGAAGCCCCGGCGAGCTCTAGCCGGACGTCGAGCGGCGCGTCGTCCGGCGCCCGGCCCAGCACCTCGCCGAGCGGGCGCAGCAGGGCGTCACCGGTGGCCGCGGCCCATGCCTCCGGCGACCGGGCCAGGTCGGAGACGAGATCGCCGGCGGTCGGGTCCGGCAGCGCCGTCCACGGCGCCGAGCCGGCGCCGTCGGGTGCGGTGACGGAGACCGCGGTCGCGGCCGGGCCTTCCGGTCGTAGCCGCACGCGCACCTCCGCGGGGTGCGGCCGAGCGGCCGGCCGGTCCGCGGGGAGGAGGCTACCGGCCAGCTCCGCGGCGATGCCGGTTCTGTGGAGGTAGCGCCGCTCGTTGACGCCGTCACCGAGTTCTGCGTACGCCGCGACCGTCACCGCGGCCTGCCGGCGCACGGTGTCGGGGTCGCCGCGGCGTTCGGCGATCTTCCCGAGCCGCCTGGCCAGCCGCGCCTGGTACCGGGTCGGCCGCGCATGTGCGACCGACAGCAGGTCGTTGGCGGTCTCGACCCGGCGCAGCGTCTCCTCCAGCGGGTCGGCCTCGAACCGCCAGTCGGCGAGGTCAGTCAGATAGGCGGCGCCCAGCATCGGCTCGCTCGGGATCTGTGCGAACGGCAGCTCCGGCGGCGTCGGCGATCCCGGTGTCGCGTGCCCGATCCGGATGCGGGCCCGCAGCACCTCCCACCAGATCCACCAGCTCCCTGGGTCCCAGCTCCCCGGGTCGTAGCCGCCGAGCGTGGCCGCTGCCTGGTCGAGCAGCCGGCTCGCGTGGTCAGGCGTACGGAGCAGACGGGCTATCTCCGCCAGCATGAGGTCGCGTACCGCCCGGTCGGCGGCATTGGACGGATGTTCCTGTGCGGCGCGGTCGAGTAGCTCGCTCAGCAGCGCACGCAGTGGCGGCAGCGCGGCGGCGAGGTGTGCGCACCTGTCCAGCCCGCCGAGGGCGGCGAGCTGCGCAGGCGACCCGCCGACCCGGGGGAGATACCCCGCGACGACAGCCGCGTAACCCTCCGTCTCCGGGCCGGGGCGCAGGCACAGCCCGTGCACGGCGAGGCGGACACACTGCGCCGGCGGCGCATCGGCCGGTAGCCCGTGGGTCGCCTCCGCCAGGGCCGCGTGCGCGGCACCGGTCTGGCCGGCGGCGTCGAGCAGCTCGGCGCGGCCGAGCCGCAGCGCCAGCCATGCCTCGCCGCCCGGCTGCGGCCGGTGCCGATCGCCCTCGTCGAGGTGCTGGCCGGCCTCCAGCAGGTTTCCCACCGTCCGAAGGTGGATCTCCGCACCGGTCGCCTTGGCCAGGGCGGCCAGCTCCGGCTCGTTGCCGGCGAGCCTCACCGCGCGCTCGACCAGGCCGAGCGCCTCGTCGATGCGGACCATGGCGGCGTGCGCGCGAGCCTGCAGCAGGTGCCGCGCGCACGTCTCGGCGGGCGTGCCGCCCGGGCCGTGGCGGAGCAGGTCGGCCGCGGCGGCGGGGCGCCGCAGCCCGACCAGCGCGTGGCCGGCCACCAGCAGGGCCCGGTGGGCCAGCGCCGCCGGCTTGGCCTTCTGCAGGCGCTTGCCCAGCAGAAGGTCCAGCGTCCCGGCATCCAGCGGGCCGGCGAGGACCCCGGTCCGTGCCTCGGGCAGGAGCGTCGCCAGGGCCTCGGCCGGGCGGTTCGTCCGCTGCAGAAGCTCGGCTCGGCGGACGGCGGTCTCCAGCCGGGCCTGGTCCCCGCCGGGCACTCGGTCGAGCCATTTCTGCGCCTCCGCGTAGTCCTCGCGGCGGAGGTAGCCGTCCGCCGCGGTGAGGACGACCTGGGCGGCCCCACCGGAGTCGCCGAGCTCCTCCGACCGGGTGTACGCCTCGGCGTAGGCAACCTCGGCCGACCACTCGTCCCCGCCGTGCCATTCCACACGGCGCTCGACGCTGCGCTGGGTGCTGCGGCGCCGGAAGTACCTCCTGGCGGCGGGGCTCTCGGCAGAGCCCACCGCCAGTGCCTCGGCCAGCAGGAACGCGGCGTCGCGGGCATAGACGCCCTGGTCCGGTGCGGCGAGGATCGGGCTGAGTTCGCCAAGGGCGCCGGCTCTGTCGCCGCGGGCGAGCAGCAGCTTCGCGCGGGCGAGCCGGTGCTGCGTCGAACGCTCGCCCAGCTCGGGGTGGGCGGCGAGGACCCGGTCGGCCTCGGCCAGCTCGCTCTCGACGGTGCTCCACAGGTGATGGCTGCCGGTCGCGCCCTGCGAGCGAGCCGTGTCCGCGGTGGCGCTCGCGATCTCGACGCTCGCCTCGTACCGGATGCGCGGCGGGATCACCAGGTCGGGTTCGCTGCCGGCCAGGTACGGGTCGCCGGCCAGCGGCGCGTCGGCGGTCGCGTCCGCGAACAGGTCGCCCACCAGCGCCTGCACCGCGTCGGGGCGGCCGGACTCGCGGGCCGCCGCGACCGCCGCGCGCCAGTCGTCCACCGCCGCGTCCGGGTCGAGGTAGCACTGGTGGTACAAGGCGTGGCTCAGCCAGCGGACCCGCCGGGCCGGGTCGTCCTTGGCGCGGCGCCGGTAGTACGCCAGCGCGGCGGCGTGCAGCTCCCGGTACACCTCCTGCGCCCCGAGCAGCTCGCGCAGCGGTCGCCGGACGATCGGGTGGATGACCAGCGACTCGGGCTCGCTGTCGGAGAAGCTGATCCACGACGACCCGCTCGCGTACGCGGTGAGCTGGTCCCACAGCGCCCGCACCGCCGGCTCGTCGACCGGCGGCTGCTCGTCGGCGACCCAGATCCGCACCGGGCGGTCCGGCGGGCGCGGGCGCTCGTCCAGGTCCGGGCGGTCGACCGTGCTAGTGCCGCTGATGCCGGCCACCAGCGGTCGCCACATCACGTTCAGCACGAAGTCGAGGCTGAGAGTCCGGGGGACCGCGCCGTACCGCAGCAGCCAGCGCACCTGGTCGTCCGGGATCCGCTCCAGCACCCGTTCCAGGCAATAGAGCAGCGCCGGCCCGCTGGCCTGCTCGACGTCGGCGGCGGTCGGCGGGTTCGGCCCGCGGGCGAGGTCGCCGAACAGCGCGAGGGTGAACGGCACGCCGCCGGACTTCCGCGTGATCGCCTCCACCAGCGCGGCGGCGGTGAGGCCGCGCACCTCGGTCAGGTACCGGCGGCGGTCGTCCAAGCTGAGCAGCTCGACCGGCACCGTCACCGCGTCGGGGAACTGGGCGATCTGGCCGGTCCGCGGGTCGCGCAGGTCGTTGCGGCCGGACAGGACGAGGCGCAGCGCGGGCACCGCATCTTGCAGCTCTCGGAACATCGCCAGCAGCGCGTCCGGCTTGACCGCCGGGCGGGCCAGGACATGTTCGAGCGTGTCCAGCACGACGACGACCGGCTGGTCGGCCGTGCGCTCGGCGAGCACCGCGGTGACGCGCAGGCGGACGTCCGCGGCGTCCTGGTCGAGCGCGGTCGCCCGGTCGACCAGGTCGGCATCCGGGTCGTCGCGCTCGCTGGTGCGCAGCGCGGCCAGGTACCTGCCGTGTTCGCGGCGGACCGCGGTGAACGGCGCTCCGAGCAGCTGGCGGTCGAACTGCTCGGCGATGTCGAGCAGCAGCAGCCAGGGCAGGGGCACGGCGTTCGCCGGGTTGGTCCGGTCGAAGTCGACCAGCGCGCACGGGACCGGCGGGCTGAGCATGCGCAGGTGCCGGGCGATGAACCAGCGCAGCTGCATGGTCTTGCCCATCCCGCCCTGCGCGCACAGCTGCACGACCGGGGAGCCGCCGAGCAGGGCGCGCAGCGGCGCCTCCAGCTCCGGCCGGGCGAAGTACCGGGCCGACTGGAGGTACTCCGGCGCCCACAGGTTGCGGGCCGAGAGCTGGACGACCTTCTCGGCGCGCTCCTCGGCCAGATCCAGCGGGACCAGCTGCGCCCGGTCCTCGCTGAACAGGACGTCCAGCAGGTTCTGGCACCCGGCGAGGTCGAACCGGTCATCGGCCTCGTCGAACAGGCGCACGAAGAGCTGGTGGGCGCGGTCGGGGTCGGCGACGACAAGCTGGCGCAGCTCTTCCAGCGGCTGCCCGACGCGCCCGTACTCGGTGGCCAGCGCGGCGGTGAGCTCGACCAGCGCGGCGGGCCGGTCGCCGGCCTTCGGCGTCAGGCCCTCCCGCGTCCACCACCGCTTCCACGCCTCGGCCCGCAGCGCCGCTTCCATCCGGTAGGCATCGCCGCCAGGGTCGCCGCGGCCGGGAACCCGCCGCACCAGCCGGTCGGCGGCCAGCTCCGGCAGCGTGGGCCCGTCACCCCGCAGGACTTTCTGGTACAGCCTCGCGTCGAACACCGGTACGGCGGAGCACCGGGTGAGCGTGTCCCGCACCGGGCCGGCCAGGAACGAGTACGCCAGCGCGGCCGGGGACTCGCCCGCGGCGAGCCGCGTCGCCAACTCCCCGGCGCCGAACTTCCCAGCGCCCCGTTCCTGGGCGCCCCGCTCGGGCGTGCGCTCGGTCATCGCGCGCGGCCTCTGCGGTGGAGGCTGCCGAGCACGTGCAGGGTGCCGGGCTCCCACGGGGGGACATCGTCGGCGGCCATCGCCAGCGCCAGCTGCTTCCACTGACCGGTGAACTCGAAGCCGTGCCGCGCGCCGAACTCGCGGAACACCTGAATCGCCTCGCACCGGGTGAACAGCGGCAGGGTGACGGTGGTGGCCCGGTCGCGGAGCCGTGCCGGGAGCAGCCGTTCGGTCTGCGTGGTCGTCTCGACCACGACGACCCGAATCTGCCTGCATCCTCTCGCCAGGGGCTCCAGCAGCAGCGCCACGGTGTGCGCCACATCGGTCTGGGTGCGCAGGGTGCGCAGGTGGTCCAGCGCGATCACGACTGGGTCGTCGCCCGCAACGGCCTCCAGGAACGCGCGGAACGCCGTGTAGACCGCCTCCCGCAGGCGGGGCTCGTGCTCGCTCGGCGGGGCCCAGATGTGGTCGGCCGGGGTCGGCCCGCCTGCCGCGGTCGGGTCCGGGTCGAGGCCCTGGCGGTAGAACCACAGCGCGTGGTCGAACGCGCGGCGCGGCGCGGTCGCCCGGTGTGGGAGGAACTCCGACACGCGGTCGCGGATGTGGCACAGCACGTTCAGCCACTGCAGTGTGGCGCCGTTCTGCTGCGGGTCGAGGTCGACGTAGACGACCGGGCGGCCCTGCAGGCTGAGCGTCATCAGGCAGGAGTAGGTCAGCGCGGACTTCCCGGCCCGTTCGTCGCCGTCGAGCACGACCAGCGGGCTCGGGCCGGTCTGCGGGTCGAGCGCGTCCCACAGCGCGCGGTGCTTGGCGCTCCGGTCTACAAAGGACCGGACGATGTCGAGGTAGGCGCCGAACAGTCGTTCGACGTCGGCGCGCGGCTGGCAGACGCAGATCGGGAGCACGCGCTCGGGCCGGACGCCGACGGTGAGCGTCGGCAGCGCCCAGTCCCGCTGCACCGGTTGCTGGAGCTTCATCAGGGCACGCCGCCCGAGCCGGACCGCGACATCGAGCGGCTGCCAGGCGGCCAGCGCGCGGTACACCGTCTCGGTGAACTCGATCGCGCTCCCCGAGGGGATGTCGCCCTGCATCGCGATGACGGCGCAGGCGCCGTGCTCGACGAACGCGGCCGAGACCGTGCGCGAGGCGCCGCTCTCGGCTGCCGTGCGGCACGCGTTCAGGAACACTAGCCGCGGCGCCTCGTCGACGACGTTGTCGAGCAGGTCGCCGGTGAGCGTCCACGCGTCGTCCGGGCCGCCGGGCCGGATCTGAAGGCCCGCGTCGCCGCTGTGGATGTCGAGTCCACTGTGGCCGAGGAAGTGCAGCACGTGCGGCTGCACCGCCTCCAGCGTCTGGAAGAACGCCGGCTGCGTCGGCGCGTACGCCACTTCGACGTGCCACTCGCCGTGCCGGCTGCCCAGCGCCGAGAGGATGGCGTCGACCTCGTCGTCCGAGCGCAGCAGGCCGTCGTTCGGGTCGCCCACTACGACCAGCACGCTGATCGGCACGACCACCTCGTCCGGGCCAGTGCGGTCCGGGCTGGCGCGGTCCGGGCTGGCGGAATAGCAGCCCCGCATCACGACCGGCTGGTCGCCCACGAACAGGTACCGGCCGCGGGCGCCGAGCACCAGCTCCCAGGGCAGCGCGCGAAGCTCGTCGGGGACGACGTCCAGCAGGAGGCGGGCCGGGTGGCCGGCGTGGGCCAGCTCGCCCCACCTGTCCGCGACGGCACCCCGCAGAAGCAGGCCCAGCAGCGCCCGGCCGGCCTGCTGCAGCTCGGCCTTGGACGCGCTCCCGCCGAGCAGCACGCCGCGGGTCGCCGCGGCGACCGCATCGGCCTCGGCCTGCGGCAGGTGCTCCGTCACGCACGGCTGGCCGGCCGGACCGTCAAGCCGGAGGTCCACCCGGTACCCGGGCCCGGCGACCCCTGCCCCCGACAGCGGCCCGAGTCGGAGCAGCACAGTGGTCATCATCGTGGGTGGCTTCCTGCCTGACCTCTCAGCGGCCCTCGAAGAGGGCTCGGGCGATGGCGTCGAGCTCGGCCAGGTGCGGGTCCGCGGGTTGCCTGTCGTGTTCCTTGGGCCGCCCCGCCTGCCCTGGCGCTGCCAGCGTCGCCCCGGTCCCCGCCACCGCGGCCGACTTCTCCCGCACGACGTGGTAGAGCGCGCGGCCAGCTTCCGCGGCGGACCTCGTCTGGTCGGCCAGCGTCCTGGCCTTCGCGGCGTCCGCCTTCGCCGCCGCGGCATCCTGCCGCGCCGCCTGCACGGTGCCACGCTGCACGCTGGTGCCGAACAGGGCCCCGGCACCGGCGAAGACGACCGCCTCCAAGCCGGACAGGAGAAAGACGGCGCGGTCCCAGTGCGGGTCGTCCCGCTGGATATACAGCACCACGAGGAACGCCACGAACAGGGCGATCAGGAGCAGCGCAGCGACTATCTGGGCCACGGCCGTGAACGCCTGCAGTCTCGACACCGGATCCCCCGCCCCCGCCTGCGCCGCCTGTGTCGGCGGCGTCCCGGCCGGCGGCGTCCCGTCGGCGACCTGCGCGCTCCCGCCGCCGACCACCGGCCGGGCGTCGGCAGGAGTTGTCTGGCTCATGGTCCCTCCGGTGTCACCTCACGTTCCTCCTGTTGCCACTATTGCAGGAACCGGTGTCCCTGCCCGCCCGCAACAGGAAATATGGCCGGTAGGGCAATGCCCGGCCGTCCTCCAGTCAGGTGGCTGCAAGGGGGTTGGCGTCGGAGCAGCTTTGACCGAGCGTCGACGCCGCCCTGCTAGGTTCGGCCGCCCGGTGGGATGCGATTTCGGCTGTGGAAGGCGGTGCCGGTGACCGATCCGGTCGGCGCGGTGTCAGTGCTCAGCACCGGGACGGTGCGCCTGCGGCCGCAGCAGGTCGCCGGCGGTGGGGGCCCGATGATGTGGTGGCTGTTCACCACTCGCAGGTGGGCACCACCCCTGCCGATCAACTTTTACGTGATCGAGCACCGCGAGGGGCTGGTGCTGTTCGACACCGGCCAGGACCGGGCCTCGATGACCGACCCCGGCTACTACCCCGGCGGGGTCACCGGGCTGGTCTACCGGCGGCTGTCGCAGTTCGACATCGGTCCGGACCAGACACTGCCGGCGCTGCTGGCCGCGGCCGGGTACAGCGTCGACGACGTCCGTACCACCGTCGTTTCCCACCTGCACCAGGACCATGTCGGCGGGGTGGCCGAGCTGACCAAGTCCGAGGTCGTGACGAGCGAGCAGGAATGGCGTTGCTTGCAGGCCCCGAGGCCAGAGCGGAACGGCCTGCTGGCCCGGCACATCCGCGTCCCCGGGGTGAGCTGGTGCCCGGTCGGCTTCGCCCCCACCACGGACCCCGACCTCGCGCCGTTCACCGCGGCGCACGACCTGTTCGGGGACGGCAGCCTGGTCCTGCTGCCCACCCCTGGCCACACCCCCGGCTCGGTGTCGCTGCTGGTCCGCCGCCCGGGCCGGGCGCCGCTGCTGCTGGTCGGCGACCTGACCTTCAGCGTGGACCACCTCGACCGGGAGCAGTTGCCCGGCATCGGCGAGCGGGTGCCGCTGCTGGAGACGACGCGCAAGCTCAACGCTCTGCGCCAGCGCCAGCCCGACCTGGTGGTCCTGCCGGCACACGACCCTACCGCCGCCGACCGCCTCGCCGGCCGAGCTCGCCCAGCGCCTCACCACGCCGGCCCATCCTGACCCGAAGCCGTCCGACTCGGTGGCCGACGGCCGTCCCCCGCATCACGCAATCACCTCCGGCACAACGTCGGCAAGGTCTACCACTGAGCAAATGTTGCGCAGCCTCGGTGCGGTCCCACCGATTGTTGCCAATGACGGCTTTTCGCAGGAAGGTGATGGTCGACCGAAGAGTGTCGACGAGCATGGGGTTGGCTCAGCGGCGCTTCCGCCCGCATGCACGTGGTGAGGTCCGGCTGTATGTCTGGTGTCGACTCGGGTCAGGTGCAGGTTCTCGTCGCCGGGGCCGGCCCGGCGGGGCTCGTCGCGGGAGTCACGCTCGCCCGGTACGGCGTCAGGGTGCTCGTGGTGGAAAAGCGGGCCGAGATATCGACGTTGTCCCGGGCGCTGGTGGTGAGCACCCGGAGCATGGAGATTCTGCGGTCGTGGGGTCTCGAGGACGAGGTGCGGGCCGGGTCGGCCGATGTCGAGCCCCGCGGCTGGGTGACCCACACGCTCGCCTCGGACGAGGGCAGGGAGATCTCGTTGGGCTACCCGACCTCGGCCGAGGCGGCCAGGCTGAGCCCGACCCGCCCGGCCTGGGCGCCGCAGGACCACGTGGAGCCGCTGCTGCTCGAGCGCCTGCGCAGCGCCGCGGTGACCGAGGTCCGCTTCGGATCCGAGCTGGTCGCGCTGCGGCAGGATGACGACGGGGTGTGCGCAACGCTGCGCGACCGCGCGTCCGGGCGGGAGTGGACAGTAGAGGCCCTGTTCGTGGTAGGAGCGGACGGGGCGCACAGTGCCGTGCGGGCGCAGCTGGGTATCCGGATGGAAGGTCCCGGTGCTCTGGGGGAAGTCCAAGGCGTCGAGTTCGGCGCGCCGCTCGCGCGGTTCCTCGGAGACCGGCGGTACGGCCTCTACGTGATTACCCACCCCGACGCGGCCGGCATTCTGGCCACCCGCGGGCCGGGCGACCTGTGGCACTACGGGCGGGAATGGAGGCCTGGACAGGTGAGGCTCCTCGACTGCCCTGAGGGGCAGCTTGCCGAGCTGATAGCCACAGCGACAGGCGTTGTGGGCCTGCGACCGCGGATCGGGCAGGTCAACTCGTTCTTCTTTGCCGCCGAAATCGCCGAGCGTTACCGCGACCGGCGCGCCTTTCTCGTGGGCGACGCCGCACACCGGATGACCCCACGCGGCGGCACCGGAATGAACACGGCCATCGCCGACGCCTACGACCTGTCGTGGAAGCTCGGGTGGGTGCTGCGCGGCTGGGCGGAGCCCGACCTGCTGTCGTCCTATGAGGCCGAACGCCGGCCGGTCGGGCAGCACAACGTCGACCGGTCCGGCGACCCGAACGGTGCCCAGCGCCAGACGGACGAGGCCCTGTCCTGGGACCTGAACGGGCGTCTGGCGCACCACTGGCTACGGCACCAGGGCGCCACGGTGTCCACACTCGACCTGCTCGGCGACGGGCTCACCCTGCTCACCGGTCCTGGGCTCACCGGTCCCGACCGGCCGCGCGGGAGCCGGCCGGCGAGCGCCCTGACCACCCGTATGCCGGTGACCTCCCACGCCCTGGACGAACGGACCGCGCAGAGCATCGGAATCCCGGCCGGGGGAGCGGTCCTGCTGAGACCTGACGGCAAGCAGCTGCGCCAGGAGCCGGGCGTGTCGACACTCGGGCTCCTCGACGCTCCAGGTCCCCTACAGGGAGAGCCCTTCGTGGGCAGGGCCTAGCCAGAGGCCTAGCCAGCGGCCGGCGCGGCTCGAGCTCGCCGTTGCGGGGACCAGGGCGTCACCGGCCGTTCCTGGCGGACGCCGTCGAGCACGAAGTCGACCCGCTCGTCGAAAAAGGCAACGAGCCCGGCGACGTCGCTGGCCTCGCGCAGCGGGCTCGGATAGGTCCAGGCGAGGTCTGGGAAGACGGCCCCGCCTGTGTCGACAGACCAGTAGGAGGCATGGCCCTTGTACGCGCAGAACGTCTCGGTGGTGCTCGGCCGCAGCTGTGCCTGCACGTCTTCGAGTGGCAGGTAGTAGCGGGTCGGCAGCATCGTCTCGAACAGCAGGCGTGGCCGGGTGGTCTCGGCGAGGAGGTGACCGTCGAGCTCGACACGGACATGCCTGGAGCTCGGCAGGACGTCGATGCGGTGGAACGGGTCCCGGGGATGCGCGACGATCCGTTCCTCCTCCTCGTACCACGCCTCGAAGCTGGCGAAGTCGAGGACGACGTGCCCTGCCAGGTCGCGGTCGGCCAGCTCGAACGCCGCCCCGGCAGCGCTGCCGGCGCCGGCGCACAGGTCGAAGGGCTGCCCGTCCGCCGTGTGCACCGCGAACGGGGTCAGCGGGGCCAGGATCGGCTGCCGTGAGAGGTCCGGCATCTCGTGACCGACCGGCTCGTCCGGCGCGGTGGCCGCTGGCAAGGCGGCGGGCACCAGCTCGCCGGCGATGTCCTCCCTGGGCACCGCGTACGACGGCACGACCCGCCGCGGCTCCCAGACCAGCACTGCTCTGGCGCTGTCGACGACGGTCCTGCCCGCCAGCACCGCTCGGACCCGTTTCCTGGTGGGCTCGTGCCGAAGCCCGTCCAGCTCGCGCAGCAGCGCATCACGCAGCCGAACGCTCATCAACGGCTCACGCTCTCGCCGTCACCGGACAGCTGTGCATCGGCTCATAGCTGGAGAAGAGACTCCACTCCTTCTCCTCCCGCAGCCGGTTGAAGAACGGGTTGGCGTCGCTCCAGAAGTCCCCGTTGAGCGCCCGCACGAGCCACTTGTGCTCGATGCCTTCCTCAGTGTCGTACGGGCCGCCCGAGGTGGCCCTGAGCCTCTCCTGGATGCCCCACCATCCCAGTCCCGTGAGGCGCTTCTCGCCCGCCTGTGGGGACACCCTCAGGACGCGGCCCGGAGCGGGATACCTGTTGTCGTAGACCGCGCGGATGAGCCGGTAGTAGGTTTCGTAGCCGGTCTTGAAGAAGTCCTGGTAGCGCTGCGCCGCCTCCGCTTCGGCCAGGTCCCCCGCCAAGCACCGAGCCGTCTCCTCGGCGGCCCTCCGGCCGGTCACGAGGGCGAGCAGCACCCCACCGGAGAAGACCGGGTCGGTGAAGCAGCCGGAGTCTCCGATGATGAAGTAGCCCGGGCCGGCCAGGGTGTCGCAGTGGTACTCGAAGTTGTTCTCGCCGGTGAGGCCGCGCACCTCGGTCGTCCCCCTGATGCGCTCGCAGATGCGAGGTATCCGCTCGAGATGCGAGGCGAACAGCTCCTCCGGACGGGACGCGCGCAAGGTGTCGGCGGGCGCCATCGCGCCGATGCTGATGACATCGGGCCGTATCGGGATCGCCCAGAGCCACCCGTCCTTGTGCAGCCCGAGTTGAATGTCTCCCTCGGTCGCTGGGTTGTTGCGCTCGTCCAGACCGCCGAAGTGCTTGAACACCGCCGCCATCTTGAGCTGGTTGTCCGTCCGCCTCAGGTTCAGCGCCCTGGCGATGACGCCGGCGCGCCCGCTCGCGTCCACGACGAACTTCGCCGTGGCGCCGTGCTGCTGGCCGCCGTGGTCGTACAGAACGCCGTCGATGCGGTCGCCCGAATAGGTGAGCCGGGTGACCCGGGCCTCCTCGAGGACGGTTGCGTTGGGCTCCTCCGACGCGGCGTCGAGGAGGATCTTGTCGAAGTGTGACCTCTCGACATGGAGGGTCCAGGTCCGGAAGTCGTCGCCGATCTGCCCGAGGTCGAGGCGCCGGAAGTGCCCGTCCGGCCCGGTCAGCTCGATCCCTCTCTTGACCACGAAACCCGCCTCGCACATCCGCTGCAGGACGCCGAGCTGGTCCAGTACCTCGGCCGTGTAGGTCAGCAGCGACTCGCCAATGTGAAACCTCGGGTACTTCTCCCGCTCCAGGACGAGTACGGAGTGCCCGCTTCGGGCGAGTGTCATCGCGTAGGAGCTTCCGCTCGGGCCTCCGCCGATGACAATCGCGTCGTACTCGCTGCGGCGAGCCTCAGCCATGGGACTCACTCCTCTTACACTCGAACCTGGGCGGTCGACGAGATACTGCCCCTTCCGCGGGCTGTCGCATGACTCTAGGCGCTGGTGCCCTGAGCTGTCACCGGCGAGCCGCGTTCGACTGCGGACAGGCCGCAGTCGAACACCCGGCTGGGTCGCGGGACCGGGTGGCGAACTCGGCCGCACTATCGGAAGCTGGGCGCACCGGTCACCGCGGAAGAGCGTCTCACCTGAAACTGTGTCGGGCACGGCGGTCCCCGAAAGGAAGAGACAGATGGATAGTCGGGATGCGGACGTCGTCGTCGTTGGCGCCGGACCCACTGGTCTCATGCTCGCGGCAGAGCTGCGGCTCGCCGGCGTGACCGCGGTCGTCCTCGAGCGGCGGGCCGAGCCGATGCAGCAGTCGCGCGCTCTCGGCTTCTCTGCCCGCACGATCGAAGAGTTCGACCAGCGTGGCCTGCTGCAGCGCTTCGGAGCGCTGCAGACGATTCCCATCGGCCATTTCGGCGGCCTGTCGATGGATTTCCGGTTGGTAGAGGGCGGGTCCTACGGTGCCCGCGGCGTGCCGCAGGCGGTCACCGAGCGGATCCTGGCCGAGTGGGCCAACAGCCTCGGCGCCGACGTACGGCGCCGCTGGGAGGTCGTCGGCCTCGACGAACACGAGGACGGCGTCGAGGTCGAGGTCAGCACCCCGGGTGGCCCCGCCCGGCTGCGGGCCGGGCATGTCGTGGGGTGCGACGGCGCTCGCAGCACGGTCCGCACCCTCGCCGGCATCGACTTTCCCGGCACCGACGCGACGATGGAGATGTGGCTCGCCGACGTGGTCGGCCCCCGGCTGCGGCCGCGCTTCTCCGGTGAGCGGGTGCCGGGCGGGATGGTCATGGTCCTGCCGATGGGCCCCGACGTCAACCGGGTGGTCGTGTACGAACGGGCCGCCGAGCTGCGCGGCACCCGGGAGGCGCCCACCTTCGAGCAGGTCGCGGACACCTGGGCGCGGCTGACCGGCGAGGACATCTCCGGCGGGCGGCCGCTGTGGGTGAGCTTCTTCACCGATTCCAGCCGGCAGGCCGCGGAATACCGCCGCGGGCGGGTGTTCGTGGCCGGTGACGCCGCGCACGTGCACATGCCGATCGGCGGCCAGGGAATGAGTGCAGGCATCCAGGATGCGGTAAACCTGGGCTGGAAGCTCGCTGCGGAGATCAAGGGCACGGCCCCAGCCGGGCTGTTGGACACCTACCACGGCGAGCGGCACCCGGTCGGCGCCCGGGTGGTCGCCAACACGCTGGCCCAGCGCTACCTGTACCTCGAGGGCGAGTACATGCAGCCGCTACGGGACGTGCTCGCCGAGTTGATGGAGAGCGAGGAGGTCCGGCGTCACCTGATCGGCATGGTGAGCGGCCTGGACATCCACTTCGACGTCGGTCCTGGAAGCTCCCCGCTGCTCGGCCGCCGGCTGCCGGACCTGGAACTGGTCGGCACCTTTGGAGACTCCGACAAGGCGCGCACCTTCGACCTGCTGCACTCCGGCCGCGGTGTCCTGCTCGACCTGTCCTACGACGCCGCGGTGCGCGACGAGGCCGCCGGCTGGGCGGACCGGGTCGACGTGGTCACCGCGACCCCGTATGTGATGGGCACCCCGCTGGGCGGGGTGAGCGCGCTGCTGGTCCGCCCGGACGGCTACGTCGCCTGGGTCGCCCCTGGTGGCCGCGAGGCCGAGGACCTACCGGCCGCCCTCGCCCGCTGGTTCGGCCAGCCGGCCTGAGCGCCGCGCACCCCCGGTCTGCCGCCGCCGTAATCCCATGCCGGAAACACCCCGCCCAGGAGGAAGCGTATGTCACCCACCGTCGCCGAGGTGCCCCCGCCGTTCGCCGTGCTGGACTTGATGCTGGGCTCGATGGTCACCCAGGCCATCTACGCCGCGGCCGAGCTCGGCGTCGCCGATCTGCTGCACACCGACGGCCCGCTGACCGCCGAGGAGATCGGCGGAAAGCTGGACGCCAACCCGGATGCGCTCGACCGGCTGCTGCGGTTCCTCGCCAGTCTGTCAATCTTCGAAAAGCGCGATGACGGCGGGTACGCGCTGACTGAGAGGGGCGACGCGCTGCGCTCGGACGCGCCGATGTCGATGCGCGGGATGGCCCGGCTGATGGGCCATCCGACGCACTGGGCCGACTGGACCGGCTTCCTGGAGGCGGTCCGGACCGGCGAGGCGGCCGTGCCGAAGCGGCACGGCGGCAGGAGCATGTTCGAGGTGCTGACCACCGAGGACGAGGACTACGGCCGGGTCTTCTACGGCGCGATGACCAACCTGTCCAACACCGAGACCGCGCCGCTGGTGGCCGCTTACGACTACTCCCGCTTCGGCACGATCGTGGATGTCGGCGCCGGCCGCGGTCACTTGCTCGCGGCGGTCCTGCAGAGCGCGCCGGGCAGTCGCGGCATCTTGTTCGACGAGCGCGCGGTGGCCAATGGCGCCGTCGGGGTGCTCGCCGAGGCCGGCGTCGCGGGCAGAGCGACCATCGAGGGCGGCCCCCTGTTCGGGCCGGTCCCGACGGGCGACGCGTACATGCTCAAGCACATCCTGCACGACTGGCCGCAGCCGCAGGCACTGGAGATACTGCGCAACATCCGGGCCGCGATCTCGCCCGAGGGCCGACTGCTGATTATGGAGTTCGTGCTGCCCGAGGACGAGGCGCAGCACTTCGGCAAGCTCATCGACCTCTGGCTCTTGCTGCTGGTCGGCGGCCGGGAACGCACCCACACGCAGTACGCCGACCTGCTCGCCGCCGCCGGCTTCCGGCTGGAGCAGGTCGTGCCGACCGCAACCTCGATCTCGATCGTCGAGGCCCGTCCGGTCTGAGCCACTTTCCCTCGCTGGGTCGCCCCTCCCTCGGCCCTCGAGGAGCCGTCGCCGTTCTGAAGATCGACCAGCGGCGATGGCTCGCTCGAGAGCCGCAGGGAGGGGCGTCTCAGTATTTGAGAATGGTCACTGCGCTGGTGGGGCACTGTGGTAGTTCTACGGGGCCTCGCCGCAATGAGCAGGGGGTGATTTCGTACCATTCCCGGCCTGGCGGGTGGGGTTTGTGGCCCGAATCAGGCGCGGCATGCACGGAAAGGGGAGACCTGTCTCATGTTGAGCATAGGACGGCTCCGGAGACCTCACCTTCGAGGCTGGGCGGCCGTCGTCTGCGTGGTCCTCCTCGGCGTCCCTGCGGGCTCGGCGGCAGCCGCTCGGGCGGACGTGACGGCGCAGTCGTTCGACTTCGACAATGGTAACGCCATACTCGAGGTGATCTACCCGACGCTTCAGACAGTGGAGCGTCAGGTGCTGTCTCCCACCGGCGGCGACGCCACGATCATCATCGACTTCGGGGCGATGCTCGAGGTCACCTGGTTCGACGCCATTGCTCCCTACCACCCGACGGCGGTGGGCATCTACTCGAATCTCGGCCGCCGTCCGGCGAGCGAGGCCACCAACCGGAACAAGAACACGGCGATCCTCTACTCGTCCTACCGCATCATGAACACGTACCTCCCGATGGCCTCGGCGACATGGAGCGCCATGCTGAGTTCGGTCGGCCTCAGCCCGGACGACCAGGAGAACACCGAGACCGCGGTCGGTATCGGCAACCTCGCCGCCCGGCACCTCATCGAGGCCCGGAACAACGACGGCATGAACCGGCTGGGCAACGAGGGAGGCCGCAAGTACAACCAGCAGCGCTATGCGGACTACACCGGGTACGAGCCGGTCAACACCGCCTACACGCTCCGCGACCCGTCGCGCTGGCAGCCGAACCTCGTTCCCAACGGGAACGGCACGTTCCGGGTGCAGCAGTTCGTGACCCCGCAGCTGGGCCGCACCAGGCCGTTCACCTACGACGACCCCGGCGAGTTCGAGGTCCCTCCGCCGGTCAACAGCGACTATCGCCGTCGCCAGGCGTACAAACGCCAGGCCGACGAGGTCCTCGCAGCATCGGCGGGTCTCACCGACCGGCAGAAGATGATGGCCGAGATGTTCAACGACAAGTTCGTGAGCCTCGCGGTCGTCCCCGGCCAGGCATACTTGCGGACCGGGCGCACGGGCATCGACGACATGGTCCAGTTCATAGCGACCACCGAGATCGCTCTCTTCGACACCGGCATCGAGGTCTGGTACCAGAAGAGGCGCTTCGACTCGGTGCGGCCGTTCAGCGCGATCCGGTACCTGTACGGCGACCGACCGGTGACCGCTTGGGGTGGCCCGGGTAAGGGGACGGTCAACGACATCACCGGAAATGAGTGGCGCAGTTACCTCGACACCGCCGACCATCCGGAATACCCGTCCGGCTCGGCCTCGTTTTGCCTGGCTTACGCACAGGCGGCCCGGCAGTTCCTCGGCTCCGACAGCGCCCAGCTCGAGATCACCCGCCCGGCCGGCTCGTCACTGGTCGAACCGGGGATCACCCCGGCGAACGACATCACCTTGAGCTGGGACACGTGGACGGACTGGGCCAGAGACTGCGGTATGAGCAGGCTCCTGGGCGGCGTCCATTTCCGGGCCTCGATCGAGGTCGCGGGTGACTACGCCCCACGGATAGGCAATCTTGCCTACGAGTTCATCCAACGCCACATCAGGGGCGACGTCTGACCCCGCACCCGTACGCAGGCCCCACCCAGGACCACGCGGACCGCGCGTCGAGCACTCCTCCCGGGTGCTCGACGCGGTCGTCCGTCGGCGCGTACCCGCACGGTCTCGGCGGTCCTGCCAAACGGCTGCGGATCACGCCGTACCGCGGGCAGCCATGGACTCGGTCGAACGTCCCGAAGAGATACAACCGGGCTCGGCCCCGCAGGCGGTGGTCGGCTCGGAAGCTGACTGGCTTCCATCGAATCTCGACACGTCTACGCAGGTCAGAGCACTGTGGTGAGCTATCTTCGGGACGGGACGGTCAAGGCGCCCGCCTGCGAAGGGTGACCGTGCGACGACAGGCTCCAGCCTGCGAAGAGAGCCGATATTCCATCGAACGATACGTGGTCTACCCTGGCTTGTCGTCGGTGGCGACGGCCGACTGTAGCGGGTATCGCGTGTCCGGCTGGCACGTGCCGGCGACACGGGCCAGTGCCGACGTCGGCGACGGTCGAGGTCGGCGGCCGACGCTGGTCAGGTGTTCGACTGCGAACCATCCGCCGTTGAACAGGCTCGGATGTCTACTGAGATGCGGTGGCGCTACGGCTGCGGGCCGACCTCGAAGATCACGCCCGCCTCGTCGACGTGCGCGTCGAGCGCCTTGCCGTCGAGCATGGCGGCGGCGTCTGTCTGTAGGAAGATCCGCACGCCGTTGGCCTCGAGGAGTTGGTCCCCGGCCTCCGGTCCGGGAGATACTGACAGCGAGAGCGACCCGGCGGTGTCCGAGTGGACGATGCGAAGACCGGCGTCCGCCGGCAGCCCAGGCTGGGTGGTGAGGGTGCGAATCGCGTCGATGGCTGCGCCGGTCAACATGAGCACGGCCAAACTCCTAGCGTCGGTCGTCGGTTTGGGCTGGTTGGCGCGGGACCAGTCGTCGGCACCACCCTCTGCTTCGTGTCTGTCTGGGTCGTCCTGAGTCGTCGTCCTGGGTCGTCGCGATCGTTGGCGAGGGGACGCCAGGCCCGTGGTACGCGGCGCCCCGGCACCTCCTCGCCTGGCGCACCTCCTCGCCCCGGCCCTGGCGTATCCAGGCGCGACGGCGATCTTCTTCCACCTGCTGGTGACCGGTTGCGGGGAGCGGAGGCTCCGCCGGACGGTCCCGTGGCCCTCGAAGCCGTCGAGGGGGTCGGAGTCGATGGTGACGTGTGAGCGTGTGTCTCGTCGAGAGGTACCCTGCGACGAGATCGACAAATGGCCTGATCGTGCGTGACTGGTCGGTGCGTCCCAGGTCGGTGCGTCCCAGAGCGCGGCGAGGTCGCGGCGGTTCTCGTCCGGGTGGGCGGTCGGGAGCGAGTGGTGTGTGCTCTCGGGTCGTTGTCGTTTGGGGTGGGTGTTTCGGGCTGCAGCGCCGTTTCCGTTAGTAGCGGTAGCAGTGACGTGCGTGGTCTTACTGCTTAGACTAGGCGATGGTGCGCGGGGCGTGCTGGTATTGGCCGGACATGGCGGCTCAGACGGTGACACGCGCAGTCTGACTCGTGCGGACGTTGTCATTTCGAGTCGGTCTCGGTCGGGATCGGAGCCTCGGTCTTTAGTTTTCCGTGGGTCGGCGAGGAAAGGGGTTCGCATGAGCCTGTCGGCGGGACCGCTGGCTCCGATCAGTAGTCATCAGATACTCGTTCTGTGGCTTCAGGTGGGTCTGCTGTTGGGCTGCGCCCTGGTTCTTGGTCGGCTGGCGCAGCGGCTGGGTATACCGGCGGTGGTGGGCGAGTTGTGCGCCGGTGTTCTGTTGGGCCCTTCGGTGCTCGCACACATGGCTCCTGGCATTTCGGCGTGGCTGTTTCCGCATGATGTCGCGCAGATACACTTGTTGGATGCGCTGGGGCAGCTCGGTGTGTTGTTGTTGGTCGGTCTGACCGGTATGAACGTCGATCTGGGTTTGGTGCGGCGTAAGGGTGCTGCGGCGCTGGGGGTGGGCATGGGTGGGCTGCTGGTGCCGTTGGGATTGGGGATCGCGGCGGGTTTCGTTCTCCCGTCGGTGCTGGTCGCCGAGGGCACTGACCGGACGGTCTTCGCTTGGTTCATTGGGGTAGCGATGTGCGTCAGCGCGATCCCGGTCATCGCGAAGACGCTGCTGGACATGCGTTTGCTACACCGGGACATCGGGCAGCTGATCATTGCAGCGGCGGTGGTCGACGATATGGTCGGCTGGCTGCTGCTGTCCGTGGTATCGGCGATGGCGACCAGTGGGGTGCGAACGGGGCAGGTGGCACTGTCGGTCGCCTACTTGGCCGGGGCGATCCTGTTCGCTGCCACGATCGGGCGACCGGTAGTGGGGGGCGTGTTGCGGCTGTCGGCCCGGTCGAAAGAGCCGGGTGTGGTGGTGGCGGCTGCGGTGGTGCTGGTGATGTTGGCTGCAGCCGGCACCCAGGCGCTGCATATGGAGGCGGTGCTGGGGGCGTTCTACGGCGGTATTCTCATCGGCTCGTCGCCGTGGGTGGACCGCACGCGCTTGGCGCCGCTGCGGACGTTCGTCATGGCGGTGCTGGCTCCGCTGTTCTTCGCGACGGCCGGGTTGCGGATGGATTTGAGCACGCTGGGCCAGCCGATAGTGCTGGGTTCGGCGTTCTTGGTGCTGCTGATCGCCGTCGCCGGTAAGTTCATCGGGGTATACATCGGTGCGCGGGCCAGCAGGCTCAGTCGATGGGACGCGTTGGGCCTCGGCGCCGGGATGAATGCTCGTGGGGTGATCGGGTTCATCATCGCGATGGTCGGGCTGCGGCTCGGGGTGCTGACCACCGAGGTTTACACGATCGTCATCCTGGTAGCTATACTGACGTCGCTGATGGCGCCGCCGATGCTTCGCTACGCGGTACGGCGCGGCCAGGCCGTGAGTCCGGAGGAGACAGCGAGGGAGAAAGCATTCGCCATCGGATGATTCTGCCGTGGCCCACGAGGTCGGAGCGGCTGCGCAACGTCCGCGACCACCTGTCGGAGTTCGTCGACCGGTGGAGCACTAGCACGGCCGCGCCGACCGGTCGTTCAGCGGGCAGGATAGAAGCCGTGAACGGCAACGGCCGGCGGACCAGGTGGCGGTGGCGGTGGCTGGCGCTGCTGGTGGGCGCGGTGCCGGCGCTGGCGTTCCCCGGTCCGAGCGTGTGGGTTCTCGGTCTGATCGGTCTCGTGCCGCTGCTGCTGGTGATCCGTTCCGCGCCCACCGCGAGGGAGGGCACGCTGCGGGCGTGGCTCGGTGGTGTCGGGTTCTTCCTGGCCGTCGACCATTGGCTGCTGCCGAACGTCGGGCCGGCGCTGCCGGTGTTCGCGGCA